>Ga0326728_10007709_pt1 | contig 27327 bp, 26 predicted proteins | sample MB3enrmetagenome_FD_207602 | JGI IMG/M metagenome (GOLD analysis project Ga0326728, IMG submission 207602) | Lab enriched peat soil microbial communities from McLean, Ithaca, NY, United States - MB31MN | ecosystem: Environmental > Terrestrial > Soil > Wetlands > Peat | place: USA: New York...
CAAAACCGGCCAGTTGCTGCCGCTCCTCTGTAGTCAATTCCAGAGTAAGTAGAGGCCGTCCCATCGACATACTCTACCTTACCGCAAATCTATTATTTATGCAAGTTATTTATGGGACATAACACTAAGGAAGCTCTGATTAAGTCGATGTTTTGAAAGGGCACGACTTCAGTCGTGCCGCAAACGCAGTAAAATCAACGCGGGCTTTAGCCCCTGAGGGAATGTTTGACCGCATCAATGACTTAATCAGAGGCTCCCTAAAGGATCATGTTGATAACAAGGCCATTGTCTAGGATTGGATTTTAGCGGCGCACAGGGATGATTTGCGGGCAATGCTTTGACGCTAAGAATCGAGTACACAACCAGCTTCGTCATTTCGTCAGCATTTCCCCAGGCTGGGTGGTAGAACTTGCGAATCCATTCAGGCAGTTTTGGGTCTGGTGTTTGCGGACCATAAAATTCACCCTTGAAGATAACTAAAACCGCATCACCATCGCCGAGCCAGTGTTTCCGCCTATTCGTCTTATTAGACAATCGCTCAAGTCTCTTCCAGCGCTGGTGAGTTTTGAGTGCAAACTCTATATAGGTGCTACGGCCCGAGCATCCTGCATTTACGAGGTCCTGTCCCTCAAGTCCAGACAGGAATACTCCTTCTACCTGAACTGGTCGATGCTCTCCCTGCGCTACTTGCACTTGCAGATCGCAAAGCGATAGTACTGGTAATTGAGCTTGCGCAATACTTTGCTTTGCCACAAAACAGATTGCGACTAAGCCAAATATACGGGGTACATTCTTCATATAGATTCCCTCTAGTGTCGAATAGGGAACCGCCATTCACAAAATATTACCTATTCATAGTATCTATATTTAATTTCACCGGCAAATCTAGTCGTAGCGCTCAAACACAATCTGCTTTTTGTGCCAGCCGAAGCCACTCAGCCGCTCGCGCACGCTGGAAACCATCTCGTTGAGGCCGCAGATGTAGGCGTAGATGTCGAAATTTAATTCCGACAACAGCAGTGTCGGATCGGGCGGAGGCGCGGGCAGCGTCTGACCCAGCCGCGCGGCGCGCTCCTCTACGATACGCGCCACGTGCTCCTGAACGTAGCCGCGCAGCCCGGTCCAACTCTTCTCGGCGCGGCTCAGCGTAGGCAGGTAGTGGAAGTTCGGCTGACGAGCGGCGAGCGCCTCGAATTCCTCGCGATAATAAATGTCGCTCTCGTAGCGCGTGCCGTAAACCAGCCAGATCTGCTTGCCGTTGCTGCGACCCTTTTCCGCATCTGTCCCGCCCTCCGGAAAGAGCCATTGCAGATAACCGCGCATGGGCGCAATGCCCGTTCCGGTTGCCACCAGGATGGAGTCGGTGATGGGCTCGTGAAGAATGAAGTGTCCGTGCGGCCCATGAATCTGGATCTCTGCCCCGATGGGCAGGTCAGGCAAATCGGCCAGGTGGTTGCTGAAGAATCCTTCCTCAACGCGGTTCACGCACAGCTCAAATTTGTTGCCGTTGGCCGCCGAGGCCAGCGAGTAGGCGCGGGTCTGAAGCTTGCCGTTGGCGTCCAGCGCCACGGCGCTCACAAACTGGCCAGCGGTAAAGGGAAAGTTCTCCAACTCGTCTATGACAAAGACGAAGTGATAGCACTGGGCAACTTCAGAGATGCACTCTTTGCGTTCCAGACGTGCGGTGAGCAGTTCACGCGCCATATTGTTCTCGTTCCGGGGAAGAGATGCCCGCACAGGCGGACTCATCTTTTGGATGCAGCGGGCAGAAAAAAGGCGCAAGCCCGGCGAGGCCGCATCCTCCTATAATGGTCAGGGAGCAACGCGAGAGCCCGGAGGGCTTTTCCGGCTGCGAACGCCCGGTTTTTTTGAGGATGTTATGGCCGCACTGATTGAAGCGATTACCGTCAAGCGCAAGATGTACTTCGAGTTTGAGAACGTTCCGTACTACTGCATGGATGCCGAGGTTTCCACGCCCACGGCGCGCGGCGGCCAGACGCTCGTCCGCCTCAAGATGCGCAACCTGCTCACCCAGGCGGTTTTCGACAAAACCTTCAAGGCCGGCGAGCGCTTCAAGGAGCCCGACCTGGAGCAGGTCGAGGCCTCTTACCTCTACAGCGACAACGAGGGCTCGCACTTCCTCGATCAAGAGACCTTCGAGACCCTTACGCTCTCCCCGGAGATGATGGGCGGCGCGCTCGACTTTCTCATCGAGGGAGCGATCATTCAACTGCACAAGTTCAACGGCAATCCCATCGGCCTGCAGTTGCCGGAAAAGGTTGAGTTGGAGGTCGCTTACACCGAGCCCGGCGCGCGCGGCGACACCAGCGGCAACGTCACCAAGCTCGCCCGCCTCCAAACCGGCCTGGAGATCAAGGCCCCGCTCTACATTCAGGTGGGGGAGAAGGTCAAAGTCTACACCGAGACGCGGGAGTTCGCGGGACGAGCGTAGCCGCAGTGGACAGTGATCAGTGAACCGTGGTCAGTTTCCCGTCCTGCCACCAAAATTGGGCACCCAGTTTTTATTATGGAGACCTGTCCCACCCGCCAAAGAGTCGGATCGGTCGGACAGGTGGTCGTCTAATCAGAGTTATCGTAAAGTACAAGAACCTGCGCGCTGGACGTGCTCAAAGAATACGTCGCGTCTCCGTCGTAAACCGCGGTGATGCTGTTGTTGCCGGCCTGCGTGAAGATCTGCGACCAGGCGGCCGAGCCGGACGAAAGCGCCACACTTTGCAGAAAGATGCCGTTATCGTAAAAACTTACCTGCCCGGTTGCCGCCGGAGGATTGACGGTAGCTATCAGCGTGACCCAGTCTCCAGTGAAGCCCGCGTATTCACTCAGCCTCAGCGTGGTTGTGGTTGGCGTTGGTCCTGGATTGCTCACCTGCAGAGTTACGGGGCTGCTGGTGTTCGAGATATAGGTTGTATCTCCGCTATAAACGGCCGTGAGGCTCTGGGAGCCGGCAGCCATGAAGGTATTCACTAATGTGCACGAGCCGTTGGCGATTGTGCAGTTGCCGATCCCGCTGGTTCCATCGTAAAAGACCACCGAGCCTGTCGCCGAGGCCGGCGAAATGTTGGCTGTCAGCGTCGCGGAGTAGCCGATGATCAGCGAAGAAGGATTAACCTGCAGCGCCACAGAGTCGGGCGTATTGCCGGTAACGAAGATTGAAACCTGATTCGATGTGCTCGTTTCCCACGAAGAGTTCCCGGCAAAGATCGCTTTCAGGGCGATATTGCCCGAAGTAGCAAAAGTCGTATTCAGCGTTGCCACGCCCGCGTTGACATTCGCCGTACCGATCGAAGTCGATCCGTTATAAAACGTAACCGTGCCTGTGACTGTTGCGGGGGTGAGATTGGCGGTCAAAGTGACGCTGTCGCCGATCGTGGTGGCGCTGGTTGAAGCCCGCAAAGTTGTTGTAGTCACCAGCGGACCGCTGACATTCATGGTCAGCGAGTTCGATGTGCTGGAAAGATCGTTATAGTCTCCGGAATAGACCGCATGGAGTGTATACGTGCCTCCCGCCGCAAACGAAGTTGTTAAAACTGCGGTACCCGCGCTGACGGCGGCGCTGCCAAGATTGGTCGAGCCATTATAAAAGGTCATCGTACCCGTGGCTAACGAGGGAGAGACCGCGGCCGTTAACGTCACATTGGTCTGGTATTGCGGTGTCGTGGTGGAGGCCTGCAGAGTCACTGAAGATGAAGTCATATTATCGTTGTAAACGCCGATCGAGATGGGCTGGGATGTACTTGATGAATTGAACTCGTCCCCGCTGTATTTCGCGGTAATGCTCTGCACGCCGCTGGAAGAGAACGTAGTCGCAAGCTGAGCGCCTGAATCCAGGGAAAAATAGAAATAATTGCTGGAGACCTGCGCAGTCCCGATTGCGTTCGATCCGTTATAGAAGGTTACCGTTCCGCTCGCGAAAGCGCCACCGGCGATGTCAGCCTCCAAGGTTACCGGCTGGCCTTCCGTGACGCTGGTAGAGGGAGCGATGACGGTAACACTGGTTGAAAACTTGTATTGTGACCCTGAGTTGCCGAAGTTGCCCAGGCACCCGGTAAGCGACAAAAAGAAGACGAGCAGAAGCGGTAGCAGAATACGGCGATTAGAACAAGGCATGACATTCATCTCTTTTCCTCCGTTCCGGAGTGACTATGAGCGATGCATTTACTCTTGCTAACCCAGATTTGAGGGCGTAGTTGCGAAGAATCAGGAATCCTGGCGGGCGACCCATCCTAGACTTCACGGTTGGTGTGATCCGTATTATCTTGTTAGGGCGAAATGCTAAGTGCCCCATTTTTTCACGTTCTTTATGAAAAGATGGGGCACCATGAACCCATATTTAAATCGCAGCAAATAATCTTTACGGCTTCTGGCCCGCCTTGCCGGACCGCTTCAGTTCATTCCAATCCTTCTCCGTCTGGTCGGCGTAGGCAGAGCCGAATTTCGCCAGAGCCTCGGCGAAGCCGTCGCCGGAGCCGATGTAGCCACTCAATATCAGCGGGTCGCCGCTGCGGGCATGGCCGCGGGCCAGCAGCTCGCCGCAGACTTCGCCATAAGCCTCCAGGCCGCTGCCGGCCAAATCTTCCAGATCGATGGAACCCTTGTGGTCGTTCAGTTGGCGGACGAGATAGTCGCGCCCGGAGATGCGCGTCCAGCCGAGGAAGGGGTCCGACTGCACCTGCATCGCCTTTTGCCCTTCCGCCACGCGCTGGCCGTTGTGTCGGGGCGGCGCGGCGTCGGGCAGATAGGGCGCGTAAGCGGAGGCCGGCTCCTCTTTGATCTGTAAAAACAGCGGGTCCTTGGGTCCGTTGCCCTCGAAGTAGATGCAGTAGTCGCGCAAGCCCACCGAGCCTGTGCCGACCACCTTGAAGGCCACATCCACCGGACGATACAGAGACAGCAGATGCTGCCGCTGCGGCTCCAGCATTTCGCGATAAGAACCGAGCGAGGCGAGAACAGCCGCTGCCTTCCGGCCGGTGACGCGTGTCAGCGTAGGTTCCGACTCGATGAAGCGCCGGGGCGCGCCGGGTTTGTCCTTTCCCGAAGAGGTGGAAGGCTCGGTCAACTTCTCCAGCGTGTGCAGCGGCGTAGCTCGCTCGGCCTTGAGCAGGGCATCGAGGACAGGCTCGACCTGGCCCAGGCGGTGAACCTGAAAGCGGCCCACCTCGAGGCTCGGCATCTTTGCAAAGGCGCGCATCTGCGCGGCATAGCGGGCAACAAACCGTTCCACGGTTTCGCGAACCGCGGATTCTTTATGGCTTGAGGCGCGCCCCGCGAGCACCAGCGATGCGGCCATGCGCTTCAAATCCCACTCGAAGGGTCCGCGGATGGTCTCGTCGAAGTCGTTGATGTCGAAGACCAGCCGGCCGTCGGGAGCGGCAAAGGCGCCCAGGTTGCGTACGTGCGCGTCGCCACAGAGCTGGCAGATAATGCCGGTCGAAGGCAGCACGGCGAGGTCGGCGGCCATCACCGGCGCCGCGCCGCGAAAGTAGCCGAAGGGCGACGCGGCCATCAGTTGGTATTTGAGCTGGATAAGCGCGGGGACGCGGCCACGCATTGAGCGGACGACAGTCTCCAGGGCAGAGGCTTGCCGCGCTTTAGGATTCAGCTCACTGTGTTGCTGGCGGCCTACTTGCTTGCGCCGCGCCTGGCCCAGAGAGCGCCGTTCCTGTGGAGTAGCCCAGTGCATGACCCGGAAGATACACCGCTCAGGCCGTGCGGTGCAACCCATGGGACCTGTTGATTTACACTGCCCCTTGGAAGCCCGCATTCTTGAGTGTGCAACCTGCCAGGCTATGCCGTGCTTTCCTTTCGGAGGAATGCCCCTTGACGCGTCCAGCTGCCGTTCTTTTTACAGCCATTACCACTCTTTTACTCACAACATCTTCTCTTGCCGCGCAGGCGCCAGCCGGCCAGGCGCCCGCGAAGCCCTTGACCGTCGAAGCGATCTACGGGCATGGGCCGCTGATTGGGACTCCGCCGGAGGGGCTGGCCTGGTCGCCGGACGGCAAGCACCTCACCTTCATGGCGGTGGGCGAGTTGTCGGAGATCGAGCCCGGCTCCGACGATGCGTATGTGATCGTGAATCGCTCCCGGCTGGCTTCGTTCAGCGGGGCCAGCGCATCGGAGACGGACCGCGACCATCGCGAGCGCTACAGGATGGCCAGCTACCTGTGGGCGCCGGATTCGACGCACTTGCTCTTCGACATGAACGGACAACTGTGGCTCTATGACCTGCACACCCGCGCGGGCTTGCAGGTGGGCTCGACAGGAGCAGCCTCGGGCGACGATCCCAAGTTCTCTCCCGATGGCGATTCGATCTCGTTCATTCGCGAGCACGGACTGGCGGTGGTGCGGTTGAAGGAAGCGGGAACGCCGATGACCATAGTGGCTCCCGCGCTCAATAAAACAACCCTCAACGGCGAGGTGGATTGGGTCTACGAAGAAGAGCTGGACGTGCGCAGTAATTATTTCTGGTCGCCGGACTCAAAACGGCTTGCATATCTGGCGATGAACGAGGCCGATGTGCCGGAGTATCCGATTACCGATTGGATTCCAACGCACGCGACAGTGGAAGCGCAGCGCTATCCGCAACCGGGCGACCCCAATCCGGCGGTGCGCGTCGGGGTGGTCAGTGCCAGAGACCCGGACGGCGGCAAAACGGTGTGGGTGAGTCTGCCGATTCGCGCCGGGCAGGATTACATTCCGCGCTTCGGCTGGGTAGACGCGAAGACCTTGTGGGTGGAGACGCTGACCCGCGACCAGCGGCGTCGCGACCTTTACTTTGCCGACGCCGAGACGGGGCAGGCGCGTGTGGTGCTGCAACTTGCGGACGATAAATTTATGAACGACAGGTACGATGTTTGGGTGGGCTCGGGCAGCATCGTGCTGACGAACTGGGCCGACGGGCACAACCATTTATATCTCTATAGCTATGACCAAAGCGATCCGGCTCACGCGTCAGCCAAATTGGAGCGGCAACTGACGCAAGGCGACTTCGAGGTAGGCGATGTCTATCGCGTGGACATTGCGAGCAAGCTAATTGACTACGCCTCGAACGAGGGCAACGTACTTGAGCAGCAGTTGTGGCAAGTCAGCTTTGCGGGCGAACGAAAGCAGTTGAGCGCGGGCGCGGGAACGCATAGCGGCAACTTTGCGCCTGTGGGCAGCGCGTTTGTGGAGAGGCAATCGTCGCGCATGGAGCTGCCGACGATCAGGGTGTGCGCTGAGGCGGGCAAGTGTAATCTCCTCTGGGCAACTCGTGCGTTGGAGCCTTACCACCTGCGCGCGCCGGAACCGTTGGAAGTGAAAGCCCACGACGGGACAACGCTCTACGCCACGCTGCTTCTGCCCGAGGGAGCGTCCAGCGAGGCCAGCGTCCCGCTGATTGTGAATCCCTACGGAGGTCCGGGCGCGCCGACGGTCGTCAACCGCTGGGGCGACAGCTTGCTCATCGACGAACTGTTGATGCAGCACGGATTTGCGGTGCTGCACGCCGACAATCGCGGCATGGGCGGACGGGGACGCGCTTTTATGCAGGCCGCCTGGCATAACTCCGGCGCGGTGCAGCTAGAGGATCAACTCACCGTAATCGACGCGGCGCTGGCTCGCTATCCGCAACTGGACCCCAAGCGGCTGGGCTGGTGGGGATGGAGCTGGGGCGGGACATTTACGCTGTACGCCATGACGCACTCCGACCGCTTCCGTGCCGGGGTTGCGGTGGCGCCGGTGACCGACTGGCGCAATTACGACTCGGTGTATACCGAGCGCACCATGGGTCAGCCGGCGGAGTTTGCCGGCATCTATAAGGAGTTCTCCGTGGTCAACTCGGCGGCCAACCTGAAGGGGCATTTGCTCCTGGCGCATGGAACCGGCGATGACAACGTGCACATGGAAAACTCCGTGCAGTTTGTGCAGAAGCTGATTGAGGCGGGCATTCCCTACGATTTGCAGATCTATCCGCGCAAGACGCACTCCATCGCCGGCCCGGATGTGCGGCAGCATTTGTTTAATCGTATACTGGCGTACTTTGAGGAGTATCTGAAGGCAGGGATTCAATAAATACGCTTGGCGAGTGAGGGCCGCTACCACGCGCCCCTACATCGAGTGGCGGTTGAAGATGTCGTCCTTGTCGCGAGGAGGGGCAGTCATGCACTCCAGGCAGCAGACGAGGAGCAGGGCCACGCCCAGCGTTACCAGAACGGCAACGGCGTTTTCGTAGACCGTGAACCAGTGAATCACGCTATCCATCGTCAGTCACCAACCACAACATATTTCAGTAGCTATGCCGCTGTATGGATACAACGGCTCACCCGTTTTGACGCATTTTTTGGGCTGTAGTTTCGGCGCGTCCAATGCCTTATCGGCAAATTTTTCAATTTCCACTTGCTTTTAGGGGAATAAAAGGCGAATATGGTTCAGCATGACAACTGGGTCCAATCCGGAGTTGACCACCGATTCTGAGGAGTGGCCGGAGGAGCTTCTGCCCCTGAAGCCGGAGGCGGCACGCGTTCCTGAAGAGCCTGCGGTTCGCCCGGGCGACGGCCAGCGGCTCAATTGGCTCTTCGTCGATATGAACTCCTATTTTGCCTCGGTGGAGCAGGATTCCAGGCCCGAGCTGCGCGGCCTGCCGGTGGCCATTGTGCCCATGATGGCTGACACAACCTGTTGTCTTGCAGCCAGTTACGAGGCCAAGGCCTTTGGCGTCAAAACCGGAACCATGGTCGCCGATGCCAAGCAGCTCTGCCCCGGCCTGGTGCTGGTCGAGGCGCGCCACGAGCTTTATGTTCAGTACCATCACCGCATTGTCGAGGCCGTGGAAAGCTGCCTGCCGGTGACGGCGGTGATGTCGGTGGACGAGATGGCCTGCCGTCTGATGGGCCGGGAGCGGCCGCTGCTGGCGGCCATGGAACTGGGCCGAAAGGTGAAACGGCGCATTCTGGAGCAAGTCGGCCCCATGATGCGCAGCTCCGTCGGCCTGGCCACCAATCGCTACCTGGCCAAGGTGGCCAGCGACATAGAGAAGCCCGACGGCCTGGTAGCGCTTCCGCTGGACATTTTGCCCGAAGCGTTGCGTCAGCTTAAGCTGCGCGATCTGCCGGGGATCGGCTCTCGCATGGAGAAGCGGCTCAACGAGCAGGGCATTCAAACGATGGATCAACTGCTGGCGCTCGACTGCGATCAGGCCGGCGATGTGTGGGGTTCAGTGCTGGGCGAGCGACTGGGTCTCTGGCTCCGGGGCGAGGACTTCGACATGGACGAGGCCGAGCATCCCAAGTCGATGAGCCACCAGCACGTCCTCGGCCCGGAGATGCGCACGCCGGAGAAGGCCTGGGCGGTGGCGCACAAACTGCTGCACAAGGCGGCCATGCGGCTGCGCTCGGGCAACTTGTGGGTGAGCAGCATTGGGCTGGTCATCGGCTTTGCCGTGCCGCGCAGTGAAAAAAAGCCGGTGAGCCGCTTCGGCATGCCTACGCGCGGATGGAAGGGCGAGATCCGGCTGACCGAGTGCCAGGACAATCTGACGCTGATTGCCGCGCTCAGCCGATTGTGGGCATCGCGGCCCACGGGAGCAGCTTATGATCGGCCGTACTTCATCGGCGTGCATCTGAACGGTCTCGTTCCCGACCATCTTCACACCCTCAACCTCTTCGACAATTCAGAAAAAGAACAGAACCGGACGCGCCTCGTAGCCGCCATGGACGCGTTGAATCACAAGTACGGCCTCAGCACCCTGGCCCCCGTCTCCATGCTCACCGCCTTCAGGGCCGCGCCCACGCGCATTTCCTTCCACACTATTCCGGAGCTGTTTTAATCAGTGCATTTCAGCCCGTGGTACTACCCCCAAACCTCAAGAGATACAATACTTTCGAGCCATGCCAGACGAGCTTCTTCATCACCAGCGGCACTGTTGCTTTCCCCAGTTCCCGCTTGCGGATGACAGGAGTCATTCAAGGCTCAAGACCTGGCAGCGCTCAGAAGGGTGGATTGATCATGTCTCGACGCGGCTCTTTTCTTGCAGCAGCGCTTTGCATTACCCTCGTTTCGCCAGCGTTTTCGCTGGCGCGAAATACACACTGGTATCAGCCGCATTACATGGCTAGAGTCGATCAGGCTGCCAACCGCCTGCAATTCCTCGCTCCGCACTTTGCCCCCTCAGGCTGGTACGCGGCGTCGACCCATTTCACGCTGACGAATTTCACCCAGAACGAGTTGGGAATCAACATGTTCTTTAACGAGAGCGGTGTAAAGAGCGTGCCCCAGGGCCTGCTCGGATTAACCTCCATCGATACCCCTTATACGCAGGATACTGTCGCTTCGATCGTCTATGCGGGTATTCAGTTCTTTGAAATTAGAAACTTCAATTCCCCAACCCCCTGGTGCGTTTATCCCATGGGCAAAGAGTCCGGGAATGGAATCATCTGCGTCCCAGACGAGGGAACTGCTCATCAGGTTGCCGATGCGCTGGCAACTTTGGCGGTAGCCTACGGAAACAATCTGAACATGTCCTTCAGCATGTCCTTGGGGCCGATGACAGACAAGGAACAGCGCAAACATCCTGGGCAAACCGGATGCCTGGTTCGTGAAGTGGATGCGGATGGGCCCGCGGAGAAGGCCGGCGTTCTGGAAAATGACGTTGTGCACACCGTCAACGGCCAGGCCTGTACGCAACAAGCCTTTGGGGTGGCCTTCGCCGAGGCCATATCTCAGCCGCAAGGCGGCGTGGTGCGCGTGGAGATTTTGCGCAAAAGCGGCCCCCGGACCCTCGATCTGAGTTTTCCCCACCCCGTAATCCCTGCCGCTCAGTTGCGCCAGCAGGTCGCCAACCCGGCCCCGCAAAACGCGGCTGAGCCTACCGCTGCTCCCGCCCCCGCCGCGCCACCCGCCGGCGTTCACTTCGGCATCCAGGTCCGTCCCGTCATTGCCGACGATAGGTCGCCCCTGGCCTTATCCAGAGCGCAGGGACTCGTGGTGGTCAGCGTTGAAAACGGCAGCTTGGCCGACACCATGGGTATCCTCGCCGGCGACGTGATTCTCCAGGTCAACGGCGCGGATGTCGGCGATATGCAGCAGTTTGTCCAGACCGTCCGCGGAGGCACGGCCAAAACCTTCCGCGTCTGGCGCAAGGGGCAAACAGTGGATCTGACCGTGCCGGTGAGCTTTTAGTGATCACTGTTTTTTCAGCCGGTCAAGCCTGGCGCGCCGGACTTGACCGGCGTGCATCACACATAGAAAGGGAAATGAAAAATGATTCGCTCCAGTGTTGTTTTTAAGTTTGCTTTTTTTACTGCTCTGGCGCTGCCCTGCTCGCTGGCCGCGCAAACCAGAGTTGACTATCAGCCGCATTATTCGCCCAGCCTCCAGGACGCGGCCAGTCAATTGCAATCGCTGATGCCGCATCTTGCTCCCGTCGTGATGCAGACCAATGGATGGATCCTGACGAACGACTACACATTGGCGCGAGTTGATGTAAGCAAGCTGGGGATCAAGTTGTATTTTTCCAAGAGCCCCGCGCAGCAGATTCAGTTTTTCTGGAACTGGAACGGCGCCGGCGCCGCGCCCCCCTATGCTCCCTACACCGGCGACATCATTACCTCGATGGTCTTTGCGAACGTAGTGAGTCTGGATGTGGCCTTGGCGAATGGCGGCCCCAGCTTTTCCGCGCCGTGGTGCGTGATTCCCGGAATTGAGGGCTCCGGCGACAGTAATTCGATTTTATGCATCAACTCGCGCCAGGAAGCCCAGCAACTGGAAGACGTTTTGGCTACCTTGGTGGTTGCCAGCGGAGGAGAGTTGGTTCTCGACAGCGGTTTGGGCGATGTGAACGCCATTGCCGCTAAATATCTCAAGAAATACCCCAACGAGACCGGCGGTACCATCGCCTCCTTGACGCCCGGCGGAGCGCCCGCTCTGGCAGGCATCCAGGCGGGCGACATTCTCCACGCCGTCAACGGAAAGCCCTACGTGGTGAACCAGGGAATGATGAGCAGCGCCGTCAGGGAAGTCACTTGGCACAAACCCGGCGGCGTGGTGCACATGGACATCTTCCGCAATCACGCGCCCATGTCCATGGACGTCCGCTACACCAAGCCGCCGGTCGACGTCGCAAAATTGCAGCAGCAAGGCGCGGAGATGATCCAGCAGGCCGGTGCGCCTTCCTCAGGCGTTCATTTTGGCTTCCAGGTCCGCCCCGTCATTCAGGACGACATGGCGCCTCTCTCTCTGACCAAGGCCCAGGGACTCGTAGTAGTCAGCGTTGAAAACGGCAGCCTCGCCGACACCATGGGCGTTCTTGCCGGAGACGTGATTCTCCAGGTAAACGGCGCGGATGTCGGCGATATGCAGCAATTTGTCCAAACCGTCCGCAACGGCGTTGCCAGAAGTTTTCGCGTATGGCGCAAAGGGAAAACCGTCGATTTGACCGTGCCGGTGAGCATGTAGAGTATTTGCTTCCCCATTCATCAAGCCCAGTGTACAATTGCCCGAAAAGCAGTTTTGCATTCCATGAGCGAGTATATGAACATTGATCTCTAGCGCGGCAATTTCTAGGAGTACCGCATGAAGAAGTTTGTTTATGCTTCTGCGATGGCGTTGACGAGCCTTGGCTTCGTTTTTGCGCCCATGCTGCAAGCTCAGGGCCCGACGATCCAAATCCACGATCCAGCAGAGTTCAACGCATACCAAGGCGCTTTTACACAGAGCGATCCCTCGGCCAAGGCCGAAGCCCTGGAGAGCTTTTTACAGGCTTATCCGCAGAGCGTCGTCAAGAGTGTTGTTCTCGATATGCTGATCGACATCTATCAAAAACAGCAAGACACCGGAAAGACGCTCAGCGCGGCCAGCCGTCAGCTTGAGGTGGACCCCAACAATATGAAGGCCATCTTCATCTCGGTCTTTATCCTCAAGAACCGGTGCGTCAAAACCGGCGATGCGCAGAGCTGTAACGATGCCGCGTCGCTCGCGCAAAGAGGCTTGGCCGCGCCCCAGCCGGCTTCCACTTCTGACAGCGATTGGAAGAGAATTACCGATGCAACCTATCCGGTTTATCGCGCGGCCCTCGGTTTGAAGGCTGGAAGCGCCGAATCTCGCAATGCTGCCGCCCCATCCTCCGGTGTTCACTTTGGCTTCCAGGTCCGGCCGGTGATTCAGGATGATGTGGCTGCGCTCGGCTTGACCAGCACCAAGGGCCTAGTGGTGACTAGCGTTGAAAACGGCAGCCTCGCCGACACCATGGGCGTTCTTGCCGGAGACGTGATTCTCCAGGTAAACGGCGCGGATGTCGGCGATATGCAGCAATTTGTCCAAACCGTCCGCAGCGGCGTTGCCAGAAGCTTCCGCGTCTGGCGCAAAGGGCAAACCGTCGATTTGACCGTGCCGCAAAGCCTATAGATGCATACGGATTCACCACCCCCACAGGGCCGGAGCCGGAGCGCTCCGGCCTTTCTGTGTAACGCAGCTGCAACTTTTTTCGCTTGAAAACGTATTCTCTGCATCCCCGTCTCCGCTTTTTTGCGGATTAGAGAGTAGAAGCGTGACCCATGGCCCACGACTGGCAGCCGGATTTTGAACAACTCGTGGACGCGCACCAGTCGATGGTCTTCTCGCTCGCCTTGCGCATGACTGGCGACCGCGGGCTGGCCGAAGAGATTGCCCAGGATGTCTTTCTGGAATTGGACAGGCATCTGGGCAAAATCGAGTCCGCCGCGCACGCTTGCTTCTGGTTGCGCCGCGTGGCGATGAGCCGCTCGACGGATGCGCTGCGGCGGCAACGAGTGCGCGGCCTTCACTTGTGTGTAGAAATGGAAGAGCATCACGGCATCAAGGTCGAGGAGCGCGCGTCTCCGCTGGGCGTGCGGCTGGAACAACTGCTGGCGACCTTGCCCGAGCCGCAGCGCGCGGCGATGGTTCTTCGCTATCAGGAGGACCTGACGCCGGAGGAGATTGCGGCCACTCTGAATGCGCCCGTGGCCACGGTCAAGAGCCATCTGCAACGCGGTCTGAAGCTGCTCCGGGCCAAGGCCGCAAGCAATTTGCGGGAATATGTCCGCCAAAAGGAGTACGCGCGTGGAGTTTGAATCGATGGATGATTTTGAACAGCAGTTGCGTCAGGTGTTCGCGCGCCGGCCTGCTCCGCCCGGCCTGAAGCGCAGGCTGATGGAGAACCGGCGCTCGCAACAGTCGCGAATCCACACCATACCCTGGCAACGGCTCGCCGCTGTCGTTGTTCTGTCCGCGGTGTTGAGCGGTGCTGCCGCCTGGCATAAGCGGGAAGAGCAACGCAAGGGCGAAGCAGCCCGTCAGCAGGTGTTCATCGCTCTGAGCATCACCAACCACGCACTCAACCAGATGAATTCGCAACTCGCGGCCCACGGGCGCGCGCAAAAGTAAGGAGAATCGCAGATGAAATACAGAATGTTTGCTTTCGTACTGGGAGCAGTTGCGCTGGCCGCGACGGCTTTCGCGCAAACCGCGCAGTTGCCGGCTCCCTCACCCATCGAGAAGGCGTTGGCCGCGCGCGCCTCCCATGTCACCGAGGTCACGCTGGACAAGAACACGCTGGCCTTTGCGTCCAAGGTTATGAACGGCAAGGACAAGGACGAAGCCGCCACCCGGCAATTGATCGATGGGTTGGAGGGCATCTATGTCCGCGAGTACGAGTTCGACAAGGAAGATCAATTCTCGGCGGATGAGATTGAGCAACTGCGCAAGTACTTTGAGACCAGCGAGTGGTCAACGCTGGTGCGGGAGCGCGATCGCAAGGGTCGTGAAAGCACGGACGTGATGGTCAAGCTGGTTAAGGGCGAGACGCATGGCTTTTTCATCCTCGAGGTTGAGCCCAAGGAGCTGACCATCGTGCTGATCCTGGGACCCATCCGTATGGATGATCTGGGCAAGCTGAAGGGCATCAGCGGACTGGACGCGCTGGGCGGCGTGGAGTTTAAGACAAAAACCCCTGACAAGAAAGGCGGCAATCAATGAAGCGTCTGTGGATATTTCTCATCATATTTGCAGCCTTGCTGGTTCCGGTAACCGTGCTGGCTGGCGGCGAAGGCGGCTTTGACGGCGTAGTGCGCTCCATCGAGAGCCGCTACCAGGTACGGGCAACGCGGATTCCCTTCATGGGCCTTGTCAGCATCATCGCGCGGACTGCCACACAGAACGGCGTCGGCAACATGCATGTGGCGGAGTTCGAACATTTTGCCGGGCCCGTGGACGGCAACGAACTGAACCGCATGGTTGAGCAGAAACTCGGTGCGGGCTGGCATCGGATGATCCGCGAGACCAACCGCCTAGGTACCGAGCAAACCTTGATCTTTGTGCATCCCGAAGGAAAGCGGATGGGCTTGTTCGTGGTGGATCTGGATAACAACGAGATGGACGTGGTGCAACTCTCGGTTGATGCCGATCATCTGAACGGGCAACTCGGGCAATACGAACATCACCACCACGAGAACGCAACAGACGAAAATGCTTCTGAGTAAAGGCTGAAGCAGAACCAAACTCTTCCTATAAACACTTCAAGGCGCCTTAGGTCAGGACAGGTCCACGTATCTACAGCTTTAGGGCTGTTTATAAACTGCCCCCTGGCGCCTTTCTCAATTCACCTGCGCCGGCTTGCCCAGCCGCTCCGTTACCATGGCGTAGAAGGCGCGCAGGTCTTCCTCGTCGCCCACAGTCAGCCGGCGATAAACCTTCATCAACGGGAACAGCCGTGAGGCGCGCACCTCGATAGCCGGAACCGCGATCGCGCCGCCGGGATACTGGGTCATTTCCCAGGAGCCGGCATAGCGGCGCCGCAGCACCTCACCCAGGTAGCTGCCCCACAGCCGCACCTCGAAGTCCAGGTCCAGCTCCGGACTTTCGCCCACCATCACCAGAATCTCGTCCAGGGCGTCGATGGAATCGGAAGTAAAGTCCAGCTTCTGGTGAAACTCGCTTGCGGCCCGCTCCGCCGCCGCCCGCGCATAGCCCTCCATCATCGTCCCCAGGTCGGGGAAGACCGTCGAAGCCAGCCGTTCGCGCAGATCGGTCAAATTTCTCATCCAGTCAGAAGAGTATAAGCCCCCGCGCCAATGTGGAAGCGAATTCTGCGGAACCAGAAGATGAAAATGGCACTCATTCGGGGTTTGTGGCAGACTGAGAACAGTTGTGGAGGATTCCCCATTGAAGACCATCCCGTTGATTGCACTGGCCGCCGTACTGGCCCTGACCGCCTGCAAGACCGCTCCCACCACGACAACAACCAGCCGCGCTATCTATCCCGATCCGGCGCAGGCCAGGGCTGACTTGAACGCCGCCCTCAAAACCGCCGCCACGACCCACAAGCGAATCCTGCTGGACTTTGGCGGCAACTGGTGCGTGGACTGCAAGGTGCTGGACATTTACTTCCACGACCCGGCTAACCGGACCATCCTGGAAGCAAATTTCGTGTTGGTGCCCGTGAACATCGGACACATGGACGCCAACCTGGACATCGCGCAGCAGTACGAAGTCCCCTTGAACAGGGGCGTGCCCGCGCTGGCCGTTCTCGACGAGCACGGCAAGCTGCTTTACAGCCAGAAGGGCGGGGAATTTGAGGCCATGCGCCGCATGGAATCCGCGGAAGTGACCAAATTTCTGGTCCACTGGGAGCCCGAAAAGCCTTGCTCGACTGTGATGGTGAACTGCTAAGGGCGGTCGCCCCGAGTCAGATGCTGGGGCCAGCCCTTAGTCCGGCAGCTTCATCTGCTTGGTGTTCTGGTAAGTGTAGACGATGCGGTGGGCTACGGTGATGGTGGAGAGGACGGCCAGAATCCACAGCACCGGGGCCATGGCGCCACACCAGTTGAACACGGCGCCGATGATGATGAGCACAATGCGCTCCGGGCGCTCCATGAAGCCTACTTTGCATTGGGGGATAAGGTTCTCGGCGCGGGCGCGCGTATAGCTGACCATCAGCGAAGTGACCATCACAAAAGCCACCAGCACCACATAGCGGAAGCGGTTGATGCGGCCGTAGTAGACCAGCAAGCCGAAAAATAGAACCACATCGGAGTAGCGGTCGATGACCGAGTCGAAAAACGAGCCGAAGACGGTAACCTTGTTGATGCGCCGCGCCACCCGGCCGTCCACCATGTCAAAGAGTCCGGCGCAGAAGATCACCACGCCCGCATAGAAGAACATCCAGTTGGCATTGGCGGCGTTGGCGTGGCCAAACAGGAACGCGGCCACGATGTTGATGACCAGGCCAATGAAGGTGAGCACGTTGGGCGAGATGCGGGTCAGCGCCAGGCCATGCACGATCTTGTTAAGCAGCCATCCGCAGGCGCTGCCGAATGCGCTGGTCCAGGTCATTTCACTTTTCCTTGCTGCCGTTCTTGGCGGCGCCGTCCGGGTTTTCGTCCTGGCCGGATTCATCGTGTATGGTGGTCAGTTTTAAAATTTCCAGCTCGCGCTTGCCGTTGGGCGTGACGATGGTGGCCACGTCGCCCACCTTTTTGCCCACCAAGCCGCGGCCAATGGGCGAGGTGGTCGAGATCAGCCCCTTCGATACATCCGACTCCTCGCTGGTTACCAGGCGGTAGACGATCTCCTCGTTCTTGGTGGAGTCGAAGACCACCACCGTGGAACCAAAGCCGGCCTTGTCCTTGGGAATATTGGTCAGGTTGACCAGCGAGAGCTCGGCCATGCGCCGGTTCAGTTGGCCCAGCCGCGCGTTCACAAAGTCCTGGCGCTGCCTGGCCATGTGATACTCGGCATTCTCCGACAAGTCTCCCATGGCCACGGCCTTCTTGATCTCGGCGGGAAGCTCGTGCGCGAGCTCGTGCTCAAGAACTTTGATCTCGGCAAGAATCTGCTTTTTAATGTGTTCGGGCATCCGTGGTCCGTGGCGGCGAGTGGGGTTTGCTCATTCCGCAAGAGATAGAAGAACTCAACTTCTCATTATACGCGTGGAAACGACAGGGAATAGGGACCAGGGACTAGGGAATAGAAAAGCGGCAGGCAAGCAAGTCAATGGGGCGCAGAGAGCGGTTAGAGCCTTTCGAAGGAGCGATAACGCCTGGAGCAGCAACTACCGGCTATTCCCTATTCCCTATTTCTTGTTTCTCCATGAACGACTGCAGAATCAGCGTGGCGGCTACCTGGTCGACTACTCGTCGATGCTGCTGGCGGGCATGGCCGGCCTGATAGAGAATCTGGTGAGCCTCGCGGGTGGTCAGCCGCTCGTCCCAAAGGTGGATAGCGAGACCGGTCAACGTGCCCAGTTCGGCGGCAAAGGCCTGGGTTTTGGCGGCTTGAGGGCTGAGGCCGCCTGCCAGATGCACTGGGTTGCCCACCACGATGCCCACGACGCCAAACCGCCGGCAGAGCCGCGCCAGCGAGCGCAGGTCGTCTCGGCGATTGCGCTTCCGCTCCAGCGTCAGCACCGGCTGCGCCGTCAGGCCCAGCTCGTCCGAGACAGCTACGCCGATGCGGCGGTTGCCAACGTCGAGGCCGAGGTAGCGGGGATGAGAAACAGCTTCCAGCTTTTTGCTCCTGGCTTCTAGCTTAACGGCTGGCGCACTCGTCGAGCAGGGCAAAAGCGCCACCCATCGCATCACAGTTTCACGGGAAATGGGGGGTTAGGGTCAGCCTTGGTGGAAAAGACCGGGACTTTTGCGTAGATATGGGTGTGGTTTTTGGGGTTTTTTATGCGTAAATATGGGCGTGGGTCAGGGGTCGAAGGGCAGTGGTCAGAGGTCAGTAAAACCCCGTTCTTCTGTTTGAGTCGATTCGTTTCGGTTCATTTCCATTTATGCCTCAAGTCCAGCAAAAAGCCGCAGCCTCTTCCAAGGCTACGGCTCTTTGCATCTAGGTTGCTGCCGAGCTACATTTCCTTGACGCCTTCGACGAAGGCTTTAAGCTTGCGGCTGCGCGAGGGATGGCGGAGTTTGCGCAAGGCCTTGGCTTCGATTTGGCGGATGCGCTCGCGGGTGACCTGGAAGCTCTGGCCGACTTCTTCGAGGGTGTGCTCACTGCCGTCTTCGAGGCCGAAGCGCATCTTGATGACGCGCTCCTCGCGCGGGGTGAGGGTGCGCAGAACCTGCGAGGTGTACTCCTTGAGATTGACGCTGATGACGGCTTCAGAGGGCGAGACGGCCTGGCGGTCTTCGATGAAGTCGCCGAGGTGCGAGTCTTCCTCTTCGCCAATGGGGGTTTCGAGTGAGATGGGCTCCTGCGCGATCTTGAGCACCTTGCGGACTTTCGCGACGGGAATGTCCATGCGCTTGGCGATCTCTTCGCTGGAAGGCTCGCGGCCCAGCTCCTGAACTAATTGACGCGAAGTGCGGATGAGCTTGTTGATGGTCTCGATCATGTGCACCGGGATGCGGATGGTGCGGGCCTGATCGGCGATGGCGCGGGTAATGGCCTGGCGAATCCACCAGGTGGCGTAGGTGGAGAACTTGTAGCCGCGGCGGTATTCAAACTTGTCCACCGCCTTCATGAGGCCGATGTTGCCCTCCTGAATCAAGTCGAGAAACTGGAGGCCGCGGTTGGTGTACTTTTTGGCAATGGAGACGACCAGGCGGAGATTGGCTTCGATCAGCTCGCGCTTGGCCTGATCGGCGTCCATGTCGCCCTGGATCATCTCGCGCTGGGTGCGCTTCAACTCGACGATGAGGACGCCGGCGTCTGCCTCGATTTTTTCCAGGTCGGCCTTGCAATTTTTTTGCTGGCGGCGGTACTCCTTTTTGAGCTCATCGCTGCGGCTGGATTCATGTTTCTGCTCCAGAGAGCGAATCTGGCGCTCCAGCGTGCGCATGGTGTCCACGGTCTTGTTGACCTTGTCGAGCAGGCGCTTGCGCTCCAGTGGCGTGTACTTGAGCTCGCGCACGATGCGCGAGACCAGCACTTTTTCGCGGGAGATGGTCCAGCGGGCTTTGCGCGCGGCGGAGGCCTTGGCCTTGGTGGAGGCGGCCTGCTTCTCCTCCATCGTGGCAATTTTCTTCTGGTGCTTGGTCAGCGCGTCGATGCGGGCTACGGTGGCCTTGACGCGCGCCAGCACGATCTCTTCGGTGAGCTCCTCGTCGTCGAAGATGACCACTTCTTTGATGTTGCGCACGCCGCGCTTGAGGTCCTCACCCAGCGCCATGACTTCGCGAATCACGATGGGGGAACGGGAGATGGCCTTGAGCACGCGCATCTGGCCGCGCTCGATGCGCTTGGCGATTTCAACTTCGCCTTCGCGGGTGAGCAGCGGCACGGTGCCCATCTCGCGCAGGTACATGCGCACCGGGTCATTGGTCTTTTCCAGCGTCCCCGGCGTCAGATCCAGCTCGACGTCTTCGCCCTCCGCCGGCTCGAAATCCTTGTCGCCGTGGAACTTGGGGCCGTCCAGCAGATCGATGCCCTGGGTGCCGATGGTGGTGATCAGGTCGTCCAAATCTTCGGGCGAAGTAGCCATCTCCTCCGGCAGCATCTCGTTCACGTCGCCGTAGGTCAGGTAGCCCTTTTCCTTGCCGACCTCGATAATGTTGTCGACATCGTGCTCGTGCTCGTGTTCATGCTCGGGTTCGATTTTTTCGTCGCTCGCCAAAACAATCCTGCTCTCTAGCGCAATGCAGATTCAGCACCGTGTTGCGCGCCGGTGCGCGGGTTCCGATGCAGTGAGTGCCGGGGCGCGCGAAAAAGATTTCCTTTTGGAAATCGAATAAAAACAAGACAACGCACGCGGACACAAGCTTGCGGAAACCCGCATAAAAGATGCGGATTCAAGGGTTTGCTCGGAACAGGATGACAAGCGCTTCAGGTTTCACCTGGGTCGCCCGCGAGCCGCGGCTCATGGATGGGGCAAAAGGGCGCGCATCCGCACAGAGATCAATAGATTACCACGCTTTACCTGCTTTTTCCAAGGCAAAATCGGGGCAACGTCAGAGGAGCCTTTTCGGTCAACCCAGCAGCTAGGATGAGCAATTCTGCTCGCTTCCCGCTCCGGCTTCTCTATGGATTTGACGCGGTAAAGCATTAATTTGATGCAGGATTTACATTCTTGCGCGAGACCGAAAACCGCTATGGCTCAAGATTGTGTAACTGGCGCTGCGCCCGACGTATGTAGAAACTGGATATAAGAAGCGTATCAGAGGATCCCAATTATGCTCTCAGTGGTGGATTTCTTTCCTCACTCCGCAGGCGTTTTGTGTCCCAATTCAAGATTCACGTCAAGAACATCGCTGTCGCCTAGCGAAATGATGACCGTTCGTTTCAAATAAGGGCCGCGCTCCTCCAACCACGCGGGAGGATACTCAGTTTCAACGGCATATTTGCCTGGTTGGAGAAAATCAATTCGGAACTTGCCATCGGCATCCGATACAAAAAATCGACTTTGAGCCTGATCCTTTCGTTGAATACTCACAGATGCCCCGGCAAACGGTATTCCGTCCCGGGTCACAGTTCCGCCAATTGAGTGAAACAAGCGCAGAGGAATACTGATATCCACGTCGGTACGTTCCTCGCCATCTCCAACCGCGATCAGCTTCGCTTCGCCTTCCGTTAGAGCTTCGGGAGCAAAAACGGGCAGGTATCCCGCTCCTTTTTCAATTCCACTCTCGCGTACCTGGACCTCGATCCGGTATTTTCCATGCGGCAAGCCCGCGACTCGATAAAATCCACGGTCGTCCGTGGTTCCTTGCGCGGACCAGGAAAAAGCATGCCTGGAACCGATGCCGTCGATTGCATCGTCCGTGAGATTCTCGGTGACGAGTTTCGCATATACCGTAGCCTTACCCGGAATTCCGCCGCTATCAAAGCTCACGCGGCCCACGATTGCGGCTCCGCGCCGAATTACTACATCCTTGTGAATGTTGCCCGCAGCTTGCACAATTACTTCCGGGAATTCGGCAAGCAGCTCTTTTTGCCGGTCTGGCGAGAGGCTTTTAGAATCTTGTTGGAGAAACTCAAAATCCTGACTATATCCGTCAAGCCGAACGGAAAGTATATAGATACCTGGGTATACCGATGGAATGAAATAGTAACCGTCAAAATCCGTAGCTGCTCCCGCTGGCCGAGCTTCATCCGGAGTCTTTGGCGCGGGAGTTTGGCCGCCATCTTTATCAGATAGAGGTTGCACGAGCGGTATGAATCTCGAAAGCGGCGTCAGAGACACGAATGCGCCGCGAGCAGGAAATCCGCCATCATAGCAGGTGACGCGGCCCTGAACCGAGCCTCGAAGAATCGCCGCGCCAGTCTGACCGTGCGCGCCAGCGGATGAGATTGCAAGAAGGAATAGGAGGATACCACTCACATTGAATGCGTTCTTGCATTCATAACTGCGGGCTCTGCGCCAGCGCCAGGGAAGAGAAGATAACAGGTTGCAAACCATAGGCAGGATTATACTTCTTTCCGAAACTTCGGCCGCCTTCCAGGTTACACTTCCGATCAACGAGAAACGCCTACCGCTCCGGCGGCTTCTGGTTGTGCAACTGCCTCAGCGCCTGGTCCAGTTCCAGCTTCTGCTGGGTCAGCTGGGCCAGTTCGGCAACGTCCCCGCGGCGCTCGGCCTCGGCAATCAGCGTGCGCAGATCGCGCTGGCGGCGCTCAATGGCTCGCTCGTGAATCTCCTGGATGGCGCTCTGTACCTCGCCTTCCGCAGGAGGCTTGGTCTCGGCCAGAAGCGTCTCGGCCAGCAAGGCTCGTTGCGCCTCGTCCTCAACCACGTCCATCGGATCTCTGGCCTGGCGGCCGGCGAGCGCCTGCAGAGCCGCGAAAGCGCCAAGGTGCTCAAACCACGTGGGCTGCAGAGCCAGAGCCTCGGCTGCCAGTTGCCTCGACCGCGCGAAGTCAGGGTCGTCGATGGCCAACGCCCGCAGGAGCACCCTTTCGACCTCGGTCAGCGTGATGGCCTTTGCTTCGATATGGTCGCGGCGGCGCAGCGACGCCTGCCGGAATTCCTCGCGCATGATCGCCGAGTCGATGCCCAGTTTCTGCGCGGCGTCGTGCATGAACTGGTCGCGTGCCAGCTTCTGCGGCATGATGCGAATGTGAGGCAGCAGAAAGTTCATGGCCTTCTGCTTCTGCTCTGGGCTGGCTCCGGGAAACGACTGGCGCGCCCGCTCGATAAGGTAATCGGCCTGTCGCTGCGCGCCGCGGAGCGCCGCTGTGTAGGCTTCCACGCCCCTCTCACGGATGTAACGGTCGGGGTCCAGCCCGCCTTCGAGGGTGACGATCTTGATATTGAATCCCTCCTCGGTGAGCAGGGCGATGGACTTTTCCGCGGCGTTGGAGCCGGCGGCGTCGGGATCGAAGTTGACCACGACTTGCGAGGTGTGGCGCTTAAGAATGGCCACCTGCTGCTCGGTAAAGGCTGTGCCGCTGGTGGCAATCACGTTCTGAATGCCGCGCAGAAAGACCGAGATGCAGTCCATTTGGCCCTCGACCAGCAGGGCAAATTCCATCTGGCGAATCGCAGCGCGCGCCTTGTCGAGGTTGAAGAGGACGAAACTTTTCGAATAGAGCGGCGTCTCCGGCGAGTTGATGTACTTGGCGCCGGATTTATCTCCGGTTTCGAGGGTGCGCGCTGTGAAGGCGATTACGCGACCACTCTCGTTGCAGATGGGAAACATGACACGCTTGCGGAAGCGGTCGTAGATGGGGCCTTGCGAGCCGTCGCCCTGCTCTTTCGAGGCGAAAAGACCGGAGGCTCTCAGGGTTTCGTTGTCGGCCATGCCGCTAAGGCGATCACGCAGGGCATTGAAGCTGTCAGGCGCGTAGCCGATGCGGAAGGTCTTGATGCCTACCGGAGTCAGTCCGCGGCCTGCCAGGTACTCGCGCGCCAGAGCGCCTTCGGGCGAGCGCAACTGTTCTTCGAACCAAAGGGTCGCCGTCTCATGCAGCTCGAGGAGCTTGGCTCGCAAATGCGCTCCGGCAGCCTCTTCCGGAGAGGAGAACTCCTTCTTGGGCAGCGGGATTCCGCACTTGCCGGCGACGATGCGAACGGCCTCGGGGAAGGGGACATTTTCGATCTTTGCGACAAAGCTGAAGACGTCTCCCGAGGCCTGGCAACCGAAGCAATGGTAGAACTGGCGAACCGCATGAACGGAAAACGACGGCGTTTTTTCCTTGTGGAAGGGGCAAAGACCCTGGTAGTTTTGCGCGCCGGATTTGCGCAGGCGGATGTAGCCCTCGATCACCTTGACGATGTCGGCCTGCTGCTTGACGGTTTGGGCAAAGTCGGACATGAGTTTCCTTCTTGAGAATAAGCCTTCAGCTTCCGGCAGCACATTCGCAAAACACGCCCGAATCTTCTTGCCGTGACAATCAATGCGTGCACCGAGTAAAATTCCACGCATACGGTTTATTTGGAAGTCAGATGGGGTAAGCTGATTGCCTGGATTGCGGGGAGGGAGATTACCGCCCTCTCGAAAATGCTGGCGACTTCATCTTGCTGTTAATTAGGAGAATCGCATGCGAATTGTTGCTGTATTGCTGACCGTAGCCTTGGCTGCCGCAACCGCGTTGGCGCAACAGAGTGTGCCGCCTCCGCCACAACCGCCTGCCGACAAGCCGCCCGCGGCCGTTCAACCCGCCGCCAACGGCCCGTCACTGAACGTCACCCTGAAGTTCATTCAGGACAAGGTGAACCAACAGGGCAAGATCGTTTATGTCGAATCCGAAAACAACTCCATCACCGGGGAGAGAGTGAGCGAGAATTCCGGGGCGAGATCGGCGAAAGCGGCTGGCCCGGCCTTTGGCCGCAGTCCCGCGAAAAAAGGCTCGGCTGGCGCTGCCGGCGGCGGAACCTCGCCTGAGCATATCGCGGAGACAGAAGTCGTCTCATACGATCCCGTCGGCGCGTTATCCCTGCAGGAGGAGGGAACGAAGACGGAAGTGGTGAAATCGGGGTTGATCATGATGCCGGTTACGGAGAATTGGACAAAAACCTGGCAAGTGAATTTCAAGAACGTCGAAAAGCTGGAGGTATTAAGCTCGGCGGACTACAGGCACCGCGTGAATCCGTCGATGACGTATCAGGACGATCCGCCGTACTTCGAACTCATAATTCACCTCGCTGCCGGAAGATCCGTAACACGGCATATGCAGACGGTTCCCATCAACAAACATGGCAAGACTACGGAATCGGACGAAAAAATTCAGGAATTTGCACTCCATTTCCGGGACGAAGATGCGGCCAACCGCGTGGCCAAGGCGATGATTCATGCCATTGAGCTGTGCGGCGGCGGCAGCCTGCCGGAGCCGTTTTAATCATGAAGTTACAACCGCGGAGCGGATTCCGGGCCTCGCGCTGATTTGAATTTGGGAGAATCTTATGCGCATTGTTACTGTGTTTATTACGATGGTTCTGGTTTCCGCAGCCTCGCTGGCGCAACAGAGCGTTCCGCCTCCGCCGCAACCTGCTGTTGATGCATCGGCAAACGCCACGGTTCTGAAGCTGTTGCGGACAGGAGTGTCGGAGAGAATAATCCTTCATCTCATTTCCGCTACCCCCGGCACATTCGATACCTCCGCCGGCGCGCTGACCGCGCTCAAACAGGCCGGGGCCAGCGATGCGGAACTCAGTGCAATACAGGCTCACGGAGCGGCTCCCACCAATCCGTCTACTGCCGAAGCGCCGGTCGCCAGCGGAGTGTCGCTGGAAGTCACCATGAAGTTTATCCAGGACAAGCTGAGCGAGATGGGGACGGTGAATTTTGCCGGCTACGTTCATGACTCGGCCAACAACACCGATGGGGTGCAGAAGTTCTCTGCCACCATCAGCAACGCAGTCGCCAATCCAGGCGCCTGCACCCTCAGCTACCATCGTCTCGTCTTCAATAACGGCAGCAGGGAACACAACGAAAATGTTGCCATCAATCTTCGCGAGGTGCAGAACATTTCGGTGCTGCCGGATGAGCAGGATTGGCAGATGTACCTGGTGCGCACCGGGGAAACCACCAAGACGGTCAAGGATGTTCCGGACATCTCTGCCCTGGTGATCAAGCTGACCAATGGTAAGGATCCAACGATCCGTTTCTACGAGCAGGAGTTGGCCGATCGCGTAGCCAAGGCCCTGGTTCATGCCGTGGAGCTTTGCGGAGGCGGCCCCAAGCCAGAACCGTTCTAAATAGAGCGGCTCCCATCATTGGGACGCAAAGCTCTCCAACGGCGTAAACTGCTACCGCGAAGTTTTTCAAGCTTCGCGCTGATTTGCAATGGGGAGAATGTGATGCGCATTGTTCCTGTATTTCTGACGTTAGCTTTGGTTGCGACAACCGTGCTGGCGCAAGAGAGCGTGCCGCCTCCGCCGCAACCTGTCAATGACGCGCCCGCAAACGCTGAAGTTCTGATGCTGCTGCGGGCAGGGATGCCGGAAAGCGTGGTTTTGGACAAGATTCATGCCATCACAGAAAAGTTCGATACCTCCACCTCTGCGCTGATCACGCTTAAGCAGGCTGGCGCGACGGAAGCCGAACTGAAAGCCGTGATGGCCCAGGGCGCGGCTCCCGCCGACTCGCAGACCGCCCCAACGCCAACCACAAGCGGCCCATCCCTTGTCGAGTCCCTGAAGTTCATTCAGGACAAGGTAAACCAGCAGGGCAGCATTGCCTATTCTGAATCAATGATCGATGCAAGCACTGGCAAGGACATAGGGACTTCATTTCAGTTTTCCCAAGGGTCCCAAGTCGTCGTAGTTGATCCGGCCGGCGGGTTATCCCTTCAGGAAAAGACTTCTGTTGCGCTGAGCGGGTTTGGGAGCGTGACCAGCAACGGGACAACAACCTGGCAGGTGAATTTCAAGAATGTGGATAAGCTGGAAGTCCTGAACTCGTCGGACTACAAACACAATGCTGCTCCAGCGTATGTGTACCAGGACACTCCGCTGTTCTACGAGTTGGTTGTGCATCTGCCCCCAGGAAAAACGGTGCGGTACCATTCCCGGACGACGGTTTGCACAACAGGCATCATCATTCACAAACAGAGCTGTAAAGACTCGGAATCGGATACTAATGTTGGGGTATTTACGCTGCATTTCCGCGATGAGGAGACAGCGGACCGCGTGGCCAAGGCGATGATTCATGCTATTGAATTGTGCGGCGGTGGCAGCCAGCCTGAACCGTTCTGAACACGAGCGATCATTTGTCTTTACGATGATTTTCAATAGGGAGAAATTCATGCGCACTGCTACTTTATTTTTGACTGTGATGTTGGCCGCCACAACCGCGCTGGCGCAGCAGAGTGTTCCGCCACTGCCGCAGCCAATTGCCGACAACGGCCCGTCGCTGGAGGTGACTCTGAAATTTATTCAGGACAAGGTGAACGAGCAGGGCAGGATCGTATTTGTTGAATCGAGCAACAACACAG
>Ga0326728_10007710_pt1 | contig 27327 bp, 26 predicted proteins | sample MB3enrmetagenome_FD_207602 | JGI IMG/M metagenome (GOLD analysis project Ga0326728, IMG submission 207602) | Lab enriched peat soil microbial communities from McLean, Ithaca, NY, United States - MB31MN | ecosystem: Environmental > Terrestrial > Soil > Wetlands > Peat | place: USA: New York...
CATGACCAACGAACTGTTCCTCGCCCAGTTCCAACAATGGATTGCCGAAATGAAACGCATCGCCTCCGACCGCCCCGGCACCGGCGCTTGCGCGCTGGGCACGGCGATGAAACTCTGGCTTTGGACGCTGCACCATGTTCAGACCGCCACCGATGCCGGCGGCGCCAAGCTCTACCACAAAACGCGCCAGGGCGTGACCTTCCCGCTGGCCGACGCGCTCTGCTGGTTGCTGGCCGCGCGGCAATTCATTCTTGACGTCATTGAGCTGGAAACCAAAGGCGCGCAAAACCCCGCGCTGGCCGGCGGACTGCCCGGCACGGTGGCGTTCTTCACCGACCTTTGCCATGTGCAAGCCGCTCGCGCCGCGGGCGAAGTCGGACGCATCTCCGCCGAAATTGTCCACGGCTACAATCGCCATCCCGCGTGGGACGACGCAGGCTGCCACACCTGTTACGGCGCCGAGGAACTCACGGCGCTGGAAGGCATCATTCCCGGCATGGACGCCTCGGCCCGCGCCTATTCCGACGTGGCCGAATCCGGCGAAGCCCACCCGCCCAAAGCCGGCCCGTGCGTGAAATGCGACGGCCTCGAACCGTTCCTCGCCCTGCGCGCCAAACTGGACACCTGCCTGACCGGCTGCCGTCTGGCCAAGGACCGCGCCGCCGAATCGCTGACCAAAGTGATGACCCGCGAAGCGCTGGATTATCCGGCATAAAACGCCCAATAACCTGATGCGCCGGTGTTGGACGGTAGAGACTCCGTCGAGCCGTGGATTCGCTCGCCCCACGAAGTGGGGAGAGGGTCAGGGAGAGGGGTTCATTCCATCCAAAAGTGGCAGTCTCCCAGAGCGGCAAAGCCGCAACCAAATTGAACTGGCCGCAAGAGAACTCAAAGATCACAAAGAAAAAACAGCATAAGTTATTGTCTATGTGTTCTTTGTGTTCCTTTGCGGCAAAAATCTTCTTGGGATTGCGTGATTCTTCGCTTTAGAGCGGTTTAAATAAAACTGTGGCCACACGTTATTTGTCGAAGGACTTCTCAAGGTAGGGTCGCCTCCGTATGGGGTTGTTTTTCAATAAAGCACGCGAGCAAAATCCTTGCGACGCTTTCAGCCTGGCAAACGCAATTGAACTTGTTTCGGACTTTGGCGGTGTCTGGCATCACGGTTCCTCGGCGCATTCAACGGGGGTTGCTGAAATCTTGGCTGGGGCTGCGTCACAGGATCATCCCAAGATTTGAAATGGAGCGGTTTCTAAAAGAGACGGCCAAACGCTAGACCATTTCGCCAGCATGTTTTTCGCGCTGTGACTTGGGTTTGGCTTCGCTGTTTGCTTTGGCTTCTTCTGCCGCTCGTTCAAGGTTTAGCGCAAGCAACCGCTCCAAAACTTGTTCATCTGGCAAATCGGCGGCCCAGCCGTAAGCGGCGGCAACGGCGGCGTCAAGTTTCTTGTGGGCGAGGTCAAGCCAGGCGGGGCGCTCGTTGTAAAGGTTCGTCAGCGTGCGCTTTTTGAGCATGGCGGCGCAATCGGCGTCGCGCGGTTCAAGGCGCGAGTAACGCACAGTGCCGATGCCGTTCTTGTCGGGATTCACGACGTACCGCGCCCAGGGTCCGGCGATTGAGCCGGGGAATTCCAGAATCTTTTCCACCGTCCATTCGGGTGGATTGAGCCAGGCTTCACGCGACTCGTTCAACGCCTTAGCGGCGGCGGCGATGGCGGCACGGTATTTGCCAGGCGTCTGTTTGCGGGGCGCGCCACCGCCGCCGTAAGCCGGCGGTTCTTCCCTGATGGTGTAGAATCGGCTCTCCATCACCAACTCCCAGCCGGAGTCTGGTTCTGGCTCCATTGGAGGGGCAATCTCTCCTGAGTGCAAATCGTTCGCGAAGGGGAACGGGAAAGTTTCAAAGCAGGTGTTCGGCGTATAGCGCGGGCGATCTTCAAGATGCGTGCCTTGCTTTAGAGACCAAACTTCGTGATGATGGGAATGCAGAACGCCAAAAAAATAATCATCGTCACGGGCGAATGTAAAGACTCCGCCATCGGGAAGAAAAATGCTGTCTGCCCAAACGAACAGCCTGTGTTTCGCGTGGCACACGGTCGCAAGGTAACGCTTCTTCGACAAGCAATTGCGCCGCATACCGGGGCGCGTTTCCGCGTGCAACCACCATTTGTTGCGGTAAAGTTGTCGGTTGTTCTCGTTTCGGTCCGGCCTCACCAATTCCAGCGCGCGTTTGTGCGGCTGCACATAGCCGACAAAAGTCTCCAGGGGCATGTCAAGACCGCAATCAATTATCCATTCAAAGCTGGTTCTCTTCGCGACTGCAAAACCGTCCAGCCAGGGTCTGATTACATCCGAGTTTGGCTTTCCGTTTGGATTTGGGTCGGTAAGCAATTGGCGCGCCGTCTTGTCGTCGAGTTCAAATTTCCCGGCCTTTTTTGTGCCGATGAAACTCAACCCCAAATTTGTCTTGAGCGCCGTCGCTTTTGTCACGTCTCCAATGGAAGTGAGGTCTGGATTGATCTCGGCAACCTCAGCGCCGTCGAGTTGTTTTATTTTTTCGGAGCCCTTGTCAAAGCCGATCATGCTGACGTCCACCGCCGCGCCCCCTAAAACCCAATCGCGGCTGCTTTCGGCAAAAAAGATGTCGCCGGTTTGTTTGATGCGTTTGAGCACTTCTCGATTTGCTCCGCCACGAATTCCCTGCGTCGCCAGCAAGCCCGCGCGTTTGCTTTTGCCGCTTTCGATTTGTTGCCGCGCCTTTTCAAACCAGTAACAGCACAAATCCGCAGAGCCGGGCACACGCCCTTTGTAGATTCTCCAAAGCTCCTGCTGGTAGCGCCGCCCAAGTTCCTCCCAAAGTTTGCTGCCGCCCAAAAACGGCGGATTCCCGACAATGATTTCAGAATCCGGCCATTCGCGTTCCGTGTAAAACTTCAAAGCATCGTCGCCCTTGTGTTCGCCCGCTTGCGCCTCCTTGAGCGTCTTGGCCTTGCTATGGAAGTGCGGGACAACCAAGGCGTCTTCGTTTTGGAAGCCGTCAAGCACTTGCAAGACGGGCGAACGGTCATTGTCGAACCCGTTGTCCCGCCGCCATTGCAGATAGCCAATTTGCACCGACACTTGCGCCAGCTCGAATGCGTAGGGATTAATTTCGATGGCTTTCAATTGTTGCACGCCCACCTGAGGCTCGACCAGAGCGTCAATCTCCGTGGCAAAGCTGATAACTTCCTTTTCCAGCCCCAGCAAGAGTTGAAGCGAGACGTAAAGGAAGTTGCCGCTGCCGCAGGCGGGGTCCAGCACGCGAATGCCAGCCAACCGCCCAACAAATTTGTTAAGCATGTTGTGTTGCAGCGTGGTGCTATGAGGCTTGAGGCCTGTTGCAGTTGCATAGAGCTTTTGTCCGGGCTTGCGGGGATTGCGCAACATCGAAAGATGAATCTGCCGGACTTCCTCGCGAAGCGATTCCCACTCCCGGCGGAGCGGAGCCATGAGCACGGGTTCCACCAGCGTCTTGATGTCAGCTTCGCTGGTGTAATGCGCGCCGAGTTGGGCGCGAAGGCGGCCTTCACCGTCCAGGGCGCGCTCAAATAGCGTGCCCATGATCCCCGGCTGGATAAACTGCCAGTCCGATTCCGCCGCGTCCGCCAGCCAGCGAATCTCCTCGTCCGTCAGCTCAAAGACCGTGGCATCTTCGAAAAGATGTCCGTTGAAATGGCGGATCTTTCGAGACCCGAACATGCCGCCCTTGGACATCACCCGGAAAAGCTGTTCCAAAGATTCCGTGAATTCTTGCTTGTTTTCCAAACCCACTTTGGCGATTTCCGCGAAAAGTTTCTTTGGCAGCAGGCCCGTGCCTTCAGCGAAAAAACAAAACACGATGCGATTGAGAAAACGGGCGATGCGCAGGTTCTTCTTCTGGGCCACTTGCAACTCACGCCGGGTGAAAGCGTCTTCCAGTTCAATGCTCTCGCGTCCTTGAAGCGAACGCGCGACGGCGGCAATTTTTTCCGCCAACTCTTCCGTGACCCGCGCGGTTGTTCGCAGCGGGCGGAGAAAATCCGGGTCAGTGAAAACATCACGCAGCCGCTTTAGGATTTTTGGATCGTCAATCTGTGCGTTGGTGAATTCGTACACCTCCTGCACCGTGCCGTTGAAATTCGTTCTGATGATGTAGCGGTCAAAATCGCAAACCACCAGCAACGGCGGGTTGAGCAACGATTCGCGGTAACGGAGAAGCTGCCGGTATGCCTCGTCGAGGTTCTTTTTTTTGCCCTTGTATTCCCAAGCGAAGCAACCCTTTTTCCACACGTCGGCAAAACCGCGTTCCGCCGGCTCGCCGGCGTCGGGCGTTTCGTGCAAGTCAAAAAGCTCCGCGTCCTTGACCACGCGCTTTTGGAAACAGAAAAAATCACTGCCAGACGGGTCGGCTTCGGCGGGTGTCGGTTGGCCGAGCAAGCGGCAAAGATCATGGAAATGCTCCTGGTAAGCGGATGTTTCCTTGCCCTGGTAACGCGACCATTTCTTTTTGAATTCGGCGGCGGTCATTTGCGTATTGTCATATTCCCACACACCAGAAGCCTGGCAAGGAGCTTTTGGGCGCTTAAGGCCAAAAAATCGGCCGCCAAACAAGTGGACGTTTCCAAATTCACTCTTTTCATTTTCTTTTCATTTTCTTTTCATTTGGGGCTTGACAAAAATTAGAACCTATGGTTGAATTCGCAGCGTGAGACAGGAAGGCACAGCCCGGGGCCGCCTCCGCGAGAATGCGCCCAGCGCAGCCACCGGGCGCAAGGAGAAATCCCAGGGCGGAACATGGAAAAGGGTCCTCGACACTCTTGGCGGGTGCCAGGTCCTTGGTGCAGATGGCCCCTGGGAGAGCGGCCTCCCGCCTTCCGCAACCGGGCGGGGCGAGGCTCCTGCCGGGCAGCACGTTCCAGTTCATTTCCACTTAATTCCACTTGTTTCCACTTATTTCCACTTCCCGCCCCCCGGGGGGAGACCCATGCATGCTAACCATTTTTCTCGTCAAAATCCTCAATTTGCCGCAGTCGCGCCAATTCGCGGATCAAGACGACCTATTTCCAGCCCTGCCAGCAGCGATGCCAATTAACCTCGATCAAGCCAAATTCAAGCCAAATTAAGGTAAAAAAATATATTTTATGACCCGAAATGGCAAAAATCTCCGAAGATGTGGGCATCGAATGAAACTGCCTTAACCGACATTCCAATTTATGCCGCGTCAATCACAGGCCAAGTCGAAGCGGGCGCTCCGGGTGCTCGCGGTGGTGGGGAGTTTGGGGAGGGAATCGGTCACGCGGCGGATTCTGCGGGAGGTTTGCCGGCAGTTGCGGGAGCGGAAATGCGAGGCGGATTTGCTCGATTTTCACCAGGAGCCGCTGCCGCTTTTTAATCCGGACACGGCTTTCGAGGCGCCCGGTTTCGCGGCGTTGCGGGAGCGGGTGACGCGGGCCGACGCCCTGGTGTTAGGCTCGCCGGATTATCACGGGAGCATGAGCAGCGCGATGAAGAGTTTTCTGGATCATTTCTGGAAGGAGTTTGCCGGCAAGCTCTTTGCCACCGTCGTCGTCTCCCATGAAAAGGGGCTGACGGTGAGCGACCAATTGCGGACGGTGGCGCGGCAATGCAACGCCTGGACGCTCCCTTATGCGGTGTCGGCTCACGCGGAGGAGTCGGTCCAGGGCGGGAGGATCGCGGACGCGGCGCTGCGGCGGCGGCTGCGGATGTTGACGCGGGACGTGGCGGTTTATGGGGCGTTGCTGGCGCGGCAGCGAAGGGCGGACCTGGCGGGGACGGACGCGGGGTTTTTGGCGAGAATGAGAAAATGACCGGGCATTTGTCATGTGGCATTTATCATGTTGCATTTCGGAATTCCCCGGTAGAATCAGGGGATGAATAATCAGGCAACCGGCTTTCTCAAAGAGGATCCGTGGCGCGTTTTTCGCATCATGGCGGAATTTGTGGATTCGTTTGAAACTCTCTCGAAGGTCGGACCGGGGGTGACGATTTTTGGGTCGGCCCGCACCCGGCCGGAGGATCCTTATTATCAGGCGTCGGTGGCGATTGGCCGGGAGCTGGCCAGGAACAACCTGGCGGTCATCACCGGCGGCGGCCCCGGCATCATGGAGGCGGCCAACCGCGGCGCGGCGCTGGAGAAGGGAAAATCGGTGGGCCTGAACATCGAGCTGCCGTTTGAGCAGAAGGGCAACCGTTACGCCAATGTCCCGCTTTATTTCCATTACTTCTTTTCGCGCAAGGTCTGCTTTGTCAAGTATAGCATCGCCTTTGTCTTCATGCCCGGCGGCTTCGGCACGCTGGACGAATTCTTCGAAGTGCTGACCCTGGTGCAAACCGAGCGCATCCCCCGCTTTCCGTTGATTTTGTTCGGCAAAACTTATTGGAGCGGCTTGTTGCAATGGGCCAAAACCACGGTGGAGAAACGCAAATTCATCAGTCCCGGCGACCTGGACCTGGTGACGGTGACGGACGACCCCGCGGAGGCGATCGCCATCATCACAGATTACATGCGGCGGGTCGGCCCGCCGGAGGCCGCGCCGAAAACGGTGGGTTGACCGCCCGGGCGGCGGGATTAAGATTAGGATGAAGCAGGCGCGGCGAAACGGACGGTTGGCCGGCAGGGCGCCGGCGCTTTTTTATCTTTCCATTTTCCCGATGTACCAAGTCACACGGCTCCAGAACGGATTGACGGTGGCCACGGCGGAGATGCCGCACATGGCCAGCGTCAGCCTGGGGATTTGGGTGGGGGTGGGCGGGCGGTGCGAGGCGGAATCGGTCAGCGGCATTTCCCATTTTATCGAGCACCTGCTTTTCAAAGGGACGCGGCGGCGGTCGGCGCGGGAGATTTCACAGGCGGTGGAAGGGATTGGCGGCTATCTCAACGCCTTCACCAGCGAGGAGCATACCTGCTTCTATTCCCGGGCGCGGCACGACCGTTTCGATGAATTGCTCGATGTGCTGGCGGACATGTTTCTGGAATCCATCTTTGACGCGGGGGAGATCGCCAAGGAACGGGAGGTGATCAAGGAGGAACTGGCCATGTACATGGACCAGCCGCAACAGTACGTGCAGGAATTGCTCAACGCCACGCTCTGGCCGGGCCAGCCGCTGGGCCGCTCCATCACCGGCACGGAGAAAACGCTGGATGCGATTTCGCGCCGGCAGATCCTGGACTTTCAACGGAAAAACTACACGGCGGCGGGCACGCTGATCGCGGCGGCGGGACGGCTGACTCATCGCCAGGTGGTCAAGGCGGCGCGCCGTTACGCGGCCCAATTTCATCGCGGGGCGCGTTGCGGCTTTGCGCCCGCCACCGCCGCGCAAACCAGGCCGGCGGTCCGGCTCCGCACCAAGAAAACCGAGCAGACCCAGATTGCGTTTGGGGTTCGCGCCTGTTCGCGGCATCATGAACGGCGCTTCGCCATGCGGCTTCTCAACGCGGTGCTGGGGGAAAACATGAGTTCGCGGCTTTTCCAGACGGTGCGGGAGGACCAGGGGCTGGCGTATTCGATCTACAGCAGCAACAGTTTTTTTGACGACACGGGCGACCTGGTGATCTCGGCGGGCCTGGATTTGGGGAATCTGGAAAAAACCCTGCGGATCATTCTGCGCGAGTTGAAGCGATTGCGGGAGGAACCGGTGGGGGCGGCCGAATTGGGGCGGGCGCGCGATTACCTGATCGGCCAGCTTGATTTGAGTTTGGAAAGCACGGAAAACCAGATGATGTGGGTCGGGGAACAATGGCTGGGCTACGGAAAAATCTTCGCGCCCGGGCTGGTCAAGAAGCGTCTGGGCGAAGTCGGCGCGGCGGAGGTGCGGGCGGCGGCGCGGGAATTTATCCGGCCCGAGCAATTCAACCTGGCGCTGGTCAGCCCGCTCAAGTCGGCGCGGGGAGTGGAGAAGCTGCTGGCGGGGGCAGTCTTTTAAAACCCTTCATGCCGCCGGCACCACGGAGAAATGATTTCCCATGAGACGCGAAGCGTAAATCAAACACGCTTGCACATCGGCGCGAGTGAGTTTCGGATATTCCTCCAGCACGTCCTCGACGGAATCTCCGGCCGCAAGGAATTCCAGGACGGTCTGCACCGTAATGCGCGTTCCGCGAACCACCGGCCGCCCATTGCAAACATCTGGTTTGATTGAAATGCGCTCACTCATGCCTTGAATCATACCCGTGTTGCGTCAAAACCGCAAGCAAGCGCCTGCTTGGCCTTGTCTTTTGTTGACCATTTATTTTTCAGTGGTATTTTTCTGCCATGGACTACCGCGAGAGAATCACCGTTGAGCCGGGCAAGCGCAGTGGCAAGCCTTGTGTGCGCGGCCTGCGCATTACGGTTCATGACGTGCTTGAATATCTGGCTTCAGGCATGAGCATGGAGGAACTGCTGCATGATTTTCCGGATTTGACGAAGGAAGACATTTTTGCGTGTTTGGCTTACGCCGCTGACCACGCCCGGGGTTCGGGAACGTTTCCTCCATGAAGCTTCTGCTGGACGAAAACCTCTCCCCTTTTTTGGCAAGCCAGCTTTCCGACCTGTACCCGGGAAGTCTGCATGTGCGGGATTGCGGCTTGAAGGGTTATTCCGATTGGGCTGTTTGGCAATTCGCCAGAGAGAGGAGTTTCACGATTGTTTCCAAAGATTCCGACTTTGACCAGATCAGATTGATGCATGGGCATCCTCCCAAGGTAATTTGGGTCCGCCTCGGAAACTGTACGACTCCTGCCATCGAAGACCTGTTACGCACGCAATCACCCGTTATTCACACTTTTGAGGAAAGCGCGGCTGAATCGCTTTTGATTTTGCCTTGAGGCTTTGCCGGTGAATTGCGCAGAACTCACATCATAAATCAGGGAAAATGCGACCGCTGACTCGAGAAAGTTTGCGCTCACTGCATCGCGTTCGCTATGGCATTCCACCAAAGGGCGTGCAAGTCGGCCACCGGCCACTTGAATTCAGCCAGGGCGGTTTTGATGGACAGATCCGCGCCGCCCACAACGCCGAGTTTGGTGGCGCTCACTTCCATGATCCGGGCGCGCTCCAGGACTTTGACGGCGTCGCCCGGGGCGGCGGAAACGACCACGCGGCCTTGGGCTTCGCCAAAAAGAAGGGCGTCCAGGCGCAGGCCGGCAAAGGCGGATAAATCCACTTGCGCGCCGATCAGGCGCGGGGTGTCGCGGGCAATTTGTTGGGAAATGCAGGATTCCGCCAGGGCCACAGCCAGGCCGCCGTCGCTGCAATCGTGCGCGCTTTTGATCAGGCCGGAAAAAATAAGGCCGCGCAGGGTGTTGTGCAGTTCGCGCTCTTTTGCCAGGTCGCAACGCGGCGGCGCGCCGGTTTTGAGGCCGTGAATTTGCTGCAAATAGGCGGAGCCTCCCAGGCCGAGAAGCGGATCGGCATTGTCAACCATATCGCCCAGCAGGATGATGACGTCCCCCTCGTCCTTGAACCATTGAGTGGTGATGTGTTCGGCCTTTTCGATCAGGCCCACGAGGGCGACGGCGGGGGTGGGATCAATGGGGCCGTTGGGGCTTTGATTGTATAAGCTGCAGTTGCCGCCGGTAACGGGCGCCTGGAAGGCGCGGCAGGCTTCGGCCAGGCCGCGCACGGATTCCTGGAGCTGCCAGAACAGTTCCGGGTTGCGCGGGCTGGCGAAATTGAGATTGTCCGTCACGCCCAGGGGCGCGGCGCCGGCACAGGCCAGATTGCGGGCCGCCTCGGCCACGGCGATTTTGGCGCCTTCGTACGGGTCCAGATAAACGTAGGCGGCGTTGCAATCCACGGTCAGGGCCAGGAATTTTTCCAAAAAGGGGCTGCCGGGAGCGGCTCCGGCGGGGAGCGAATCCTGCTTGAGGCGGATGACGGCGGCGTCGGAGCCGGGGCAAACGACGGAACCGTCGCGCACCATGTGGTCGTACTGGCGATAGACCCAATTTTTGGAAGCGATGGTCGGCCAGCCCAGCAATTGGCCGAGCGCGGCGGCGGCATCCTGGAGTTCCGGCACACCGGCGAGGGTGAATTGGCGGACGGCCTGGAGATAGGCCGGCTCGCGGGATTGAGGGTGATACACCGGCGCTTCGTCCGCGAGCTTCCTGGCGGGAATATCCACCACCACCCGGCCGCCGGACTTGACGACCATGCGGCCGGTGCCGGTGACGCGGCCGATTTGCGCCCAGGGGAGGTCCCATTTGTCAAATATATGTTTGACCTCCTCCTCGCGGCCGGCATGGACGATGATGAGCATGCGTTCCTGCGACTCGCTGAGCATGATTTCGTAGGGGGTCATGCGCGGGGCGCGCTGCGGGACCAGGTTGAGTTCGATTTCGATGCCGGTGCCGGCGCGGGCGGCGGTTTCGCAGGTCGAGCAGGTCAGGCCGGCGGCGCCCATGTCCTGGATGCCGGCGACGGCGCCGGTGGCCAGGAGTTCGAGGCAGGCTTCGCAAACGAGTTTTTCCATGAAAGGATCGCCCACTTGCACGGCGCCGCGCTGCCCGTCGGCGGAGGCTTCGGTCAAATCCTGGGAGGCGAAGGCGGCGCCGGCCAGGCCGTCGCGGCCGGTGGCGGGGCCGACGTAGAAGACCGGATTGCCCAGGCCCCGGGCGGCGCCGCGGGCGATCTGGGCATGGCGCAGCACGCCGAGGCAAAAGACGTTGACGAGGGGATTTCCCTCGTAGGATTTGTCAAAATAAACTTCGCCGGCCAGGGTGGGAATGCCGAAGCAATTGCCGTAATGGGCCACGCCGCTGACCACGCCCGCGAAGAGCCGGCGGTTGCCAAGAATTGCGGATTGCGGATTGCGGATTGCGGAGGGTTCCTCGGTAATCGGACCGAAGCGCAGGGAATCCATGGCGCAGACCGGGCGCGCGCCCATGGTGAAAATATCGCGGAGGATGCCGCCCAGGCCGGTGGCCGCCCCCTGGAACGGCTCGACGGCGCTGGGATGATTGTGCGACTCGATTTTGAACGCGATGGCCAGTCCGTCGCCAATGTCCAGGACGCCGGCGTTTTCCTCGCCCGCGCCGACGAGGATGCGCGGGGATTTGACGGGAAAAGTTTTAAGGAGGGGGCGGGTGCTTTTGTAGGAGCAATGCTCGCTCCACATGACGGAGAAGACACCCAGTTCGGTATAACTGGGGTCGCGGCCGAGAATGCCTTGGATCTTCTCGTACTCTTCGGGAGTGAGATTGTGCTGTGCGACCAATTCGGGGGTGATGACGGGTTCGGTCATTTTGTGCTTCCCACCTTGCCGCAGCCGGCGGTGTGGTTTCAAGCCTTTTCTGGTTGCTCCATCAGCGGGGCGCATGTGATTCTTTTGGGTGGCGGTTTCCGGTTCTTAATCTTGATCTTGCTCTTAATCTTAATCCCAAATTTCAATGCTGTTGAGTTGAGTCAAAACCAATTCGGATTGCCGGCTGCGCGAAGGAGATTAAGATTAAGATTAAGAATTCAGATTAAGATCAGGAGCGCAATTTATTATTGTCACTATGATCAAGCCACTCCTCCAAAGCCTCCTGCTGGCCGGCCTGGTTTTGGACGCGGGCGCGGCGCGGGCCGCCTCCATTGTCGTCTTTGCCGCCGCCAGTTTGACGGACAGCTTGCAGGAAATCGCCCGCGCTTACACCCGGCAATCCGGCGAAAAGGTCGCCCTCAATTTCGGCTCCTCCAGTTCCCTGGCGCGGCAAATCCAGGAAGGCGCTCCCGCGGACGTTTTTTTCTCCGCCGATCAAGCCCAAATGGATTCCCTGGAAAAACAGGGCCTCATCGCCGTGGAGACGCGCCGCAACCGCTTGTCCAACTCCCTCGTCATCGTGGTGGCGGACGACAGCAAGCTGGCCATCGCTTCCGCCAAAGATTTGACTCAGGCAGCCGTCCAACGCATCGCGCTGGCCGATCCGCAGACCGTCCCGGCGGGAATTTATTCCAGAAAATATCTGGAGAAGCTCGGCCTTTGGCCGGCCCTGGCCTCGAAAGTCGTTCCCACCGACAATGTGCGCGCGGCCCTCGCCGCGGTGGAATCCGGCAACGTCGAGGCCGGCATGGTCTATAAGACCGACGCCGCCATTTCCAAACACGTCAAGATCGCCTGCGCCGTGCCGCCCGGCGAAGGCCCGGACATCCTTTATCCCATGGCCGTCGTCAAAGATTCCAAGGAACCGGCCGCCGCGCGGAAATTCCTCGCTTATCTCGGCTCGGCGGAAGCGGCGCGGGTGTTCGAGAAATTCGGCTTCCTCATCCCCCAATAACCCATGACCGCCGAGGAATGGCAAATCGTCTGGTTCACCGCGTGGGTTTCGGCCCTGAGCACCCTGCTCCTCCTGCCTTTGGGCCTGGCCGCGGCCTGGCTGCTGGCGCGCCGCGATTGGCCGGGGAAATCGCTGGTGCAAACCGTCGTGATGATGCCGCTGGTCATGCCTCCGGTGGCCACAGGTTTGATCCTGCTCAAACTCCTGGGGCGGCGCGGCCCCCCTCGGACGGTTTCTGCATGACACGCTGGATCTGAATATCATCTTTACATGGCGCGGCGTGCTCATCGCGCTGGGCGTGATGTCCTTCCCGTTGCTGGTGCTTTCGGCCCGCATCGCCTTCGAGCAAGTCCACCCGCGCTTCGAGCAAATCGCCCGCACCCTGGGCGCGGGCGAGGCGCGGGTCTTTTTCACCATCACCCTTCCGCTGGCCTGGCGCGGGATTTTGGGCGGAATGACCCTGGCTTTCGCCCGCGCCCTGGGGGAATTCGGCGCCACCATCATGGTGGCCGGCAACATTCCCGGCCAGACCTCCACCCTGTCCCTCTCCATTTTCCAGCATGTCCAGCTTGGCCAGGACGCCCAGGCTTATCGTTTGCTCGGCGTCTCCGTCGCGCTCGCCTTCCTGGCCGTCTGGATCAGCGAATGCCTCCTGCTCCGCCCCCGCCGATGAACTGAATCAGAGTCCCATCCCTCCCATACGACCCATTCCCGCCGTGAACCTCCTCCTCAAGAACATCTCCCTGCCCCTGGCGGATTTCAGCATCGAGGTGGATGTGGAGTTGCAGAGCCAGGTCACCGCCGTCTTCGGCCCCTCGGGCGCGGGCAAGACCTCCCTGCTGGATCTGATCGCCGGTTTGCGCCGCCCCGCCTCCGCCTTCATCCAGCTCGACAACCGCGTCCTAACCCACACCGCCGCGGGAACGCTGGTCCCGCCGCGCCTTCGGGAAATGGGCTACGTGCCACAGGACCTGGCCTTGTTTCCCCACCTCTCCGTCCGCCAAAATCTTCTTTACGGCCGGAAATCCGAATCGCGCGCCGGCCCCCTCTTCAGCTTCGGCCACATCACCGAAGTGTTGGAAATTCAGCCCCTGGCCCGCCGCCGGGTCACCGATTTGTCCGGCGGCGAACGGCAGCGCGTGGCCCTGGCCCGCGCCCTGCTGACCTCGCCCCGCCTGCTCCTGCTGGATGAGCCGCTGCGCAGCCTGGACGAGGCGCTCAAGGCCAAGATCGTTCCTTATCTTCAGCGCGTGCGCGACGAGTTCAAACTGCCGATGCTTTACGTCACCCACGACCGCCAGGAAGTGCTGGCCCTGTGCGACGAGGTGCTGGAAATGAGACGCGGCCGCATCACAAAACGCACTCGCGCCACCGCCCGGGACTGGCCTATAATAAACAACGAGCTATGAAGCGTTTATTTGTGATCACCTTGCTTGTTCTGGCCGCATTGGCCGGTTTCATCTTTGGATGCCCTCCTACGGACCCGCGGCTGTCAAATAGCCACCTAGCCCTTTGTGACATTGCCAGCTTCAAAACCGCTCTCAGCATGTTCAAAGTTGACCATGGTCGTTTCCCAACGAAAGCGGAAAGTTTGGAGGCGCTGATAGATCGGCCGGCGACAATTCCAGAGGGCGGCAAATGGCACCGTTATCTGGACGCGGATAAGCTTCCAAACGACCCTTGGGGCAGAAGGTACGTTTATGAAATCCCCGGCAAACACAACCCGGATGGCTACGATGTCTATTCTCTGGGACCACACGGAAAAGGCGGCGCTGAAGCGATTGGCAACTGGAGACCGCCGCCGGACGTCAACCGGTAGCCGGGCAAACGCATCCAAACTGTTGAAACGCATTGAACATCAAGAAAACAGAATTTCCGGTTGCCACATTATTGGAACTTTCCAACAGGGAATAGATGCGCTAGATTATAAATCGTGAGCACTATAAGCATTACCGACTTGAAAAAGCAATCGGCCGACCAATGGCTCAAGTCCGTGGACAAGGACGACCTGATTGTCACCTCTCAGGGCCAGCCGGTGGCAGTTTTGTTGCCCATTGATGCGAAGAGTTTGGAACCCACGCTTTCAGCGCTTCGCAGTGTTCGCGCGGTGCAAGCCCAGATCGCGTTGCAGCAAGCCGCAGATGCCAACGGGACGTCCGGCTTGTCCCAGGATGATATTAACGCCGAAATCGAGACCGCCCGCCAAACTCGCCATCGGAAGTGAAAGTTGTGCTCGACACTAATGTTCTCGTGTCGGGTTTATTGAACAGGAAAGGCAATCCTGCGGCGATTCTGACGCTGGCTTTGACAGGAGCCGTTCAAGTCTGCCATGACCAGCGCATTCTGGCTGAGTACTGGGAGGTTCTGGCCCGCCCCCGTTTTAAATTTGACCCGATTCGCGTCCGGGAAGTGCTGGTCAAGCTGGAAGTGGATGGTTTGCCGGTGGCGCCACCCAATGCCATGCTGAATTTACCCGATCCGGATGACGAGCCATTCCTTGCCGTCGCGCTGGCTGCCTCTGCCGATTGTCTCGTCACGGGCAATATGGCGGATTATCCACCCTCCAAATGTCACGGTCTGCGCGTCATAAGTCCGGCCGAATTTGTTGCTCTTTGGCGAACACTTCATCCTGAAGCTGGAAATCCCATCACTCCTGATTAACAATCCGCCGCCTCCGAAATCCAAGGAATCCTCCAGCTCTGAAGGCTCGGTTCACCCCGGCTCTGGCCGGCCCAATTCCCACCGGCGCGAGCGGGGAACAAAAAGCGCGTCCATCGTCTCTGTCTGGTGCGCGCGTTCCACCTGCAATCGCGCGCGCCAGGCTCTTTCGGCCACCAGGAGCAGCGCGTCCATATAGGGCTGGACGCGGATTTCGTGGCGCGCCAACTGGTCGGCGCGGCGCCGCTCGTGCTCGGCTCTGGCGGCGGCAAGGCGGTCGGCCGTTTTGGTCTTTGTGTTCTCATTGGAACTTCGCTGGGCGCGGGCCGTCAACTCGCGCTCATAGTTCTCAAAATAGTCGTCAATGCGATCCAATTCGCGGCGCAGGCTGTTCTCCTGCCGGGCGCGCACCCGGTCCACTTCTCCGGCCACTTCGCTCTGAAAAGCCAGATGCAGCAATTCGCGCCATCGCCCCGGGTCGAGCGCCGGCCAGGGGATTTCCGCGGCGGAATCAGCCGTTTCGTGGTGGAAAGCCATGTCCCGCGCCAAGCTCTCGTCGGATTCCCCGCCGGGCAGTGATACCGCCAGGCGATGCAGAGACCAATGCTGGTCCATGGCCTGAATTTCGCAACGCGCCACCGCGATGAGGGAGAAGTGAAAATCCGCCTCGAACGGCGCGGCCAATTGCCAGCGCGCGGTGCCGGCAAATTGAGAGTGCCACAGTTTCCCGGCCACCGCCGCATCCGGCGGACGCGAAGCGGTGTCATCGGCCAGAACGAATCGTTCCAGCGCCAGGGGCAGGGGCCGCAAGGTTTCGGCCAATTGGAACGTCAGCGGACAGCCGGGAAACACTTCCCGCGCGGCGTCGCGCGCCGCAGTGGCGTCGGCGGGCGTAAAGAACAATTCCACCTCGTGCAGCGCCCCTTGCGGATTCCAGAAAGTGGCGGCGCGGCCTTCGGCGACGACTTCCAGGCGGTCGTGCCAGGTGCGTTCGCAGAGCGCGCCGAGCGCGGACAAGCCTTCCTGGTAGAATTCGAGCAACTCGCCGGGATTGTGGGTTGCGCGGTCCAGTTTCATGGCATGGGAAGGGGCATAAGGTTCGCGGTCGCTGGCGAGAAGAGTTGCGTCATGGGAGTTATGGGAGGGATGGGACTGATGGGGTCATAAGGATTCGTAGTCTTTGGCGAAAAGAGTTTCGTCCAGTTGCTTGACTTCGCCGTAGGCGGCGCGCGCGGCGGCGAGTTCCTCGCCCAGCCCGGCCATGGCTTCGGCCACGCGGCCCTGGCTTTCCCGCCAGCGGCGGAAGACTTCTTCGGCGAACTCGTCGCTGCTGAAGCGCTCGCCCAGCACCAGGCCGGCTTCGCCGACGACTAATTCAAAGAGGTTGAGTTTTTCCTGGAGAATCTGCAGCAGATGCTCCTGCAAGGTCCCGGCCTGGACGAAATTGGAGATATGCACCGGCTGCTGCTGGCCGAGCCGGTGCAAGCGGCCGATGCGCTGCTCGATCTCCATCGGATTCCACGGCAGGTCGAAGTTGACCAGGCGATGGGAGAATTGCAGGTTGCGGCCCTCGGTGCCGCTGTGGGTGAGCAGCAGCGCGCCGCCGCGCCGGTGAAATTCTTCCGTGATGGGCTGGCGTTCGGGCGGCGGTGTCGCCCCGTTGATGACAAAGGTTTCCACCCCGCCCTGGCGCAAAAACCCGGCCAGCGCCGCCTGCGTTTCCAGGAACTGGGTAAAGACCACCGCGCCGCCCTCGCCCCGGGCCAGCGGCGGGATCAATTCGCATTTCCGGCGCCAGCTTTTTTCCAGCGGCGCCTGTTCGCGCCAGGCGCGGGCCAGACCGCGGTCGGGGAACTTTTCCAGCGCGGCGCGCCAGGCGGCCGGACTGCTGCCGGCGGTTTGCAGGAGCAAACGGCCCCAGAGGCTGGACTGGCTGGCGTTGAGCTGCGAAAGCCGGGCGCGCAATTCGCCGTCCCATTGCTCCCAGAAGGCGCGCCCGCCCTCCTCCGGCTCAAAGAGCACCGTCTCGGCCCGGCGCGGCGGGAGGTTGACTCCGGCATTGGCGCGGGTGTTGCGGATCATCACCTGGCCAAGCAACCGGCGCAGTTCCTCCGGTTCGCGCGGCTGGCGCGGCCGTTTGGGATCCAGGAAGCGGGCGCGGAATTCCTTGGGCGACGGCAACTGCCCCGGTTGGAGCAGGGTGACGAGGTTGTAGAGTTCTTCGAGGGAATTTTGCACCGGCGTGGCGGTGAGGAGCAGCAAGAATTGCCGGGGCAGCGCATTGACCGCCTGCCAGGCCTGCGACTCGCGGTTGCGCAGGTAATGCGCCTCATCCACCACCAGAATGTCCCAATGCACCTGCCGGGCGATGTCCAGGTGCGCCGGCTGTTTGAGGGTGTGAAGGCTGGCGACAATGCCGGGGTTGTCGCGCCAGAATTTTTGCGCGTCCCCGCGCGCCCCGGCCTGGTTGGTGGTGGCCGCGGCCAGGCCGAATTTGTCGGCCAGTTCCTCCTCCCACTGGTCCACCAGCGAAGGCACGGTGAGCACGAGAAATCGCTTCACCATGCCGCGGGTGAGCAGTTCCTTGATCACCAGCCCCGCCTCAATCGTTTTGCCCAGGCCCACCTCGTCGGAAAGCAAGGCGCGCCCGCGCAACGGCCCCAGCACGCGCAAGGCGGCGCGGATTTGATATTCCAGCCGTTGGACACGGCAATGCGGCAAACAAAGCAGGTCGTCCGATTGGTTGGAGACCCACCACAGCGCCGCGCGCTCGCGGAGAAAGAACCCGCGCAAATTCGTCAGCGGGAATGCCGTTTCCTGCAGCGCAAGCTCCGGCATTTCAAAGCGCACCGACACGGGAGGAAGGTCCCGATGCCGGCGTGCCGGCGGTGCATCCAAAGTTTGGGACTTGAGCCTGGCCCTGGCCTCGGCGGCTTTTTTCGCCTCCAGGGCCAGGCGCGCCTCGGCTTTTCGCCGCTCAAGCTGCCGCCGCGCCTGGGCCAGCCGTTCCATGTTCTCCCGCTGCCGCGCTTTTTCTTCCTCGCGCTTTTGTTCCTTGCGCGCCCGCCGGCGTTCGTAACTTTCAAAGTCCCCGAATGCCGCCGGCATCGTTTCATCCAGGATTTTCCCCAGCGGGGAGAACTGCAACCGCAGCGCTTCGGCCATCGCCACGATGTTATCCTCCACCCAGGGATAGACTGCTTCCTCCGGACCAAAAAGCTCCTGGTCACGAACCGCTTTGTTTGTGCCGGGTTGCATTTGCATCCAAAATGCGGTGAACGTGTCGCGGCGTGTGGGGATTTGGTTTAACCAGCGGCCCATCGCGGCACGGATGGAATTGCGATGATGCGAAGAAACCGTCGTGTCATGGCGGCCGGCCCTTTCCAAGTCCCAGGTCAACTGATCCGCGCCAGTGCAACTCACCCGGCCAACCGCGGCGGGCAATGCCGAGCCTGGCGCTGTCCAGGCAAATTCCGCAAATCCATTGACTTGATCAAAAGTTACGCAAAGGTTGAGCAGGAAGGACGCCGGCTCCCACACCTCGTCCAACCCCGGCAACGGAGGCTGCCGGCGTTTCCGGCGGGCGCGCGGCAGGCGCAGTGGATCGGAGTCCGGCATGGCGGTCACAATTGAGCTTTCAAGCAATGGCCCGTTCCAGGGCATGGCTGCCGATGTCCACCATCCGGCCAGGCTGCCCCAACGGTTTCAACCGGAGTCTATTCCATTGAGGGTTGTTTTCAACCGCGAAAGAGGCGAATCAGACGTATCACCATTTGTGCCTGCTCGTTCGCGAAGAAGTCGCGCAATTGCGGCAGGAGGGGAAAGAGTTGCCCGCTCCCGGCACACGGCCAATGAAGGAAGCTGTGCTGGCGTAATTCGCGGATTTTTAATTCAGAGCCGCACGAATTGTTGTGTCAAAGACAACGGTCCTGAAAGGCTCGCCATGACCATGTCGCGCGCGTTCTCACAAGCCGGGCATGCCCGCCAGTTCGCGCAGGCGCTGCTCCACTTCTTCAACGACCTCGTCCGGCGTGGAGGTGCCGGCGGTCAGGCCCGCCGTTTCCACGTCCATCAGCCATTCGGCGCGCAGACCGCCCGCGTCGGCCACCTGATGGACCCGGGGACAGAACCGGCGGCAAGTGTCCGCCAGCTCGCGCGTGTTGTTGCTGTGCGCGCCGCCGATCACGATGACCACATCGGCCTGCCGCGCCATCTCCATCGCCGCCGCCTGCCGCTGCTTGGTCGGCTGGCAAACGGTGTCGAGAAAGCGGATTTCCGAGCGCGGGAATCGGCGGCGCATCAGCCCCACCAAATGGCGGACCCGGTCAATGGGCTGGGTGGTCTGGGCCGCCACGCCAAAACGGGGGCGCTCCGCCAGTTGGAGCGCGTCCTCCTCCGCCAGGATTACGTCAAATTCCGCCAGGTCCTGGGTCAATCCGCGCACCTCCACATGGTCGCGCCGTCCGATGATGACGGGGTGAAAGTTCTCCCGAACCAGTGTCTTGACAGCGCGGTGGGCGTAATGAACCAGCGGACAGGTCGCTTCCAGCACCCGCAGCCCGCGCTCCTGCAACGCCCGCAAGGTCTTTTCCGACGCGCCGTGCGCGGTGATCATGACAGCCGGCGTGGCCACCGCCTCGACGCGGTCTTCCATGCGGATGCCGCGGGCGCGCAGGCCGACCAGCACCGTTTCGTTATGCGCCAGCTCGCCCAGAATGGTCAGGGGCGGCGAGCGGTCCTGGGCGCGGGCCAGGGCGATGGCGTCGCGCACGCCGAAACACATTCCCAGATGGACGGCCCGGATGACGCGGAGAACGCGCGCCGGGGGCGGAAGGAGTTCACATTCACTTTGTATCACAAAGTAATAGGACGCCGCGGGCGGAAAAATGTTCAATCTTTCGCAAAATTATTTCTTCGGCCGGGCCTGCCGCACAATTTCCTCCAGCAAATCAATGTAGGCGGCGAAGGCTTTCCGCCCCGCCGGCGTGAGGGCGCAGGTGGTCAGGGGGCGCTGCCGTTGAAACGATTTGGTCACGGAGACGAAACCCGATTCCTGCAAGGTCTTGATGTGCGTGCTCAAATTGCCGTCGCTCATTTTCAGCGTGTCGCGCAACTCGGTGAAGGAAAGCTCCGGCGACGCCGCCAGCAGCGACACGATGGGAAGGCGGCCCTTTTCGTGGATGACGCGGTCGAGTTGAAGGAACGGTTTCGTGTTCACGGCGACGCGCTCAATTTAGGGTGGTAGGGCGCGCACTCCGTGCGCGCCGCGGCGGGCAGAGGACTGCCCGCCCTACCTTTTCCGTCCCACGCAACAATGACCTGTTAGTCTTCACGCAACATTCCCGCGCTTTTCCGTGAAGAAAAGGTAAATGCCGTAGGCCGCGTGCCCTCCGCCGAAGAATACGCCCATGGCGATATTGGAGTTGCCGAAGGGAAAGGGCGGCGGGGTGGAAGAATAAGACCTGAAGTGGTACATTTGGTAACCAAAACCAGCCAGCCCGGCCAAAATATATCCCCAGCCAAAAATCCGGACTCCGCGCGGCATGAAAAACCCGGCGGCGTGCATGGCCAATCCATAAAGGACCATCCAGATGGGGACAAGCTGAAGGACTTCCGCGCGTTCCGGAATGTCCCCAATAAAAAAAGCAATGCCCATCACCAACCCCACAAAGAAAGCCGGCGTGACGGCTTGCGCAACCCGGCGCGTCGGGGGCGACCAAAAAGGCTCCAATGCCTTGACCGCCTGTCGCCGGATGAGCAGGAACGCTTCCGTCAAACAAACGAGCGCGACCGCGGCCCAATAGGCCGCAAACGAGCGCGACGTTTCAAAATGCAGCGCGGCGCCGGCGGCGCCGGCGGCGATTCCCGTCACGCCCACCAGGCCCATGACGGGCGCGAGAGCGCGGCGGTACACGGCGGACCGCTCCATCAAGGTGCGGATGACTTGCAGATTTTCCGAGGCCCAATCAGTTTGCATGGGTGGACTTTGCGCAGCAAAGCCATCCGCGTCAAGGTTATTTTCCCAAATAAAAGGCGGGGCCGGCGCAATGCCGGCCCCGCCCCGGGACCCCGGTTCCTCCGCAGGGTCCTGAAACCCTTAATAGTCCATGCCGCCGCCCATGCCGCCCATGCCGCCGCCATGGCCGCCGCCCGGCGCCGACTTTTCCTTCTCGGGAATCTCGGTGACCAGGCACTCGGTGGTCAACAACAGGCCGGCAATCGAAGCCGCGTTTTGCAGCGCGGTGCGGGTGACCTTCTTGGGGTCCACCACGCCGGCTTTGACGAGGTCTTCGTAGGCGCCGGTGGTGACGTTGTAGCCTTCGTTGCCTTTGCGCTTCTTGACTTCCTGCACGGCAATGGAGCCTTCCACGCCCGAATTCTTCGCCAGGGCGCGCAACGGCTCTTCCACGGCGCGCTTGACAATGTCCACGCCGATTTGTTCGTCGCCTTGCAGCTTCAAGGCGTCCAGGGCGGGCAGACAGCGCAAGAGGGCGACGCCGCCGCCGGGAACAATGCCTTCTTCCACGGCCGCGCGGGTGGCATGCAGCGCGTCTTCCACGCGGGCTTTCTTTTCCTTCATTTCCGTCTCGGTCGCGGCGCCGACGTTGATGACGGCCACGCCGCCGGCCAGCTTGGCCAGGCGTTCCTGCAATTTCTCGCGGTCGTAATCGGAGGTGGTTTCCTCGATCTGGCGGCGGATCTGGTTGACGCGGCCCTGGATGTCGGAGGACTTGCCGCCGCCTTCGACGATGGTGGTGTTGTCTTTGTCAACCACAATGCTCTTGGCGCGGCCCAGGTCTTCCAGCCCGACGCCCTCCAGCTTGACGCCCAGGTCCTCGCTGATGAATTTGCCGCCGGTGAGGATGGCAATGTCTTCGCACAGGGCCTTGCGGCGGTCGCCAAAGCCGGGGGCTTTGACGGCGCAGACGTTGATGGTGCCGCGCAGCTTGTTGACGACCAGGGTGGCCAGGGCCTCGCCTTCCACCTCCTCGGAAATGATGAGGAGCGGCTTGCTGATCTTGGCGACCTTCTCCAGCAGCGGCAGGAGGTCCTTGAGGCTGGTGATCTTCTTTTCGTAAACCAGAACGTAGGCATCCTCCATCTTGACTTCCATCGTCTCGGCGTTGGTGACGAAGTAGGGGGAGAGATAGCCTTTGTCGAACTGCATGCCTTCCACGACATCGAGGGTGGTTTCAATGGACTTGGCTTCCTCGACGGTGATGGTGCCGTCCTTGCCCACCTTGTCCATGGCGTCGGCGATGATTTCGCCGATGGTGGTGTCCCAGTTGGCGGAAACGGTGGCAACCTGCTTGATCTCCTCCTTGTCCTTGACGTTCTTCTTGATCTTGTTGAGATGCTCCACCGCCGTGTCCACAGCCTTGGCAATGCCGCGCTGAATGCTGATGGGATTGGCGCCCGCGGTGACGAATTTCAGGCCCTGCGAATAAATCGCCTCGGCCAGGACGGTGGCGGTGGTGGTGCCATCGCCGGCGGCGTCGCTGGTCTTGCTGGCGACTTCGCGGACCATTTGCGCGCCCATGTTTTCAAAGGGGTCTTCCAGCTCGATTTCCTTGGCCACGGTCACGCCGTCCTTGGTGACGGTGGGAGAGCCGAATTTTTTGTCGAGGACGACGTTGCGGCCTTTGGGGCCGAGGGTGGCGATGACGGCGCGGGCCAGTTTGTTGACGCCTTTGAGAAGCGCCTGGCGGGCCGCCTCGTCAAATACCAGTTGTTTTGCTGCCATAAGTATATATTCTTTCTGTTTGACTGTTGCGGTTGCGGTTATTCGATGATCGCGAGGATATCGTCCGAGGAAAGGATTTTGTATTCCTTGTCGTTGAGCTTGATCTCCGTGCCGCCATATTTGCTGACGAGCACGCGGTCGCCTTTTTTGACTTCAAACGGGACTTTTTTTCCGTTGTCGTCGGTTTTGCCGGTGCCGAGGGCGATGACGATGCCTTCGGTGGGTTTTTCCTTGGCGGAATCGGGGATGATGATGCCGCCCTTCTTAACTTCCTTCTCTTCGGCCGGTTCGACAAGGACCCGGTCGCCGAGGGGTTTAACATTTTGTGCCATAGGTGTCTTTTCTTTGTTGTGTTTACTGTTTCTGTTCGTTTTCCAATCAAACCCCCGCCGCACCCGCGGCCGGGAAAATGCAATTACGCCGCCACCACCGGGCCGGCGGCAACCAGTTTTTTCCGACGCGCGTCCACATGGACGTTCATGCCTTCCATCGCGCGCGAACCGAGCAACGACAAGTCGCCCGGCTGCGCGAAAACCACTTCATCAATCGTCTCGAAGCCCGCCACGCGCAAGATGGCGTAGCCGGCCGTGCGAGTGAGGATCTGCCCGTTGGCCATTTGAACCTGCAAATCCTTTTTCACCGGCTGGACCCCGATCTGTTTCAACACGTTTTCCGGCAGCCATGTAAATTCGCTGCCGGTGTCCACAAGCAACTTGGGCACCACGGCGGCCTTTTTCGGGTCCTTGTGGTTCTCCACTCTGCAGCCGATGTAAAAAGCGCCCATGTTCTGTGTCGTTTATTTCTTCAAGCCCCGGCGCGGTTGGGGCCGGGAAAAGTCAAGATGCGCTCAGGGCTGTAACCTTACTTCTTCTCATCCACCACTTCGGCGTCAATAATAGGGCCTTCTTCCTTGGCGCCGGCGCCGGACTCGGGGGCCGGCCCGGCTTTGGAGCCGGAGGATCCCTGGCCGGACCGCGCCTTGGCGGATTCGGCGGCGGCGGCCTTGTACATTTCCGCGGAAGCGGCCTGCCAGCCTTCGTTGAGCTTCTCGCTGGCGGATTTGATGGCGGCGGTGTCCGTGCCTTTCAAGGCCTCCTTGACGGCGGCGGCGGCGCTTTCGATTTTTTCCTTGTCGGAAGCGGAGATTTTGGCGGCATTGTCCTTGAGCATTTTTTCGCTGCGATAAACGGCGTTCTCGGCCTCGTTGCGCGCCTCGACTTCCTCGCGCTTCTGCCGGTCTTCCTCGGCATGCAGCTCGCCGTCCTTGCGCATTTTTTCGATCTCGTCCTTGGACAAACCGCTGCTGGCGGTGATGGTGATCTTTTGTTCCTTGCCGGTGCCCAAATCCTTGGCGCTGACATCCAGGATGCCGTTGGCGTCAATGTTGAACGTCACTTCGATCTGCGGCATGCCGCGCGGGGCGGGCGGAATGTCCGACAAATTAAATTTTCCAATCGTCTTGTTGTCGCGCGAGAACTGGCGCTCGCCCTGCAAGACATGGATTTCCACGCCCGGCTGGTTGTCCGAGGCGGTGGAGAAGATTTCCGACTTGCGCGTCGGGATGGTGGAGTTGCGCTCGATGAGGCGCGTGAAGACGCCGCCCAGCGTTTCGATGCCCAGCGAGAGCGGCGTCACGTCCAGCAAAAGAACGTCCTTGACCTCGCCCTTGAGCACACCCGCCTGGATGGCCGCGCCGACCGCCACCACTTCGTCGGGATTGACCCCCTGATGGGGCGGCTTGTTGACCAGCGATTGCGCGGCCTGCACCACGCGGGGCATGCGCGTCATGCCGCCGACCAGCACCAGTTCGTCTATTTTTTCCGCCGTCACTGCCGCGTCCTTCAAGCAATTCTTCACCGGGCTGATGGTGCGTTCGAAAAGATTGTCGCAAAGTTGCTCCATTTTGGCGCGGGTCAGCTTGGCGCTGAGGTGTTTGGGGCCGCTGGCGTCGGCGGTGATGAAGGGCAGGCTGATCTCAAAAACCTGCGCGCTGGAGAGGGCGATCTTGGCCTTTTCCGCTTCCTCCTTGATGCGCTGGAGGGCGTCGGGCTGTTTGCGCAAATCCATGCCCTGCTCGCGTTTGAACTCGTCGAGCATCCAGTCCATGATGCGGTTGTCCCAGTCGTCGCCGCCCAGATGGGTGTCGCCGTTGGTGGCCTTGACTTCAAAAACGCCGTCGCCGATTTCCAGGACGGAGATGTCGAAGGTGCCGCCGCCGAGGTCGTAAACGGCGATTTCCTCGTTTTTCTTCTTGTCAAGCCCGTAGGCCAGCGAGGCGGCGGTCGGCTCGTTGATGATGCGCAGGACCTCCAGGCCGGCGATGCGGCCGGCGTCCTTGGTCGCCTGGCGCTGGGAATCGTTGAAGTAAGCAGGAACCGTGATGACGGCCTGGGTGATTTTTTCGCCCAGGCGCATTTCCGCGTCCGCCTTCAATTTGGACAAAATCATGGCGGAAACTTCGGGCGGGCTGAATCGTTTGGGTTTGCCCTCCAATTCCACTTCCACGGCGGCATCGCCGTTGGCGGCGCGGACGACCTTGTAAGGCACGCGCTTGATTTCCTCCTGCACTTCGTCGAATTTGCGGCCCATGAAGCGTTTGATGGAATAGACCGTGTTGCGGGAGTTGGTGACGGCCTGGCGTTTGGCGGCATCGCCGACAATGCGCTCACCGGTCTTGGTAAAAGCGACGACGGAAGGGGTGGTGCGTTTGCCTTCGGAATTCTCCAAGACAACCGGTTCGCCGCCTTCCATGACAGCCATACATGAGTTGGTGGTTCCTAAATCAATTCCAATAACTTTTGGCATAAAAATCCTTGCTGTGATTCAGCGAAGTTTTAGAAGCAAGCCAAGTGCCATTATACTGTAAAAGTTGTAATAGGTTTATGTTAAACTACTTATGACTATTCCAACCCAGGTCAGAGAACAACAAATAGGGACATTACGGCACAAATCCATTGCAAGCGCCCGTTTTCAGGGTCATAATGACACATGTTTCCTGCAAGGTGGAAAGAAAGAAAGGTTGGTCGGCCTCTTCAAGGAAGACCGGTTCCCAGTGCTCGCCCCAGCTCATCAAGTGATAAATTGCGCCCGGTTATTGCAGACGAAGCTTGCGAGCCATGCAGAGAGCTTGGCCCATCCCGCCAGCCATGTCACCCCATTTTGTGGAAATGCAAGGACCCCTGGTATTTGACCCCTGCTACGTAGGTTTCTGGATGCAAGCAAGGGCTTTTCAATTACTTCGCCTTGACGGATCGGAATATATAATAGCCAAGACTGCCAAGTGTCACCACGAGGACACTGTCGCACACAATCGCCGTCGTAATGAGCGGGTCAACCCAACCGCCGCCTGATCATTACCGGCTCACTGGTGATTTTTAATTGTCGTTTGACAATCATGACCAGCAACCGGTGCTTGGAGGAATGGGGCAAATTCTTGAGCAGCCGGCAAACGATGTCTTCGACTCCCGCTGCTCAATCCCCTTCAATGCTTGCCGCTCCCACTCAAAATGGCTCGTCTCTCTCATCCCTACAGCAGTGTGATGGAATTTTTGCCAACGACACCGGGTGATTATTCCAGATTCAGGCCCTCCTGACCCTCGCTTTTTTTCCCGTTCGAATCTGGGGTCGTCTGTGAGGAATCAAAATGAGATTTAGATTCGGGCTGGCAATTGAGCGCGATCTCCATTGAAGAGTTCTTCGCCCAATCAGGCCGTGATTGATTGGAGATGTTGGCGGCTTGCAAGACTTGCTTCAGCCATGCTTTTTCGCTCATAATTTAGCTTTCAACAACGGATAAGTTAGTCTGCTTCAGCAAATTGTCAAGGGTGCCGAGCATTTCTGCTTCGCGCGGCAAGTACGCGAATGGTGTTTCTGCTAATCTCGGACTGGCGTCTTCGGCTTTCCACTTTTTTACTTTGCTTCCTTCTTTTCTGACTGCTTCTCCAACGGAAAACAAGCTAAAATATTGTCGAGGCGAAACACCAACGAGAGAATTGAATGAGACATGGCTATGGTCGTCAAAGTCTGCTTCCACTGCGACGGCGTCACCGTGCAGTTCAGAGGCGCGACTTTTTGGGTATGGTTCGATAAAAGTGAGGCGAGAAATACCCGCCGCGACGATGTGTTTGGTGCAATTATGGCAAGGGAAAGCGGTGCAAAAGAGGACGGCGTCCTGGATGGGGATGCCCAGTCTTGCAGCTTGCATGATAGCGGCCATTTCGGCATGGATCATTCGCCCATATTCGGTGATGCCCATAAGAGTGGCTTTTTTTAAACTTGCTGGTGATGTATCCGAGAGAGCTTCGTCCAACAATTTGTTCACCGACTTCTTAGACTTTTCTTTGTTCATCCACTTGCCTTCCTTCAATCGCTTTAAAACATCGGCTAAGATCTCATTCTTGATTATATCGTTTGAATCCTCGCCACGATTATGGTCTCGATTGTCAGGATCGTCGTCAGACCAGTAGAGTCCACCGTGGGCCTTGGGAACCTCATTGCAGCCTGTTGCCAAGAGATCGCCTGCCTTAGTACTCTGGGGCGTAAATGCAGTGACGTATTTTTGCTGTCAAGCGGCTAGAGCGACGGGCGTTTGACGGGATATTTTTTGCATCAGTTCATGGAGGTCTGCGCGGGTGTATTTCCACTCGAA
>Ga0326728_10007712_pt1 | contig 27325 bp, 28 predicted proteins | sample MB3enrmetagenome_FD_207602 | JGI IMG/M metagenome (GOLD analysis project Ga0326728, IMG submission 207602) | Lab enriched peat soil microbial communities from McLean, Ithaca, NY, United States - MB31MN | ecosystem: Environmental > Terrestrial > Soil > Wetlands > Peat | place: USA: New York...
TCAGATCGGCTACATTGGCCGATAAGACAGAATTATCTCCCTGTATATCAACGGGTCTGATGATCCCGGAGGCCATTATGTACTGAGACTCATCGTTCACCCTGATCTGTTTCTTGCCCCTGATGACGAAATTCCCCTCAGGCAGGACCCTTACTATGCGGGCAGATACGACGGCAGTCAGGGTGCCGCTCCGGGAGGTCTCCCCATCCCCGGTAAACGTCGAAGCACTGCTAGTCTGTACCTGGGGGTGCACGTGAAAACCAAGAAAGTCCGTTACCGAGCTGGCTATACTGCTGTCCTTCGAAGTATCGGTCTTTGCCTGTTTATCCGCCGACGAGCTCTCGGATATCTGGATAATGATAAGGTCCCCGACCTGCCGTGCCTTATGGTCGCTGAACATATCTGAATATTTGGCGGCCGGCGCCCACAAGGAACCCGGGCTCTGGGTGTATTCTGCCTGATCTCCCATGGGAATTGAAAGCTCATCCTCGGTACGATCGAAATCTTTAGGAGTATGGGAACATGCGCTTATAGCAGCCACTACCATAAAAAATATTAGGTTCTGATGTGCCTTCATTCTGCCTCCTACAGCTCAACTTGCACCAGTGATGCAGCAATAATGGTGCCAACCACCTGTCTGCCCGAAGAGAGGTTCTTTACGGGGATCGTCTCGCCCTGATACCCGTCCTTCATTGCCACGCCCTTATCCCTGACCACAAGGTCATTCACCCTGACCTCGATGGAGACGATCTCTCCGGAGCATATATCCGGCTTTCTCTGCACCTGCGAAGGCTCTATGGGGTTGCCTTCCAGCAGTGTCACCCTTGACCTCTTACCTACACAGTCTTCAAGATGGGTATAGGCATAGGGGCATGATGAGATATCCAAAGACCGCACCACGAGATCACCGGGCATAATGATCTTACCGGAGGCTACCTTTGCCCTTGCCACGGGGACATCCGCTATGAGCTTGACTCTCCCGGTCACGGTAACATTTTCCGGGAATGGTCCGCTACCGATGAGCATGGTAGCAGTGACGAATCCCAAATACTTTTCGCATGAGGAAAATTTTGCCCGTATGAAGCTCGAATCTGCCTGGATGACCTTGGGAAGCCTGGATACCCTGACATCAGTCACCTCGACCCTGCCGGAATCCTTCCAGGGGCTGTTCTTAATGATCTCTTCGATAAAGACCTTTTTAAGGACTCCTTCAGGAATCTCCACGGTGCACGAAGAGACATGCGTCCTGGCTGCGCCCGTGTAGACTACCACGCCCAAGTAGCGGGAGCGGACCTTTTCAGCCACCGCCTTGGCTGAGATATTCAAGTCAAAAGAACCGTCAGGCAACTTGGCAATTGTTATGCGGGATAGCAAAGGCGCATCCTCCCCGCTGATCTCGGCCAAGTCCGAAAGTATTACGGTCTTTCCGGTAACTGCCGCCTCGCCTTTGAGATCGACAACCGTGTCTGCAAATGCGTTCACCGGTATACAAAGCCCGCAGAAAAGGAAGACCCCCAGAATAAGATCCCGCATATAATGCTACCTCACAATACCTGCGGCAGTCTGGAGCATCTCATCCGAGACGGTAATGCACTTGGAATTGAGTTCATATGCCCTCTGGGCCGCGATCATGCCGACCATTTCCGTAACGGCATCCACATTGGACATTTCCAGGTTTCCCTGGGAGATCGTTCCGACGTTGTTCTGGCCCGGTGTTCCCTCGATGGCATCCCCTGATGCAGGGGTCGCTATATACTGATTCATGCCGATGGAATTCAGGCCTGCTGTGTTAGGGAAGATGTAGAGAGGGATGTTCCCGGTGGCCAGAACCGTGCCGTTATTCGACAGGCAGTTGATCTGTCCCGCATTGGAAACCGTTATGTTGGAGGTCTGCTGCGGGACTTTGAATTCGGGCTGCAACCGGTCTCCCATGGCATCCACGATATAACCTTGGGAGTCCATCTGAAAAGTACCGTCCCGTGTATAGACATCGGTCCCGTTTGCAACGAGGTGGAAAAACCCGTTGCCCTGGATGGCCATATCCAGGTTATTACCTGTTTCAGAATAGTCGCCCTGCGTAAAGATCTTCTCGATGGCAACCGGCTGTACGCCCATGCCAACCTGAATCCCCACAGGTACGGTCCCGCCGACAGCAGTTGGACTGCCTTGTTGATTATAAGTGGCATAATAAAGATCCTCAAAATCCACCCTGCTCTTTTTGAAGCTTGTGGTATTCGTGTTCGCCAGGTTATTGGCAATGGTATTGACCATGAGTTCCTGGGCATTCATGCCCGTAGCAGCTGTCCACATGGCTCGAATCATGATTTTCCTCCTTTTTTATGACGCTACAGTCCCGACATTATGCATTGAGTATGAATAGGCATCATTTGCAGAAATGATCACCTTCTGGAAGACATCATAAGCCCTCTGAGCCGCGATCATCTCCACCATCTCCTTAATGGGCTCCACATTGGCCGTCTCCAGACTACCTTGGACGATGGACGGGTTTTTAACGGGTTCCGGAGTTACCCCATCTTTGACGGAGAACAGGTTGTTACCCTCCCGGACAAGGGACTCGGCTGGTATCTTTACCACCTGGAGGGTACCTATTGCAGTACCATCCTGGGAGACCTGTCCCTGGGGGCTGATCACCACCTGGCCTTTAGTCGGGTCAATGGTGATGTCCCCGCCCTGCCCTTGAACGGTATATCCCCCCGGAGTAATCAGAGTATTACCCGTACTGAGCTGGAATGAACCTGCCCTGGTGTATAGGGAACCGTTTTCGGTATTGACCACAAAGAACCCGTCTCCCATCAATGCAACATCGAGTGAATTGCCTGTTTTTACCGGGGTGCCGGGTGTAAGATCAATGGAAGTGCTGACGGGTATTACATCGATGGGCACTGTTTTGTATTGCCCGGTGTACAGCATAGAGGTATCGAGACTCTTCTGAAATTGCTCAAAGCTCATCTGGTCTTTCTTGAATCCGGTGGTATTCAGGTTTGCGATGTTGTTGGAGATGATATTGAGCCTCTCCTCCATGGCAATTGCCCCTGCCGTTGCCGTGTAGATACCCTGATCCATATGCGCTCCTTTCTGGGACCATATGAGCAAAGGGAGTGCCAGTGTCTTTAAAATGGCTTCAGTCCAATATCCGGCATTTCAGACCCAGGAAAAAAATGCCTGTAAGTAAGTAAAATTTGTTTTTAAGTCTTGGGTTAAGGTTTAGGTCCTTGATGATGCCTGTTAATCTTTTTCTTTATGAAAACCTGACATCTCAAACCTCAAACCTTTCAATAAAAAAGTTAAAGGATTTCAGTAAGAATCCGATAAACATATTGAGGACGGTTGAATAAACACAAGGAGTGTGTATGGAGGTCAAGAGAATCTTCATGAATCTCATCATGAGGACCTACGAGAAACAGAATGCGATTTCAACCTCTAAAAATGATGTGGATAAGACTGCTGGCGAGCACACAGCCGACACCGTCACAATATCCCAACGTGCGAGCAAGAGGCTCTTCAGGGATATAATGGAAAGCAGCCTACAAAAAGGATTGAGCGAGGTCCCAATCGATGAAAATTAACAATACGTCAAATACGGATGCCCTTAAGGCGTATAACACACAATCACTACAGGGTGTTCACCGTTATAAGGATAAAGATTCTGATACTACTGATACAACTTCGAAAACAAACGGCGCCGCATCTTCCGACAAGGTGAACATCTCAAGCACCGTAAAGTTTATGCAGGATATCCATAAGGCCGTATCCGACACCTCTGATATCCGCACCGATAAGGTCAAGGACATTGAGACAAAAATCAACCAGGGTACCTACAAGCCTGACATGAGCCTTGTGGCGGATAAGCTATTGAGCCCTAATATGAGCGACCGGATCTGAGCCGGGAAAGGCAACCGATGCCACATATTTCAAGACGGCATCGCCTAAAAAATCTCTCTTAATACGTCCGAAGCAGAGGTGTTTTTGCACTGTGCCCCCAGGTTTTGAGAGGGTAATCCCAAGCAGTAATGGCCTCCATGAAGGATCTGTCGAGGATGTCTCATCCGTCATGGCCTTTTGTTGCCTCGATACCATATCAAGCATCAGAAAATAGGAATCGGCACCGGTAGCCGTACTTGAGCCAAGGTATGTCCGCTTTTGAGCATGCTTGTGAAAGAATTCGATAAATTCTTTGCCACTTGGTGATTTTACTGTCTCCTCAATGAAGTCCGACTGAATATAGAGCCCTTCTAAGGATTTGTCCACCTCACGCAGGAACGTCTCCTCAGGCTGAATATTGCTCACGAGGATGGGTCTGGCTGCATCGAGTGAACGGGCTTTAAAAAGGGCTGCATGGGTATTCGACCCGGAGAACGGTATATAAACGGCATCAGGCTTGCCTTCCATAAGATGTGTAATGCCAGGTGAAGGATCTTCTCCCTTCTTTATATATGCGATATCCACGATTATGCCGTTCGTCTTCACTATATATGAAGAGAACAGGCTGGCCAGCCGGACACAGCTTTCGTCCTGAACGTCCACGACAAGCGCGATCCTAGAGGCATGGAGTACATTTACCATGAACCGTGAGCAGGCATAGGCCTGATCTTCAAGGCTTGTACCCATCCTTATGACTGTGCCCCCCTCTTTTGTCTTCCAGTCAAGCCCGGCCGAGGTGGTCGCAATAAACGGCACCGCCCTTTGTTTCATGACATAAAAAGCTTTAGCGATCATATCTGCGGATACGCACGAGATAACACCTGAGACTTTATCTTGCATGAGAAGATCCTTAAGCGCCTGGGAGAAGTCCTGAAAGGATGTACCTGCGTCCTTGAATATGAGATCAACTTGCCTGCCCACCTTTCCTTTCTCCATTTCATGCGCCATCTTTATACCTTCGGCCTGAACCCCGGCAACTTCTGCCAATGCTCCTGCCTGCGGCATTAAGATACCGATCCTTATGGGATCACCCTTGGTGGGTACAGCGGTCTCACTACTCTTGGCCTGCAAGCCGCTGCCGGAGAAGAAAATGAGCCCACAGGCGATCATTATGAAGAATACCATAAAGGCATAGGTTCGTGATGTATTCATGGCAAGGCCTACTCCTGTCATGATTTCTCCTTTACGCAAACCCCATAGTATATATCATGGAAGTATGATACCCAATCAATGCTTATTGTGCCGAATACCTAATCTCATAGGAGGATTTAAGGTGGCAACAATGCATGTACTGGGAAAAGAATATGCAACCAAGCTTGTGATCTTCGATAAGGACGGCACATTAATCGATTTCGCCCAGACTTGGATCGGTATCATAGGTAATCTCCTTAAAGCCATGGGGGAGTATGTCTTGATGACTGAACCATTAAGAATACGGGTTCAGGAAGCGCTCGGCATCTCGGTTGACCACGGCACCATCGACGGATCCGGACCGCTTGCCATGGGCACCTTTAACGAGTGCGACGCCCTATTGACCTACTGCCTCTACCGTGAAGGCATCAGATGGGACGAGGCCCAGGACATTGTTCGCAAGCTCGGCGATGAGATCTTCCGCTCAGACGTACGCGATAGGTGCATCAGACCTGCAAAGGGTGCCAAGCAACTGTTGGCCAGGCTCAAGGACAAAGGAATTTATGTAGCAGTGGCGACAAATGACAAGGCAAAAGATGCCTTGTCAGACATGTTATCTATTGGTGTCGCTCCCTATATAGACATCGTAATAGGTGCCGACAGTGTGGAAAACTCCAAGCCCGCTCCGGATATGGTGATGAAGATCTGCGAACACTTTCAAGTAGAACCTCCCACCGTGGTTCTCATCGGCGATACCATCATGGATGCCATGCTGGGCAGAAATTCGGGTGTCATGCTCACCATCGGAGTGCCGGGCATCGTGCCGAAAGAGGTACTTCAAGGGCATATGGACGTGGTTGTGGATTCGCTGAATGATATCTATTAATTCATTTAGTGCTTGACAGGGTTCTCATCACATGTTTAGTGTGCACACATATCTGAAATGAGAATATATAAGTATGAATATTGCCTTAAGAATGGTACCTACCAATACACTTCATTAAGTCAAAATTTCACTGACGATACATTCCCTTTTCAGAAATAAAAAAACAGAGTCCTTTATTTTGAAAAGAAGGGGCCTGGGAAAAAAGAGGTAATCAATGTCACAAGGAACAGTAAAATGGTTTAACGATTCAAAAGGATTTGGTTTCATCACCGTAGATAGTGGGGAAGACATATTCGTGCACCACACATCGATTAAACAGGAAGGCTTCAGGTCACTCGAAGAGGGCCAGCGTGTAACTTTCGACATAGTTGCTGGACCAAAGGGGCCTCAGGCTTCAAATGTTTACAAAGCCTAAACAACTCGAAGAGGCAGGCGTGCCTGCCTCTTTTTCTTTCAAATCCTCCTCCACGTCTAGGATGCTCTTCTAGGAGATCTGTCCAAACAAGCAGGATGAATGAAGCGACGGTTGCTTGAGCAGACTTACTGCTTAGATTAATAGGGGCAAATTACTGATGAAAGATAAAACAACAAAGACGGATTTAATAGAGAAAAAAGCGAGCAGGTCACAGAACCGGCTTAAACGGCTCCAGAACATAAAAGAAGCGGCAGAGCGTCACAAGATGAAGTATCATTGTTCCGGCGATGCCGCATCTTCTTGGGCATAAGCCGCATGTTTCCAATTACGGGCGCCTGAGGAGATCAGGGATCACTTTCCCCTTCTCATCCCTAGGGATCTCAGAGACGAACTCCACCTTTCTGGGGGTCTTATAAGATGCAAGCTGTTTACGGGCAAACTTTTTAACATCATCCTCGGTGATGGAAGGATCATCCCTGACGACAAAAGCCTTTATGACCGCGCCTCTCATGAGGTCAGGCTCGCCGATGATGGCTGAATCAGATATCCCGGGCAGGGAATTCAGCACTCTGATTACCTCCCGGCAATACACATTGAACCCGGAGGTAATGATCATGTCCTTCTTGTATCCTGTGATGAACAGATAACCATCCTCGTCCATGTACCCGATATCGCCTGTATGGAGCCATCCATCCTGTAAGATCTCACTCGTCTCCAGTGGATGCTTGTAATAACCTTTCATGATGTTCGGCCCTCTGAACAAGAGCTCTCCCGTCTCAAGAGGATTAAGGACATTACCGGAATCATCCACAACCTTCGCTTCCACCTCGGGAACAGGGAGTCCTATAGAGGTGGGTTTTATGGGTGCATGCTTTCTGTTCACCGAACACACCGGGGATGCCTCGGTAATACCGTAGCCCTGTCTGATATCTGCATGGAAGCGTTCTTTGAATGCGCTATAGATCTCAAAAGACAGGGCGGAACCGCCTGAGACGAGTGCCCTCATTCCCGAGTATTCAATATCATTTAAGTCCGGGTGGTGCACCAGGCCATAAAAGAGTGTAGGCACTGCGCTTATTGTGGTGATGCCTCCTTCAAGAAGAACATGCCTCAGTTCCTTGAAGTCGAGTTTTTTCATGAGATAGATGGTGCCGCCTAAGCGGAGCATGGTGAGCATATTGCCGGTGGCACTGAATGAATGGAAACAGGGGATTATGGCAAGCGTGGTATCCGTATCGTCACCATCCATGCACGGACCCAGGAGGCCTGATTGGTGCATAAGATTACCTTGGGTGAGCATGGCGCCCATGGAGTATCCGGTGAGGCCTGAGGAATAGATCATGACAGCCACATCGTCCGGTTCCCTTTCTTCTACTATGCCTTTGCCTGCGCCTGAGACCCATCTGGGAAAATCCCCATCCTTACCTACGGTGATGAGGACCTTCTGGTGACACTCCTTCTGGATAGCTTCATAGGTATCTTTGTTGCTATGCTCGATGATTATGCCCTGGGAATCGGAATCACTGAGTATATGCTTAAGCTCATAGGAGGTATAAGACGGGTTCACCGGGGTGACGATAGCCCCAATACCGATGATGGCCATATAGGAGATTACAAACTCGGGAATATTCGGCAGCACGATTGTTACATGGTCATCCCTTTTGATGCCGGCGTTTCTGAGTGCACTCCCCAGTGAATCGGTGAGATTGAAGAGCTCGGCATAGGTTAATCCTTTGTCGTGATACTTGATTGCAACCTTATTGGGTCTAACGCGATTGTGAGTTTGCAGCCACGAATAGAGATTCATAAATTCCCCTGTAACCACGGCCTTGATCAGCCATGACTTTTTATCATCTCCGGAAAGATATAATCAAAAAAGTGTCTCTTGGGAATATGCATTTATGATTTTGTAGCACCACAAATCCAATTATGATACACTTTCGATTCTCTTTCCTGAGAGGAAAAGGCCGAAGATGAGGATCTCAAAGTCCTCAGGGCATGAGCAAGAGTACTATACCGAAAGCGAAGGAATCTAGGGCCTAAAGTCCTTCACTCTCTCTGATATCACCTCTGCATGAAAGATCTCCCACATCTCGGGCGCGTCATGATCATCATCATTCATGTCTGCCTTGGCCTTGAGGTTTGCGAAGAACTCGCCCGTGTTATGGGGTACGTCTTCTAATAAACCCGGCAGGAATACCTCCTTTCTGAATCCCTTTGTGAGAATGATGCCATGGATGCCAGCCTGAAGCTCTGAGATCTCCGACAGAGGTCTTGGAGTGTCTATTATGGTGATCTCAAAGCTCATGGAGCCCAGCTCATTTATGTGAAGCGGCGTGAACCGGGGATCCTTGTAGGCAGCGTTACGGGCGTTTTCCATACATGAGAGCCAAATGGGCATTGCCGCAAGGACGTTCCCCATGCACCCCCTGAGCTCGCTTCCCCGGTAGATAGCTACAAAGACACCCCTTTTCTCGGTGAGGGACTGAGAGATGCTCCCGGCATCAACGGCAAGGTCATCCTGAAGGCCCTTTTCCATGAAGCCTTTTACCGCACTGCGGGCAAGGTCGATGAGTACGTTTTTTTCGTATATGGAAAGACCCATGGTTCTCCCTGTGATATGATCTTACCCGAAGGGCTTACCCCTTACCAGAGGAATCACCTGCAACCTTTCATCCCGTATTGGTGTTTTATTGACTCGGTGCAGGAAATTAACTATATATGCGCTCAATTTGAAGCATGCGGAGATATGCACGTGGAAGATGTGAACCGGCTCATACGCCAGCGGATCGAGAAGTTCGACCAATTGAAGAGGGAATCGCTCGTTAAGCATTTCCCCAATACGTATAGGAAAGACATTGATATTTCTGCCTATATATCTCTCTATCAAGGGCGAACTGCCGAGGAACTCCTTGCAATACAAGATATTCATCGCCTGGCGGGCAGGATCATTGCCGCCCGTAAATTCGGCAAGGCCTCCTTCATCCACTTCTTGGACGGCACGGGCAAGCTCCAGGCCTTCTTCGAAGAGGCGAAGCTCGGCAAGGATGCCTACGAGCTCTTCAAGAGGCTCGATATCGGCGACATCATCGGCCTGTGGGGCACTCCCGTCAAGACCAAGACGGGCGAGCTCAGCGTCTACGTGCAGGGTTTCGAGCTGCTCACAAAGTCTTTCAGGCCTCTGCCTGAGAAGTGGCACGGACTGAAAGACGTGGAGACCAGGTACCGCCAGCGTTATGTCGATCTCATCGTCTCACCAGAGGTGAAGCAGACCTTCCTGACTCGGACCAGAATCATCACCTCCCTTCGCCGATACATGGACTCATATGCCTTCATCGAGGTGGAGACGCCCATGATGCAGAGCATCCCCGGGGGGGCCACGGCAAAGCCGTTCCTTACACACCATAACGCGCTGGACATGGATCTGTACCTGAGGATCGCACCAGAGCTTTACCTCAAGAGGCTCTTGGTAGGCGGATTCGAGCGGGTCTATGAGATCAACCGCAATTTCCGCAATGAGGGCATATCAACCAGGCACAATCCGGAGTTCACCATGATGGAATTCTACATGGCCTATGCCGACTATTCAGACCTTATGGCCTTCACAGAGGAGATGATCTCGACGGTGGCCAAGGAAGTGCTGGGAACAACCGCCATCACCTACCAGGGTGCCACCATTGATCTGACTCCGCCCTGGAAGCGCTATAGCCTGAAGGCCGCCGCCTGTGAGATAGGGGGCGTCGTTCCGGAGGTTCTGGAGGATCTGGGTAAGGCCAAGGCCTTCTGCAGGAACGCCGGCATCGACCTTCAAGGAGACGAATCCTTAGGCGATCTCCAGCTCATCATCTTCGAGACCGCTGCTGAAGACAAACTCATTGATCCTACATTTATTACCTCCTATCCCACCGAGGTCTCTCCGCTTTCAAGGAAGAACAACGACGACCCAAGCATAGTTGACCGCTTTGAGCTCTACATCGCCGGCCGCGAGATTGCGAATGCCTTCAGCGAGCTGAATGACCCCCTCGACCAGAGAGAGCGTTTCGTGGAGCAGGTCCGCAAGAAGGAAGGGCCGTCGGAAGTCGATGAGGATTACATCAGGGCACTTGAGTACGGCATGGCACCGGCTGCAGGGGAAGGCATCGGCATCGACCGGCTCGTTATGCTTTTGACGGATAGTCCTTCCATCAGGGACGTCATCCTCTTCCCCCTGCTTCGAAAAGGAGAGTCATCCTGAGATTCGAGTTCATCGTTGCCAAGAAATATCTCCGGGCCAAGAAGAGCCAGGGCTTCATCAGCTTTACTTCCGGTCTGTCCGTAGTAGGCATAGCCATCGGCGTCATGGCGCTGATCGTAGTCCTTTCCGTGATGAACGGCTTTGAGAATGACATCACGACCAAGCTATTGGGTACGCAGTCTCATATCGTCATCTCCCATTACAATGGCGGCATCAGCGATCCGAAGGCAGTAATGGATGTCGCAATGAAAGAAAAAGGGGTTGTGGCCGCTACCCCTTTTATCCTGTCCCAGGGTCTCGTTTCAGCACCAGGAGGGATATCCGGGGCTGTTATCAGAGGAATAGATCCTGAGAGCGCCTCTCAGGTCATCCGCCTGAAAGATATCATTTCTCGCGGCACGAGCAGACTGGATAATACGGGTGTTTTGGTGGGCTCAGAGCTGGCCGCCTCATCCGGCCTCACTGTGGGTGATGCCGTGACGCTGATCTCTCCTATGGGCACCATAACCCCCTTGGGTATGATCCCCAAGTCCATGACCTTTATTGTCCGGGGCATCTTCTCCACAGGCATGTATGAATTTGACAGCAACATGGTCTACATCTCGCTTGCAGCGGCAAAAAAACTGTTCATGTTGGACATGGCTTCAGGCGTTGAGGTCAAGGTAGCCGATATCTACCAGGCCGAAACCATATCCAAGGCCATCCTTAAACACCTGAAAGAAGGTTTCTGGGCGAAGACATGGAAGGACATGAACAGGAGCCTCTTCTCCGCACTGAGGCTTGAGAAGACCATCATGTTCATTATCCTGCTTTTCATCATCCTGGTGGCCGCATTCAGCATCATCAGCACACTCATCATGATGGTCATGGAGAAGCGCAAAGAGATTGCAATCTTAAAGTCCATGGGGGCCACTACCGAGCAGATTCTGAAAATCTTCATCACGGTCGGCATGACCATCGGCATCACCGGTACGGCCGTGGGACTCGTGCTGGGACTCCTGCTCACCTACAACCTTAATGCCGTTGTGGCTGCCGTTGAATTCATCTTTCATATCCAAGTCATGCCCAAAGACGTGTACTACATCACGGGCCTGCCCACCAAGGTGGATGCCCTCGAGGTAACCCTCATCGTCGTGGCATCGGTGCTGCTGTCGTTCTTCGCCACCATATACCCTGCCAGACAGGCCGCAAAACAAGACCCTGTGGAGGTAATCCGTTATGAAGGATGAGCTCGTTCTCACCGTAGAGGACCTCCACAAGTCCTTTCACAAAGGACCTGAGGTTATTGAGGTGCTTAAGGGTGTGAACCTTGACGTGCACCAGGCGGAAGGTATCGCCATTGTGGGGGCTTCAGGATCGGGGAAAAGCACATTGCTGCACCTGCTCGGGGGTCTGGAAAAACCTGATTCGGGCAGCATAGTCTATGGGGACAGTAACATCTCCACCATGAAGGAGCACGAGATTGCACAATTCAGGAATAAAAAGATCGGATTTGTATTCCAGTTCCACTATCTGCTGCCCGAGTTTACGGCCCTCGAGAATGTGATGGTCCCGGCACTGCTTTCCTCAAAGATGTCCCACCGGATCAGAGAGCGTTCAATCGAGCTGCTCGATGTTGTGGGGCTTGCAGACCGCTGGACACACAAGCCCGGTGAGCTCTCGGGGGGCGAGCAGCAGAGAGTCGCCATCGCGCGTGCCCTTATGATGACACCCGGGATTCTCCTGGCCGACGAGCCTACCGGTGACCTTGATCCGGAGACCGGTCACAAGGTCATCGAACTCTTCTCGGGGCTCAGGACAAAGCTCTGTGTCACCTTAATAATTGCCACACATAATATGGAACTTGCCCATACTATGGATAAAGTACTTGTACTGAAAGGGGGGCACCTTGAACCAACAGCGCAGTAGGGTTCTGATCTTTTTTGCCCTCTTTATGCTCCTGTCCTCTTCAGCATCTGCAGATCAGTTTCTTGTGAAGACGCACGATCAGGCCGTATCTGATTATCTCGCCGATGTTCCCTGTATCACCATCTCCGACGCTGCACCTACAGAACTTTCTCTTGAGCACAAGGAGGGGGTCTACCGCGTTAAGGACGACAAAGGAGTGGGATACAGTGCAGCTACTCTGGCAGATGCAGCAGATGGTTACCTGCGGCTCAAGGGCGTGTGTGTGATCAAGGATGTAACCATCAAGGGCTATTCGCGCATAAGCGCAGACGCAATAAGGTTCCGTATCAAAACCGCCAAGGGTGATATCCTCCATAAAAATGCCACGAGAAAGGACATCGAGGAGATCTATTCCATGGGATACTTCGAGAAGTGCGATGCCACATTTGAGGACAACGCCGTGGTCTTTCTTGTGAATGAGTATCCCATCATCATCAAGATCGAGGTCAAGGGCAATAAAGAAATCAAGGAGAAGGACATCCTGGATGCCATCGGTCTGAAAAAGTTCGATATCTTAAATACCAGGTTGTTAAAGACGAGCATCGACCGCATCAAAGGACTCTATCGAGAGAGGGGTTATTATAAGGTTGATGTCAAGTCCGAGACGAGTACCACAGAAGGAGGGATTAACCTCACCTTCAACGTCTCTGAGAACAAGCAACTCTACATTAAGGAGATCACCTTTGACGGAAACGAGCATATATCCTCCCGAAAGATCAAAGGCGCCATGGAAACCTCGACCCGCTGGCCGCTGGGTATCTTCAGCCACGAGGGTACATACCAGGACAGCGTGCTCGACACCGACCTGCTCCGGATCGAACAGTTCTACGCAGACAACGGCTACATGCAGGTTAAAGTAGGCAGACCCAAGATCGATATCAAGGAAGACGACGGCATCTATATCTCCATACCCATCTCGGAGGGGCCGCTCTTTACCGTCGGCACAATCGATGTGGCAGGAGACCTCATCCTGCCCAAAAAAGATCTCTACGCAAAGATCGACCTCAAGCCCGGGGATGTCATGAGCAGGAGCAAGGTGCAGCAGAGCATTGAACACTTGCGGGACATCTATATGGACAAGGGGTATGCCTATGTCCAGATCAAACCCGAGAGCTCTGAGGAGGGAGAAAACAAGATCGGGTTGACCTTCCATATCACCCAGGGTAAACCCGTTACCATCGACTCGATTCAGATCAAGGGCAACACCAAGACCAGGGACAAGGTCATCAGGCGTGAGCTCGAGGTGGAAGAAGGCAAGCTTTACTCCTCCACGGCCATCAAGGAGAGCAAAGACAACCTCAATCGGCTCGGATATTTCAAGTCCACCAACATCGATCCGGTGCCTAAAAACGATGAAAACACGTCACTGCTGGTGGATGTAGAAGAGACAACCACCGGCTCATTCTCATTCGGAGCTGCTTACTCCTCCCAGGACGGCCCCATGGGAACCGTGGGTTTGAGCGAGATGAATCTGTTGGGCCTCGGGCTGAAGAGCAAGGCAAACGTAGAATACGGTCCGAAAATAAGGAATTTCACGTTGGACTTTGAGGAGCCCTGGGTCTTCGACTATCCGGTATCGCTTGGTGAACTTCTTTACAACACAAAAAGGGATTACCTCTACTATAACGAAGAGTCAAGAGGCGGGAATATACGCTTAAGTTACCCTCTCTATGAGAAGATCCGTCATTCTATCACATATGCCTACAACGATGTCGTGGGACTTACCGACATCAATGCATCCTACCGGCCTTCTCTGACCACGCAGGATATCGAGGGTGGAACCACGAGCAGCATCATAAACACCTTTTATCGGGACACCACCAACGACTATTTCCGTCCCACACGAGGTTCCAATCTCAGTGCGTCATATGAGTATGCCGGTCTTGGAGGTACGTACCACTTCACCCGGGCCACCGCATCCGCTGCACAGTTCTTTCCCCTCTGGACCGACAAACTCGCCTTGATGTTGAAACTGAGATGGGGTACAATAAATCCCATCCGTGGCGATGAACTCCCTGAATATGAGCGATTCATCCTCGGTGGTTTAAATAGCATTCGAGGCTTCAAATCCGGCCAAATCGGCCCGACAGACAGCCTGGGTAACATCATTGGGGGAAAAACTATGGCGATCATGAACATCGAGGTCACTTTCCCTCTTGGTCCGGTTCCCGGTCTCTATGGTGTCATCTTCCATGATGAGGGTAATGGCTATGAGAACCGCATCGACCTGACGGACCTCAAAAAGTCCTACGGTGCAGGCATCAGGTGGGTGACGCCTATGGGACCGTTGCGAATAGAGTATGCAAGGGTCATCAACCCCACATCTAACGAATCTCCGTCACGGTGGGATTTCACCGTCGGAGCTTTCTTCTAGGATTTTTAAGAATAAACTCTGAAAGAGGAGTACATATGAAAAGAATCATAGCTTTTTTTACAGCCTGCTTCATCTTCAGTATGTCGGGCACGCTTATGGCCCTGGACACGAAAATTGCTTATATCGACTCCCAAAAGATTCTTTATGAATCTCAGGCCGGCAAGGAGGCATACAAGCAACTCAATACCATGAAGGATCAGAGGGCTGCTGAGCTCGAGAAGAAGCAGGAGAAGCTCAAGACCATGAACGAGCAGATTCAGGCAAAGTCAGCCACCATGTCAACGGCGGCCCGGGATGATATGGAGGCGAAATACGACAAGGAGCTCAAGGACTACAACCGCGCACTTAAGGATGCCCAGGACGATCTTAAGCGCAAAGAAATGGAATTCTTAAAGCCTTTCAGCAAGGATCTCGATGAGATCATCAAGGCCTACAGCGAGAAGAACGGGATCGATATCGTCCTTGACAAACAGAACCCTGCCGTTGTCTATGCAGCCCCAAAGATCGACATCACGAGCCAGATCATAACTGCGTTTGATAAGCGCAATCAGGAAAAGAAAGCAAAGCCAAAGTAAGGGAAACCCATGCTGCTGTCCAGGCTTGTAGAGCTTCTTGGCGGGACCTTACAGGGTGAAGACAGGGAAATCACCGGAGCATGCACCCTTGAGGAGGCCTCTGCCGATGATATAACTTTCCTGGCCAACCCCAGGTATAAGGGCCAGGTGAAGGATACCAAGGCCGGTGCCGTCATAGTTCAGGAAACCCTCGATCTGCCCATTTCCCAGATCAGAGCCGAGAATGCTTATCTCTATTTCGCCCGGGTCTTGCACCTCATCTACCCGGAAAAACCTGTACGCCCCGGTATATCAAAAATGGCCTATGTCCACCCTGAAGCACAAATACATCCGGGTGCCTGCGTCGAGGCGCACGTATATGTAGGTGCCAAGGCCCGCATCTTCGAGAACAGCGTGATCTATCCAGGCTGCTTCATCGGGGAGGAGGCCTCGATAGGCGAGCACACGATTCTGTATCCGAATGTCGTCGTCTATGACGGGTGCACCATCGGCAGGCATTGTAACATACATGCAGGTGTCGTCATCGGCTCCGACGGGTTCGGTTTTGCATGGGACGGTAATCGCCACGTTAAAGTGCCCCAGAAGGGGATCGTTATTATCGGCGACCACGTAGAGATAGGCAGCAACTGTACTATCGACCGTGCAGCACTCACCAGCACCAGGATCGGGTCGGATGTGAAGATGGACAACCTTGTGCAGGTCGGCCATAACGTGGTGGTAGGCGACCATACCATCATCGTCGCCCAGACGGGCATATCAGGCAGCGCCCGCATAGGCGCAGGTGTGATTCTGGCCGGTCAGTGCGGTGTGGCGGGCCACATCACCATCGGCGACGGTGTGACTGCAGCGGGCCGTACCGGCATTGCCACAGACATACCTGCCGGCAAGGTGATCTCGGGCTTCCCTGCCATGGACCATAGACACTGGCTCCGCGTCCAGAAGGTCTACAAGGATCTGCCGGAGCTCTTAAAACGTGTTCGCGAGTTGGAAAGAAAGGTAAATGAACTTGCCAAAGATTGACCCGACTGCTTGTGTATCTCCAAAGGCTGTTCTGGCCGAGAATGTGACCATCGGCCCTTATACGGTTGTGGGAGACCGCATAGAGTTCGGTGAGGGGACTATTGTCGGCCCCCACTGCATGATTGAAGGCCCGACCGTTATCGGCAAGGGGTGCACATTCACGGGTTATGCCAGCATCGGCACCCCACCCCAGGACCATTCGTACAAGGGCGAGGAAACCCGCCTTGAGATCGGTGACGGCAACACGTTCCGCGAATTTGTGACCGTAAACAGGGGCACAACAAAAGATCGCGGCGTAACCAGCATAGGAAGCCATAACCTGTTCATGGCCTACTGCCATGTGGCCCACGACTGTATAGTCGGCAGCCATGTGGTCATGGGGAATCTGGCCACGCTCGCAGGTCATGTGGAGATCCAGGACAATGCCCTCATCGGCGGCCTGTCGGCAATTCATCAGTTCACGCGTGTGGGTGCCTATGCCATCGTGGGCGGCGGATCCATGGTGAGCCTGGACATTGTGCCCTATGCCAAGGCCTCGGGAGATCGGGCGACACTCTATGGTGTGAACACCATCGGACTCAAGAGAAACGGTTTTACCAAGGAGCACATCGTACGGATTGAAAAGGCCTTCAGGATCCTGTTTAAACAGGGACTGCTCCTGAAAGACGCCTTATGTGTGCTGGAACAGGAATATCCCGACGCCTTTGAGATCATCCGGCTGGTAGCCTTCCTTAAATCGACCCGCAGGGGGATCGCCAGGTGAAGGCGAACAAGCTCAAGGTCGCAGTGATCGGGGTGGGCTACCTGGGGAGATTTCATGCCCAGAAATTCGCTTCCATGGAGAATGTTGAGCTTGTCGGTGTGGTGGACATCAACAAGATGAGGGCGGAAGAGGTGGCCCGTGAGGTGGGCACCATCCCTTCCACCACGAGAGATACCCTAGGCCCCCTCGATGCCGTCAGCATTGCAGTGCCCACGTCATCCCATGCAGAGGTGGCCATACCCCTGCTGGAACAAGGGGTCGCAGTACTGCTGGAGAAACCGATAGCAGGGAGTCTTGACGATGCCGCTTCCATCATCGAGGCCTCCCACAGCGCTGGGGCCATCCTCCAGATCGGCCACCTGGAACGGTTCAACCCGGCATTACTTGAGCTGAGAGGAAGCATCACACAGCCCATGTTCATCGAGGCGCATCGCATCAGTCCCTTCAAGGCACGAGGAACGGATGTCGATGTGGTTCTGGATATCATGATACACGACCTGGATATCATATTGTCCCTGGTGGATTCCGAGGTGGCCTCCCTGGAGGCCGTAGGCGTACCCGTGTTGACGGATTCGGTGGACATCGCGAACGCCAGGTTGCGCTTTAAATCCGGCTGTATCGCCAACATAACGGCCAGCAGGGTAAGTGCGGATGTGATGCGCAAGATCAGGATCTTCCAGCCTGACTCCTATATCTCTCTGGATTTTGCCAAGGCCAAAGCGGATGTCTATACCTTAAGTGAGACTAGGCAGATCCAGCATAAGCACCTTGCCATATCCGAATCGGACGCATTGGCCTCTGAGATCCGCTCCTTTGTCGATGCAGCACTTCATGGCGGTCCCGTCATGGTGGACGGGACTGCAGGGCTCAGGGCTCTTAAAATGGCCTATGCCGTGAAAGATGCCTTGATCGTACCTAAAAAATGACAGCACGAAGAATCCTCATGGTGGCGGGCGAGGCAAGTGCGGACCGGCATGCCGCTCGCGTGATAAGGGCCGTCAAACGACTCATGCCCGACTCTGAGATCTTCGGAATGGGCGGCCCGGAGATGGCCGGGGCCGGTATGGAATGCATCTTTCGTATGGACGAGCTTTCCGTCATGGGTTTCACGGATGTCATCCCGAAGATTCGAAGGATCTTTAAGATCTATGCCGGGATCAAACGCATCATGGAGGAGAAGAGACCCGAGCTCTTCATACCGGTGGACCTGCCGGATTTCAACATGCGCTTGGCCAGGCATGCCAAGATCAGAGGGTTAAGGGTGCTTTACTACATAGCACCCCAGGCATGGGCATGGAGGAGCTCCCGGTCCAGGACGATCGCCAGGTTCACCGACGGCCTGGCTGTGATATTCCCCTTTGAGGAGCGTTTCTTCACCTCCTATGGAGTGAACACACGGTATGTGGGCCACCCCTTCCTGGAAGAACTGGATTTCTCATGGAAGGCATCATGGCCGCCAAGACGCATAGGGATCATGCCGGGCAGCAGGTATCATGAGATCATAAGGATCCTTCCCGTGATGATGGCTGCCAAGCGACGCATCGAGGAAAGACATCCGGAGCTCTCCTGGCACCTAAGCGTGGCGCCGGGGCTTGATTCAAACGATATCAAAGCCCTGGTGGACAAGAATGTTCGGCTCGAAAGCGGCTTAGCCGAAGTGGACCTCGCCATGGTGAAATCCGGTACCTCTTCTTTGGAGATGGCTCTTCTCGGCGTGCCCGAGGTCATCTGCTACAAGACATCGCCTTTGAACTACCTCATTGCCCGGACCTTCGTAAAGATCGCAAACATCGGAATGCCCAATATCATCGCAGGGAAGAAAATCGTCCCCGAGCTTATCCAGAACCACCTTACACCGGAGGACCTCGCCCGAACGATCCTCTTATACCTGGAAGAGAAGTCTTTATTTGAGGCGACACGAAGATCCTTCGGAGAGTTGCGGGAGTCGTTGGGGACCATGAAGGCGTCCCAGGGAGTAGCCATGTGGTCACAGGAACTTATGGAGGGGGCATGAAAGGTCTTACTACATACCGGCGGTTGCTGACTTATATCATTCCCTATAAATACAAGCTGCTGGTCTCGCTGATCCTGTCACTGATCATAGCCGCCTGCATGCCGGCCATTGCCCTGCTCGTCAAGAACGTCATGGACGACATCTTTATTGCCAGAAAACTTGTCATGCTCTATCTCATCGTAATGGCCGTCGTGGCCATCTACCTCATCAAGACGGTCTGCGACTACTTCAGCTTCTACTTCATGAACGACATCGGCCAGCGTACCATCATGACCCTCAGGGACGATCTCTATGCACATATCCAGACCCTTTCCATGCCCTACTTCATCCGAACCCCCACCGGGATACTCATATCGAGGATCACGAACGACGTAAACCTGGTCCAGCTCTCGGTCACTGAGTCGGTCACCGAATTCATCCGCCAGTCCCTAACGCTGCTCGGCCTCGTGGTGGCGGTATTCTGGCGCGACTGGCGCCTTGCAATTATTGCGATGATCGTATTTCCTCTTGTCATCTATCCTATCAACAAATTCGGCCAGAGGCTCAAGCGTTATTCCATCAAGAGCATGAAGGTGATGGGCAATGTCATGAGCATCCTTGATGAGGCCATCAGCGGCATCAGGATCGTGAAGGCCTACAACATGGAGGACTACGAGACAAGGAGATTTTCTGCTGAAAACAGAAATTACTATACGAACTGGATGAAGAGGATCAGGGTGAGGGCCATTTCCGGCCCACTCATGGAGCTCATCGGCGGCCTGGCTACCGCGTTGCTCCTTTGGTATGGGGGCTTAAGGGTGATCAGGGGGGTGATGACCTCCGGCGAATTCTTGTCGTTCATAACGGGGTTGTCCATGCTCTATTCGCCGATCCGCAAGCTCAACAAGGTGAACATTGAGATCCAGGAGGGGATTGCTGCAGCCAGCAGGATCTTCGAGCTTCTGGATACCAGGCCCGAGATCATGGAGAAGGCCGGAGCGAAGGCACTCCCCAGGGTTGAGGGCCATTTTGAATTCAAGGATGTGTGGTTCAGCTACACGAACGATGACAGGTACGCCCTGGAGGGGATCACCTTCCGGGCGGATAAAGGCAGACAGATCGCGCTTGTCGGTGAATCAGGCTCGGGCAAGTCGACAATGGCGAACCTCTTGCCGAGGTTCTTCGACGTAAGCTCCGGACAGATCCTTGTAGGCGGGACCGACATCAGGGAGGTTACTCTGGCTTCGCTAAGGGAAAACATCGCCATGGTGACCCAAGAGATGATCCTGTTCAATGATACCATCAGGGCCAACATTGCCTATGGAACCCAAAGTTCTTCCCTTGAAGAGATCATCGAGGCGGCCAAGGCGGCTAATGCCCACGACTTCATCATGAGCCAGAAAAACGGCTATGACACCGTGGTGGGAGAGAGCGGGATAAGGCTCTCCGGAGGCCAGCGCCAGAGATTGTGCATTGCGAGGGCCATCATCAAGAACGCTCCGATCCTCATCCTTGACGAGGCTACATCGGCACTGGATACGGAGTCGGAGCGCGAGGTTCAGGCTGCCCTGGACATACTCATGAAGGGAAGGACCACCCTCGTGATCGCTCACCGTCTCTCCACCATCATAGGGGCGGATGAGATCATCGTGCTCAGCAGAGGCCGTATCGTGGAAAAGGGAACCCACGACGGGCTTCTGAAGAATAACGGCCATTATGCGAGGCTCTATGCCCTCCAGTTCGGGAATTCTTAATTGCCTGGCGCTGATCTATGGCGCTGTGGTGAAAGTCCGCAACACCCTGTACGACCTGGGTGTATTGAATGTATATAAAGTGCCTTTACTTGTGGTGAGCGTGGGCAATATTGAATCAGGCGGAACGGGCAAGACCCCCTTTACCATGGCACTGGCAGACGGGCTCTTTCAGAGAGGCCGTAAGGTTTCCATCATAACGCGGGGATACAAAGGCACACTGAAAGGCCCCCTACTCGTCGAGCGCCACCACCTGAACAAGGAGGTGGGGGATGAGGCTCTGCTCATGTCACGGCTCATGAAGGTACCTGTCGTCAAAAGCCCCGACAGGGTCAAGGGTGCAATCTTTGCCCGTGCATATCTCGACAGCGAGATCATTGTGCTGGACGATGGATTCCAGCATCGCAGGCTCCACCGTGACCTGGACATTGTCCTGGTAAGCAGGGATGTCAAGGGTGAGAAGCTCCTGCCTGCCGGGACGCTGCGTGAACCGGCAACATCACTCAAGCGTGCGAATATCATCGTGACATTGAAGGGCGCTGATTATAACGGGCTTCATGCCGAGCTGATACCGTCGGCCCTTGTGGATCTTCACGGAAATACTTCCGGTCTTGAACTCGTTTCAGGCAAGCGGGTGCTTGCTTTCTGCGCCATCGGCAGACCCGAACACTTTATCGCAATGCTTCATGGGCTGGGCGCCGATGTGGATGGGCTTGTCTTTAAGGACCATCATCCCTACACATTATCCGATGTAAGAGATATCATGGACCGGTCTGCAGGCAGGGATTTGGTGGTTACCACCGAGAAAGATCTGGTGAAGATAAATCCTGCATGGTTCACAGGAATTACCGGTAAGCTTTTTGCAGTGCGGGTGGGTATAGAGATGCCTGGATTGGCGGGTATACTGGATGAGATCGAGCATTTGGCCGAGAGCAGCCGTTTTCCTGGATAGGGATGACACGATCATCAGGGATGCGGGATATTTGAGCGACCCTTTAGGGATCGAGATCCTGCCGGGTGCAGTAAAGGCCCTCCAAGCGCTCAATGAGGCAGGCATCCCGGTTATCATCATCACCAATCAGTCCGGCATTGCACGGGGGCTTCTCGATGAGGACACCCTTGAGGCGATCCACTTAAGGCTTGCTACCCTTCTCTCGGAGCAGGGGGCTCGGATTGATGCCGTCTATTATTGCCCCCACCATCCGGAGGGAATCAGGGAAAAGTATCGGGTGGAATGTACCTGCCGCAAGCCCGAACCCGGGCTCCTCCTCCGGGCAGCCGATGAATTCGGGCTTGATCTGATGCGCTGTTACCTGGTAGGGGACAAGCCCATCGACATAGAGGCCATACACCGGGTGGGCGGCAAAGGGATTCTTATCGGCTCCGGAAAGGACACTGGTATGACGGATAGACCCGATTTCTCGGCAACCACTCTAGAAGATGCCGTGTACTGGATACTCAAGGACATGAAGCAATGAGATTTGTTGACAGGCTGAATAGCGATATACAGTACTATGGGACACGCGCCATGATCCGGCTTATCCGTGCCATACCGTACCATGCTGCCATAGCCTTCGGCAGATCCATCATGCTCCTCGTCTGGGTCTTCATGCCGCTGCGGAGAAAGATCGTGAGGATCCAGATGGGCTCCGCCCTCGGGCTGGATAACCCGTGGCGTCTTGGGTTGAAGGTGTTCAAGAACCAGGGGGAGATCATGGTGGATGCAATAAAGTATGCATACATGAGTGATGAGGAGATCAAGGCAAAAGTCATAGTGGAGGGAAAAGAATACCTGGATGAGGCGCTCTCAAGCGGACGGGGGCTCATGATATTCACGGGCCACATCGGGAACTGGGAGGTTCTCTCCAATGCCCCGAGGCTGCTTGGCACCCAATTCTGCCACATGGCCGACATACGCAAGGATGCCCGGCTTGAATCCATCATAAATGAGATGCGCACCCGCTCCGGGGTCACCATCCTGCCGCCGAAAGGCAAGGGCCTCATGCTCATAAAGCAACTCAGGAAGGGCAGGACCATCAGCCTGATCGTAGACCAGCGGGGCAAAAGCAGAGACGGACTGCTCTGTGATTTCTTCGGCCTGCCTGCCATCACCAATCCGGGCCCGGCGTTCCTTGCCCTCAAGGGTAATGCCCTGGTGCTGCCGGCATACACAGTCAAACTGGGCGGCGTCCACCGGATCTGCATAACAAAGGCCGTGGATGCTTCTGCCTTCGGGGAGGGGGATGAAGCGATACAGCGCTTAAGCGACTTCATGCAGTCCTTTATAGCATCGGTGGTGGAGCAATACCCGGACCAGTGGTTCTGGCTGCACAGCAGGTGGATACGGCGCAAGGACTTCCAAAATATCAAGACCGATAAGGACTTCAGGGACTTGGTATTTGCCCAGGCCGAACGAGTAAGATCAAAAAAGAAGAGGGTATGAAGCCGCTTAGGCCCATACTCCAAGAGATCAAATACCGGGCATTGCTCCTAGTCCTTGCCCTTGTCAGGTACCTGCCCTATGTCCCCATCATAACTCTGTTCCGCTTTTTTGCCGTCCTCGCCCTTTTTTTAGACCCGTTCCACCGTAAGGTGGCGGGCATCCAGATGCGCTCTGCACTCGGGTTTGCACATGTCCGGCTGCTCGTGCTGAAGGTGTTCATGAACCAGGCGGAGATCCTGGTGGATACCGTGCGGTATGCATACATGAGCGATGAAGAGATCAGAAACAAGGTGAAGATCGAGGGGAAGGAATATCTCGATAGAGCCTTGTCAAGCGGCAGGGGTATCATGATGATCACGGGCCACATCGGCAACTGGGAGATCCTCTCGCACATACCCCGGGTGCTCGGCACTCAGTTCTGCGTCATGGCGGATGTCCGCAAGGACGAGCGGCTCGAAGCAATCGTAGACGGCATACGATCCCGTTCAGGTGCTACCATCCTGCTGCCGAAAGGTAAGGCGCTCATGCTTATCAAGGAGTTGAAAAAGGGCCATACCATCGGCATGGTAGTGGACAACCGGGGCGAGAAGAACGGCCTGCTGTGCAATGTCCTTGGCATGCCGGCACCGACGAACCCCGCACCCGCCTTTATCGCCATCAAGGGCAATGCACTGGTATTGCCTGTATATGCGATAAAGCAGGAGGGCAGCTATATCATCCGCTTCTCAAAGGCCCTTGATGCAGGAACGTTCGGCATTGGCGAGACGGCCATCCAACGTTTAAGCGACCTCATGCAGTCATGGGTGTCATCAGTGGTCAGGGAACATCCTCACCAGTGGTTCTGGCTCTACAGCAGATGGGTCAAACGATCAGACATGAGAAGGATTATAAACAAGAGGTTGGATTTCAGAGAGTATGTCATCGGGCAGGCGGAAATAGATGTGTAGGAGCGCCTTTAGGCGCGACAAACAAGATATGGTCATGCTTTCTGCCCGGCCAAGCCATACGATTTTACCCGCGGTAGCAGGCATTTGAGTCATAGTCAGGATAGGTCGCGGCTGAAGCCGCTTCTACAAGGGCACATACTGAGTCTTGACTTTCCATGGGCCTCACCGGTATACCTAATAGGCTCTCATGAGGACTAGGGCGGCATAGCCAAGTGGTAAGGCGACGGTCTGCAAAACCGTTATTCACCGGTTCAAATCCGGTTGCCGCCTCCAGTTTTAAACCTTTATCAGGCCTCATTTTCAAGATATCATAAGTTTTCAAGGATTGGGCTGTTTATCAATTTACGAGAGAATGAGACTACCCAACAAGATGGTAGTACTATTTTCAATACCTAATTATTTGCAGTCATCCAGAGTAATTCCATAGATACCAGAGCCAACAAACACCTTCTTACCATCCATTGTAGCTGTTTTTACAAAAGAACACTTAATTTCCAGTCCCTTTGTTTTAGGGTTTTCCCACACATAAGATACCCAGCCTTCCCCATACTTCTGTGCCTTGGCCTTCATTTCCGCACCGAAGTACTCACCTTTAGCTCCTTGCAGCACTGTGATGTCTTTGCCCTCAAGCTGTGGATTTGCAGGTTGGAGTATTGTCTTGCCATCAATTTCAATGACGAAAACATAGCCTTCACCATTACAATAACGATATTTTGTAAGCTCTGGCAGTGCAGACTTACCCTTCGAGTTGATAAGCCCGACAGCATAATCGACCGCTTTAATTAAATCAGTCTTTGTGCAGGTGCCTGCATATACGTTTGTATTAACTAAGAAGACAATAATAACTCCAATTATTGTCAATGTGCGCTTGTCCATAGGTCCCCCTTATATTTGTTATACTCCATAATAGCTTAGTTGGTTCTATCTTCAAGGTCAATCCCTCTATCTACTTGAACGAGCAGGCAAGGTATAGATAATATGATCCTAATACAGGCCCAATTGAAGGATAGCATCCACATTTATCCTAATATTGGAACTACTCCAGCCTCAAGGGATCTCCAACAGTTTGGATAAAGGGAATGATGTATAACAGTATAATAATCTTTCATTGCTCGGGATGAAAGACCCTTACATGGTTGCCATGTATCACACCTAGAGCTGGCCTAATCCTCTCACGGATCTTAGTTCACGATCATCAGTTTTCATGCCCTTACAGAGCGTGCATCTTATCGCAGGGATCAATATTATGAGAAAATCGCCTTTGACCCCAGTCCCCCTCCTCTGCCGGGTCGAGCATCCCTCACCACTTTCATTGACTTGCTGTGAGGGAGAAGAAAGACTTCAGGGCTTATATACACCACAGCCAAAAATTAGATTATCAATCTTTTCGATGTATGCAGTTTTGTTCTCAATCTTTTTTGTTGAAGGGTTTGTGAATTTATAATCCTGCCGGCCAGAGCCTTTGGTTTTAGCCAGTTCTATTCTTTCTTTGACATAAAACTTTCCATCAGGATCTTCTATGTTCATCAAGTTAGTCGTCCCTGTGAGCTTCTGGCTAAATCCATGGGCTACACAATTTCCTTATCTATAAGACGTCCGAGCTATCCTTTATTGAAACGCACCTCCCGATCAATACAGAAAATATTGTTGGAGGTGTATCATGTTATCATCACAAAGCATCAATGTTTGTTTGGAGTATCACAAGTCGAATTCCAGAAGTAATACTGTGAAAGCCTATGAATTTGTCCTGAAGACTGAGCGGATGCCAGCCACCGAGGCGATATTGATGATGGAGCCCCGGCGCCTTCTTTTCATGTGAGCGATGACATGCTTTGTCGCATAGACCGGACCCATGACATTGACGTCGAAAACCCTGTGCCAGTCTTCCGAGGTCTGGTTCTCAAGGGTATCCAGCGCGCCCGGAATCCCTGCGTTATTCACCAGGATATCGATATTGGTGAAGGTTTCAATGGCAAGGCCGAACAAGTCTTTGACCTCTTTCTCCGACGACACGTCGGTCTTCCTGATGATTACCCTCCCCTTTCGCAGCTATCTCATCACGAACCCGGGCAAGCTGCTCTTCGTTCATATCCGCAAGAACCAGGCGTGCACCTTCGCCGGCAAAGAGCAGGGCCGTGGCCCCGCCGATGCCGCTGGAGGCACCGGTTATGACGGCCGTTTTACCGCTGAGACGTCCTTCCATAGGCTTTTCCTGAGGAGTATTTACCGTACCTGTCTTAAAGGGGGTACTGCCCTGTCAGCCATCAATCCCTTTCCAGGGGATGATCCCTGCCTTGCGCTTTGCCATCTCTTCGTACCTGCTCAAGGGCGACTCTGCCAGGATCATCATCTTCTGGGCCTCCATGGAGCCCTCAGCATGCACGGTGATGATCTCGTGGAAGGCCGACTCGTGGGAGCAGGTCTGGCGCATGGTCTCGTGGATCATCTTCATGCGCTCCAGAGTGCTGTACTTTGCAGAGCCGCCGAGGTAGTGCTCAAGATAGTCGTGGAGGTCCGGGTGGTCCCAGTCCTTCTTGTCAGGCGCCGTGCCGATGATGCCGCCGCCGATGTCCTGAATCAGCTCAATGAAGGAATGATACTTGCTCGCGAAATGGAGCTTGGCCATGTTGGCGATGAGCGGGTTGGGGACCGCGATATCGTCGTACATGACAGGGTCCAATGCCGCCGCATTGGTCAGGGCACGCAGCGTCTCCACGTAAGCCGCGATGTCGGCAAGCTTGTTCCGTATGTGGCCGACCTTTTCCAGACCGTTGTACTTGGCCATGGCCACGGCGCAGCCCGCAGCGGTCTCCACCAGGGGGATCTTGTAGCTGATGGCCGTGAACCGGTGGAAGGTCGCGAAGGTGTAGGCGAGCAGCATGGAGTGCTGCCACTCGCCGCACA
>Ga0326728_10007713_pt1 | contig 27325 bp, 22 predicted proteins | sample MB3enrmetagenome_FD_207602 | JGI IMG/M metagenome (GOLD analysis project Ga0326728, IMG submission 207602) | Lab enriched peat soil microbial communities from McLean, Ithaca, NY, United States - MB31MN | ecosystem: Environmental > Terrestrial > Soil > Wetlands > Peat | place: USA: New York...
GAGGGCGGGCCTCCCCGAAGGGGCTGGCCGCTTTTGGGCTGTAACCGCGTCGCGCTGAACACACCATACGGGAAGTATGCTGTATTCATCGCTCCTTGTTTCGCTGCAAAATCGAACCAGTCGCATAGGACATTATTTAGGTTCCTATCAATACTCGCGCTGCTGCGCGAAAAACGCATAAGCCTTAAAATAACTCCCTGCGGCCCGGACGGCGCGCTTGACGAGCCCTCGCTTGCCGCCGCCATAGCCGGTGGCGCGGACCTGGTTGCCGTCTCGCATGCGTCCAACGTGACGGGAAGGGTATGCGATCTGGGTATTATAGCCGATTGCTGCCATCGTGCCGGAGCGGCGCTGCTGGTGGACGCTTCGCAAAGCGCAGGACTGCTGGAGACCGACATGTACGCGCTGGGGATAAACATGCTGGCTTTCTCCGGGCACAAATACCTGCTGGGCCCCGAAGGCACCGGCGGGCTGATACTGCACGGCGCGACGGAACTGGAGCCTGTGCTTTTCGGAGGCACCGGAGTGCAGGCGGAGAAGCTGACGCAGCCGCAAGACATGCCGTTCAGGTTCGAGGCGGGCACGCCCAACGGCCCGGCTTTCGCGGGACTGGGGGGAGCGCTTGATTTCCTCTCCTGTCCGGAATATCCGGCCATGCGCAAGCGGGCCTGCGCGCTGGCGGAGGATTTCGCGGCGCATTGCATGGCCGACAAAAAACTGCGGGTGCTGGGCGGGGAGCGTTCCTCGGCGCGGTTCCTGCCGCTGGTCTCGTTTTCAGCCACGAACTGCGCGCCGCAGGATATCGGAAAGTTTTTATGGGAGCACGCCGGAATAATCTGCCGCGCCGGGCTGCACTGCGCCCCGCTCGTTCACCGCGCGGCCGCGATGCCCGAAGGGACCTTGCGCATATCGTTTTCAATTTTCAATACGCCCGCCGAATTGCGTATCCTAAAAGACGCCATAGACCGCCTGCCGTTTTAAAACCCAATCCCTTTGCGCCGCACAGCCTGCAAAGGTATTTCCACCGCGTAATAATCAGGGGCAGGAGAGCGCGGAAAGTTTCGCGAAGGCGGCCTCGGCTTCGGGCGAATGCTTCCACGGCGCGGCGGCATAGTCGCGCAGCGCGAGCGTCAGCCCCGGTTTGCAGGACAGCGGTTTGCTTTCGGCGAAAGCCTCCAGCGTCCGGGCAAGCAGGTCTTCGGCGGCAAAATCTTTTTCCAGCAGGCCGGAAAGCGAGCGCAGCACATTCTCCTCGTTCCAGAGGGCATAGACCGAGAAGGAAGGAAGAGCCAGCGCGGCGTCCACGCTTTCGACCCGGGCGCATTGCGCGGAAATTTTTTCGTGCGCGGCGGCGGCCTGCGCCGAGCGCGGCGACAGCGCGGCCCAGCCTGAATTGTCGTCCTCGCAGACCGCGACCGCCGCCCGCAGGCGCTGCGCCAGGTCCTGTGCGTGCAGCGTTTCCAGCGCGGACGCGGCAGCGGCGTAAACGGACCGATATTGTTCCAGCGGCAGCGGTTTTTGCGGCGCGGCGCGGCCGGAGAGCTGCTCCCGCGCCTGCGCGGCGGCCGCAAACAGCGCGGAGAAAGAGGCGTTCTGTCCGGCTATAAATTGCGGCGAAATTTCCCCGCCGCCGTAATGCAGTTGCGCGTCCAGCCCCCGCAAGGCCGCTTCGGCCGAGGAGACATACGCGGCGTTGGCCGCCGCGGCATTCTTCCAGAGTTCGGCGGCGCGCGCGGAGGCCGCGCTTTCGGCTGCGTAACCGCCGGGGGGGAAGGCGTCCGCCGCCGTGGAAGACACCGCAGCCTCCGCCCTGGCGGCCGCGTCGGCCTCCGTTTTGAAATCATATTCCGCCAGACCGGCGTAGGCGGCCAGCGCGGCGCTGGACGAATACACCGCACGGCACTGCGCGCGGGCGGCCTCGAGGCGCGCCCGGTATTGCGCGGCCAGCCCGGCCAGTTCCGCCGCGCCCGCGCCGTAATCCTCGCCCGGCAGCGCAAACGAGGACGCGGCCGAGGAATAGAGCGCCGCGAGCTTTTGCATGTCGTCCATCCCCGGGGCGGGGGAAAGGGAGAGCGTTTTAGCCCCGGACTGCGCCGCGTCGAAAAGCGCCTCCGCGCGCAGCAGCGCGGACTGCGCCGCCGCGCGCCGCTCCGCGAAGACTTCCAGCGGAGGACGCAGCTCCATGGAACATGCGGCGTGCAGGTTTTGTTTTAGCTGCTGCGCCGAACCGGCGATGCGTTTTTTCTGCCCGGAGGATTCGCGCTGGAAGCGGCGGTAATTCTCGCGGCATTCGCGCAACTGCCGGTATTCCAGACTGTTTTTGAGGCAGCCGTGATAGGCCGTAAACGCCGCCGACTCGCACATCTGCGCCGCCTCGCCGTAAAGGTCCGCGTCCATGTTTCCAGCCAACAGCCCGTCGGCCGACAGCGCAGCACAGCGCGAGAACGGATTGAAATCCTCCACCCGCAACTGCGCGCCGGACGCGAACGCGTCAGCAAAAAGAGCGGTTTCAAAAGGGGTCATGCCGTCGGGTAGTTCCGCCACGCTTGCGTCGGAACAGGTAGAAACGTACTTCTGGCCGGCGGCAAAAACCCGTTCCCGCGCCTGCGCCTTTATGGCGGAGGCGTATTTTTCATCGGACAGGAAACGGGCTATTTTGTCCTGCGCGGGAGATTCCCCGGCGGCGGACAGATAGGCGCAAGCCACCGGCGGCCGGCAGGCGGACTGCGCGGCCGCCACGGTGGAGATAGCGGACAGGAAAACAAATGCGATGGCGGATCTCACAATAACTTTATAGCAAATACGCATCCCGCCTTGGAACGGGCGTCCGTTTTCATACTCGCCTATTTCCCCGATAATGATAGTTATATATAATACAGAAGCCCGGGTATCGGGTTACAACTATGCCGGATGCAAAATACAGGATTATTCTGGAAGACAAGCTCGACGCAGGGGCCGACAGGGCCGCCGTCGCGGCGGAGCTGTGCCGCCTGTTCCGGCTGGACGCGCAGCGCGCAGCGCTTTTCGGCCGGGGCGATATACAGCTGGCCGCGGGCATAGATTACTGGAACGCCCAGGAATTTGAAACCGCGCTGAAAAAAACCGGCGCGCACTACCGCGTGGAAGAGGAGACGCAGCAGGAAAACGCGGCCGAGGCGGACGCCGCGCCGCTGGACGCATGCCTCAACTGCGGCTGGAAACCGCTGGATTCGTCGCCGGTGCGGCGCGGCGGCATCTGCCCGCGCTGCGGCATAGTGCTCGGCAAAACCGCCGAGGAGGCCGGGCCGGGGCATATAGCGTCCGGCTCGCCGTACAGAGGCCCTTACCTTTCGGACGAGGAACAGGCCGCGCTGAAAAAAATCAGGCTGAAAGGCTTTCTGCGCAAAGCCGCGCCGGCCGCCGCCGCGCTGCTGCTGGCGCTGGCCTTCATCAGGTTCGGGACCGGCGGCGCGAAGGAAAAACCCGCCGACCCCACGCAGCCGCTAAAGGCGATAAGCGGCCCGATGCCCTTTACCCCCGAGAATTTCGAGAAGGAAATATCCCGCTCGGCGCACTTTAGCCCCATGCCGCCGTACGACTACGCCTGGTATGAAAAGACGCTGGCCGCGACCTGCAAAAACAACAACTGGCCGCTGGATAAAGCCATACAGGACGCCATGGCCGAAGCGCTGCGCGCCGACGGCAAAAACATAAAAACCGGCACGCTGACTTTCCTGGTGGAATCCGCCTGCTGGCGCGATTCGCTGGCGGCGGACAAGCTGATTTCCCCGCAGACAGGCGAAAGACTGCGCCAGTTCATCGGCGTGGCCGGAACGCTCGGCAACAACACGCCGCTGCCGTTCGGCGCGACTTCGTGGCTGCAGATTCAGACGGAGCGGCTCAGGTGCTCCAATCCCGACATAACCACGGTGGCGGGCAACCTGCGCAACGAGGACATCGCGCATTCGCGCAGCGACGACGAGATGGCCTACCTGCTGCGCGCCTACAGCATGGAAAAGATGTACTACAACGCGCGCAAGCGCTACACCGCGGACCTGATTGCGCTTTTCAGCGAATACGCAAACCAGCAGTCCGACAGGGACAGGGCCGTCGAGCTGGTAAAAAGCCAGGCGCTCCAGGCCTGGAGCGACGGCAAAACTTTTTATCTGGGCATGGACCAGATGCCCGGCAGGACCATAGTGCTTGACCAGAACGGCTACAAGGAATACGACTGCGGCTTTCCCTATAACGAGGAGCATCTCAACAAATGAAATTAAAAGACGTCGCTTTCATCCTCTGCGCGGCCCTGGCGGCCGGCGCGCCCGCGCACGCGCAGCTGGCCGCCGAGACCGCCTTCCAGGCCAACAAGGAGGCGATAGACATAATAACCTTCTCCTCGGACGGCGGCCTGCTGGCCACCGCGTCCTGGGACAGCACCGTGCAGGTGCACAAGACCGACGACGGCTCCCTCTACCACTCCTTTTACGGCAAAAGCGGCTTCCACGCCGCCTCGATATCGCAGGACGGCAAACTGGTCGCCGGCGGCGACAGCGACGGGCAGATAAGGATATGGGACCTTTCCTCCGGCGCACCCGCGCCGCTGCACGCGATAGCGGCGCACAAGGGCGCGATAAACGCCCTGGCCTTCTCGCCGGACGGGCAGCGCCTGGTGTCGGCCGGTTCCGACACGACGGTGCGCATCTGGAAGACCGACGACGCAAGCCCCGGCGGACTGATAACGCTCCACACCGGCGCGGTGGAGTCCGTGGCCTACTCCCGCGACGGCAAATACATGCTTTCGTCCGCCGAGGACCGCACGGTCAAGCTCTTCCGGACGGACACATGGGAACTGGACAAGGATTTCACGGTGCCCGCCGCGTTCAACATGGCGGCGCTATCGCCCGACAACCGCTTCATAGCGGTGGCCTGCCGCGACAAGCTGGTGCGCGTGCTGGACGTCGAATCGGACGGCTTTGTGACCGAGTTCAAAGGCCACACGCAGCCGGTCAACGCCGTGGCCTACTCGCCCTCCGGCAAATACATCGCCTCGGCCGGCGCGGACGCCGCGGTGCGCGTCTGGAACGCCGCCACCGGCAAAACCGTCATGACGCTTTCCGGAGCCACGTCCCCGGTCACCTCGGTCGCCTGGTCGCAGGACGGCGCGCGCGTGGCGGCGGCGGCCACCGACGGCATGGCCTATGTCTGGAGGCCGGCCCTCGCGGACGCGGCCGCGCCGGCGGGGCAACAATCGTCCGATATCTCAAAAAACGGCAGGGGTTTGAAAGAAGACGCAAAAGACTCCCTTTCAAGGATAACGGCGCGCCTGATGACCACGCGCTCGCTGATGGCGCTGCTTATTTCCGCCGCGCTGATATTCATGCTTATAGCCACCTTCACCGATATTTTTTCCAATCCCGACAAGGTGTTCTCCATACCGGGCGAGCCGCCCAAATCCAAAGCGCTCCCCAAAACGCCGGACACCACAAAAACCCCCACGCCCATAGGCGCCATTTTCGGCAATCTGGAGACTATTTCTTCGCCTCATCACCCGAAAACGCATCATCCGCAGTCCGCCTCCCCGGAGGCACAAGCCGCGGGCGGCATGCCGGAGCTGCCGTCTTTCGACAAGAAAAAGACCAACCGGATATCCGACATGATAATGCAGGACGCGGCGGCAAGCGGCGCCAATGAATCCGCGGGCTCCCCGAAAGCCCCGGAGCACGCCGGACCGGCGGCGCAGGACGCCGGCGCTCCGCAGACGGCGCAGGAGGGCGCGGGAACCGAAGCGGGCGCGCCGCCCGCGCGCGCGGCGCAAAAACCGGCGCAGCAGGACAAGGACCTCGTCGGCGGGAAATACAAGGTGGTCCGCGAACTGGGCCGCGGCGGCATGGCGGTGGTTTACGAGGGCCTCGACATCCAGCTCGACAAGAAATTCGCGCTCAAGAAAATGCGCGAGGGCGCCTCGATGAGCGAGGTGGAAAGGGACCGATTCCTAAAAGAGGCGCGCATCACCGCCAGGCTGCATCATCCGAATATCGTCGACATCTACACCATCATAGAGGAAGGTTCCGACATTTACCTGGTGTTTGAATACGTGGACGGCAAGGCGCTAGACAACCTGCTGGCCAAGTACCGGCGCATACCGGTAAAGCAGTGCGTGGCGGTTTCCAACCACGTGCTGTCCGCGCTGGGATACGCGCATGCGCAGGGCGTGGTGCACCGCGATTTGAAACCCTCCAACATCATGGTGGCCAGCGACGGCTTCGTGCGCGTCATGGATTTCGGCATCGCGCAGGCCGCCCGCGCCACCGCCACCAAGAGCGGCATAGACATTTCCGGCACGCTGGCCTACATGTCGCCGGAGCAGCATATCGGCAAATACGACCACCTGACCGACATCTTCGCCTTCGGCGCCACGCTCTACGAGATGGTAACCGGCCAGCTGCCGTTCCTGGGGCCGGACTTCCTGTCGCAAAAGCGCGAGAGCGCATATGCAAAGCCTTCCGAAATAACAGCCGTGCCCAAACCGCTGGAGGACATAATCATCGCCTGCATGCAGCCCGACAAGGCAAAACGCCCCGCCTCCGCCGCCGAGCTGCAGGCCAAAATAAGGGAGATGAAGCTGTGACGCGCGCGGCATTGGCCCTTATAGCCGCGCTTTGCGCGCCCGCGCAGGCGCAACAACCGCCGGCGGCTTTGGCGCAGCAGCCCGCAGCGCCCGCGCAGCAGGACAGGCAGCCGGTGACGCTGTCCGGGCACACCGATACGGTGCGCTCGCTGGCCTGGAGCCGCGACGGCAAAACCCTTTACTCCACCGGCGACGACGGCAGGATACTGGCCTGGGATCCGGCCGGTTCCGCGCAGCCGAAAGCTTTCCGGTCGGAAAAACAGCCTTTCAACTCGGTGACCGCGCTGGACGACGGGCGCGTGGCGGCCGCCAACGACTTCTCGATAAGCCTGTGGAACGCCGACGGTTCGCCCGCGGGTTCCATAACCAGCGAAGGCGCTATTTTCGCGGTCACCTGGCTGCCGCTGTCGAAACTGCTGGCCGCGCCGCAGCAGGACGGTATGGTGCAGGCGTGGAACATGGCGGGAGAACAGCCAGTCGCGCTGCCTCCGAAACGCCTTCAGCACACCGACCTCAGGCTTTTCCAGACGGAGGCGGCGGGCAGGCTTTACGCCACGGCGGACAGCGAAGGGAGCCTTGGCGTTTTCGATTACGGCAACTCCGGACTTTTCGATGTGCAGGGCGGCGAGAACGCCGGCCTCTCCTGCGTAGCCGCCAATTCCGCAAGGAACATGGCGGCCGCGGTCTCCCTGGAGGGAACGCTCAGGATATGGAAAATGCCCGCCAAACAGCCGGAGGCTGAAACGGACATCAGGGCGCAGGCAACCTCCTGCCTGTTCACTCCGGCCGGGGATTTTCTGGCGGTGGCATTGCAGTCGGGCAGGATACGCGTCTATTCCTCGCCGCAGGGAACGCCCGTGGCCGAACTGCCGGGCAGGCGCGGCGGAATTCTGGCGCTGGCTTTTTCGCCGGACGGCGCGACGCTGGCCGCGGCCGGCGAAGGCCGCGACATAACGCTCTGGCCGGTTTCCTACCCGGCGGGCGCGGCGCCGCAGGGGCTTGATGTGCCGGCGGAAAAGAAAGTCCCGGCACCCGTCCGGCCGCAGAAAAACCCGCTGGCGATGTCGCTTCCCGGGCTGAAAATAATCAAGGCGGCGGGCATTGCGCTGGCGGCTATTGTCGTGCTGATTTTCATTTTTATGACGCTCAAATCCATAGCCATTATAATGCGCGAACGCAGGCAGTACAGAAAGGTGGACCGGTCCGACATCCCGCAAATGGCCCCCGGACAGCAGCAGGAAGTGCCGCCTATAGACACCGGCCGCTTTATGCCCACACAGGAACAAGCCACAATGATTTCGACGCAGGACTTTGCGCCGCAACAGCAGCCGCAACAGACCGCGCCCAAGCAACAACCGCCGCAGGAACCGCCTGCGCAGCAGCAGCCGCAGGAGCCTGCGCCGCAACAGCCGCCGCAGCAGGAGCCGCAGCAGCAACAACCCAAGGGAAACGGCAACGACGATTTTCCCGAACTGAGGCTGCGCAAATGACGCGCTTTATAATTGCAATGCTGCTCGCCGCGGCATGCGGCGCGGCTCCCGCCTGCGCGACGCCCACGGCGGCCGCACAGGCCCGTTACGCGAGAACGCTGGAGACAGGCGGCTGGGTGACGTCGCTTTCCTGGTCGGCGGACGGGAAACTGCTGGCCTCGGCGTCCAATGACGGCAGCGCGCGCATCTGGAACTCCTCCGGCACGCAGACGCAGACCGTGGATTTCAAGGCCGAGGGCGGTGTGGCGTCGGTGGCGCTTTCGCCCGACGGCAGATATCTGGCCGCGGGGGGGGAAACCGGCGGCGTATATATCATCCGCCTGGCCGACATGGCGCATGCGGGCGCGCTGAAACTTCATAACGAGCCCGTGAAAGCCGTGGCATGGTCGCCGGACTCAAAATTCCTCGCGTCGGCCTCGCTTTCCGGGCGCGTGATAATATGGGACCCGGTGGCGTTAAAGGCCGTCAAAAGCATTGCCGCGCACGAGGGCGGCGCCACGGACGTGGTGTTCTCGCCCGACGGCAAATACATGGTCACCACCGGCAACGACCAGAGCGCGCGCGTGTGGACGCTGCCCGACTTCAGGATGTTCAAGGCGCTGCGCGGCTTCAACGGCAACGTAAACGCCGCGGCCTTCTCGCCCGACAGCGGGCATCTGGCGCTGGTGTCGGGGGACCACCTGATACAGCTCTGGCACACCGACACGTGGAAAATAACGCTCACGGTCGAGCACGCGCACAACTGCGATATAAACGCCGTCGCCTATTCGCCCAACGGCAAACTGCTGGCCACCGCCGGGGACGACGGGTTCATAAAGGTCTGGAACACCGCCGACATGCGCCGCCTGCGCATAATAAAGAACTATAATCTGGACGCGCTGTCGCTGGCATTCGCGCCCGACGGACGCACGCTGGCGGCGGGATACCTGCTGGGCACGATACGCCTGTGGGACTGGACGCGGGAAAACGCCTGCATTGTGGACGCGGCGACCGTCACCGACGCCTCCGGCAAAACCGTAGGCAAACTGTCCAAAGGCAAAACCGCGGTCATCCGCTGGGACAAAAAGACCGGCGCGAAAATACCGGTGGAGACGGACTCCCTCTCCGGATTTGTGGACCGCGAGAATCTGGGATTTTCGGGACATTTCGCGCCCGCGATAAGGCTGCTTTCCAGGAACGCCAAAAAAGACGCCGTGGAAATAGAAGGCGTGGCCTACGACGACTGCGCGCTGGTCGGGCTGCTGGTGAACGGCAAAAAGCCCTCCGCGCTAAAGCGCAAAAACGATCCGGGCAACTATTCGGACGTATTTTCCTTCACGACGAAAACCGCGCTGCACAACGGCGCGGCCTCCATGGAAGTCTCCGACTGCAACGGCCGCAGGATAACGGAAACGGTATCCGCCGAAGGCAAGGTTATAGACTGGGGGCCGAAACTGGTGGAAGGCAGGGCGGGCGCGGACGCGCCGCTAAAGGACCTGCCGTCGGCCGACGCGCCGACGCTGCGCATGCTGCATAAGGGGGAGCCGCTGGTGGCGATAGGATACCACAAGGGCTATTACCTGCTCCAGGGCGGCGGCTGGCTCAACTCCGATTTCGTTACCGGAAGATAACCCCGCCGCACTGCGAACCCTTCCTTCACTATAAGCCAGACCAAAGCGCACAACAATGCCGGGGACGCCAGGACGCCTATGCCGGTGTCCCAGGGCACCATGGCAAAAAACATGAGACAATAATGCTTGGGCACAAGTAAAAGGCCGAAAAGCCAGGCATAGACCCGGTCCGAGGCGCTTTCCACGTCGGAATTTATAAACAGCATAACAGGCAGCAGCAGATGCACAAGCCTGTAATCAGGCGAATTATACGGCAGCGCCAGCATACAGGCGCACAACAGCGCAACCTGTTTCCAGAACACGGTTTCCACTTTTACGCAATACCACGCCAGCCAGGCGAAAATACCGGCGGCCAGCGTCAAATACGGCTTTTGCAACGCGAGGAAAATGGAATTGAGCGATGCAATCCGGAAAAGGAACGGGTCATAAAAATGGCACAACAGCAGCTTCAGCGCGCCGAAAATGCTGTGCGCATAAAAAATACCGTCGACCCCCGCGTTGTAGCGCAGGTTATAAGCCGCTCCGGCCCGGACGATGATCATAAGCGCTGCGGATGGCGCAAATGAATACAGCCGCGCCAGCAGCAAAAATGCCGAGACGCTGGCGGCGCAGGCCCACAGCAGCGATTGAAACGCGCGCCGGAATTTCCCGCGGCAAACGAACAGCACAATAAACACCAGGCAAAACGGCTTCACCGCCGCGGCCAGCCCCAGCAAAAGCGCGGAGCAGCGATAGTCTTCTTTCTGGAACGCCCGCATAAACAAAACCAGCGGGATGAAAACAAAAAGCTCGTAGTTGCAACGATTGAGCAAAAAAAGGACCGGGTAGGGACAAAAAGCCAGCGCCAGCACGGTCCAGCGCGGAGCATTTCCCGGCATCCGGCTTTTGACATACCAGAAGGTGAAAAACAACGCCAGCGCATAAAAAACGGCCAGCGAAAGCCAAAAGGGGAACGCGCACAGCCCCGCCAGCAAAAGCATGGCGAGGGGAAGCGCAGTATTCCCGGGCAGATACCCGGAAAACGGCTTTATCCCTGCGGAGAAGAGCCCGTGGACATACCGCAGGTCGCCGAACCGGTCGTCAGGATTGAAGAAAAAAGTGTTAAAGGGAAAAGGCCTTTTTAGAATCATGCCCCAGAAAAATTGTCTATAAACAAGCGCGAAGACAAGCCCGCCCAGCACTATGGCGGCTATAAACGGCGCGCGCCGCTGTTTTTGCAGGGGGGGGAACAATTTTGAAAGGCACAATTTGCGCGGCGCGGCGTCATGGCTCACCGGCTAATTCTAGCATACCCGGCCCACCGCCGCAAACGCGTCAGCCGCAACTCCACGCCAAGCAGCCCGTGCCTGAAATATGTTTTAATAGGAGCGAATACCAGTCCAGTCAAAAACGGATTTTCAAGGAAATTTTCCCATGGGGATAATCAATGAAATCCTCAACAGCGCAAAAACCGGTTCCCTGCGCGCGCTGCTTGTTTTCGCCCTGATAGCCGGAGTTTCGCTGGCCGGACTTGCCGCACTGCGCCCGTTTTTCCTGGCCATGCGGTTCACTCCTTCATACGACACGCTTCTGGTGGGCGAGCCGCCTTATTCCGCGTCCAAAGCGCCGCTGCCGCCGCAAACCGCGCGGCTGCCGGTGAACGCCGCCATGAGGGAAACGGACTATTACATCCTCTTCAAGGCGCGCGTATCCGGACTCCAGCCCAGTTGCCGCCTGCTGGAAATAAATCCCGGCGCGCAGGGCATGGGGCTTTACGCGTTGCGGGGCGGGACGCTGGCAATGCGCGCAATTGGCGGGACGCAGTTGCTGCTACCCGGCGCTTTTCGCGACGGGGAATGGTTTGTGGGCACCGCCGCCAAAAGCCTGGGCGGATTCATGTGGCTGGAGGTGGACAAGCACGGCGACAGAAGCAGCGCCATAAGCGCCCTGCCCGCTGAATTCGACACGCTGTCAGTCGGAGACCCGGCGTACGCCGGCTGCTCCGTCGCCGGAGCGCAGATCACCCGCCGCACACTGGCATACGGCGCGCCGATAGGCGCCGCGACGCGCTATGCCTTGCAGACCGTCAAGATCCTCCTGTGGCTGGCGCTGCTGCTTTCCGCGTGCGGTTTCGCCGCACGGCTGTTCTGGCTGCTGATGCCCCCGGCCACGCCGCAACCGGACGAAAACGCCCGCCGTGCCGGGCTGATTGCGCTGCTGCTGCTGACCGGCTTCGCCCTTGCCGTGGCGTTCCATTATATCGAGGGCAGCTATCTTGGCAGCGGTTATCCTTATAACACCTTCCTTTTCCTGCCTGACGACGCGCTCAATGATCTGTTCAATTCGCTGCGCATGTCCTCCGGGCTGAATCCTTATATCAGCCCCGAACCCGGCTCGTATTTCCCTTTCATCTATCTGCCTCTTTACGCGGTATCCCATCTGGACAAGGCATTGCAGACGCTTTTGTTCCTTATCACCTCGCTGCCGGTTTTCATCTGCTTCAACAAGGAATATCTCTCCCGCGCGGGGTTCAAGGGAACGATATTATGGCAAAACACGCTTATCTTTTCCTGCCTTTCCTACCCGATGCTTTTCTGTCTGGACAGGGGTAATCTGGAAATCTACGTTCTTCTCATCCTTGCCGCGATGTTTTACCTGTTTGAAGACGGCAGGACGCTGTGGGCGGCGGCCTGCCTTGCCATAGCCATAGCGCTTAAAGGCTCTCCCGGCATTTTTCTGCTGCTGTTCGCGCGGCGCGGCCACTGGCGGGCCGTGCTGCTGGCCTGCGCGCTTTCCGCCGCGCTGGTGGTCTTGCCGCTATTCGTTTATCACGGCGGCTTCGCGGCGAATCTGGCCGCCATGCGCTATACAATGGGCTCTTTTTTCAAATATTTCGCGCTGGACAACCATGATTATTCCCACAATGCCAGCCTGTTCAATCTGGCCCGGCTGTGCGACATTTTTTATTACGCCCTGCAGGACCGCGCGCTGCTGCTGAACGTGTTCAACCGCGTTTCGCAGGCGCTGGGCTGCGTTATGGTCTATTACATCTGGCGCAGGAAATCATCGTTATGGAAACAGACCGCGCTGCTGTGCTGCGCCACGCTGCTGTTCACGCCGGTGACCAACGATTATAAACTCATAATACTTTTCCTGCCGCTTTGGCTTTTCATCACTTCGGAGGAACGCGGGCGGCTGGATTCCCTGTATGCGGTCCTGTTCGCCCTGCTGCTGATACCCAAGGAATATCCACTCGCCCATCCCGCCCAGTTGCGCGAAGCGCCGCAGCTGCCGCTCATGGCGCTGTCGATTATCGCAAACCCGTTGCTGATGCTGTTGCTGTGCGCGCTGATAATCACGGAAGATTCCATGCCGGCCTCCAGCCGGCATTGACCTAATCTCCAATCCGGCTTTTTTCGCGATTAATACATTGACGGAGAGTATTTTTACCGATCATTCCAGACCGCCTGCGGCCCCGGCGGGGCGGATTTGCCGGATATGAGAACGGCGCTGGCGCGGCCCTGCGAGGAAATATTCCCGAAACCCGGCGTTTATTTCAAGGCGCTGCCTTCGATGTTATGGAAAAAATACGTGCGCTGACCGCCCGCCGGAAAATTATTTACGGCACTGGCCGCTCCGGATATATCATAAATGTAAATTGACTAATAAGGCTCGTTCTAGTAGACTAATCGCTAAGAGCCTGTTTAAGATTTCGCTTTCGTAGCGAAAATGGCGATTTTGAACAGGCGCCATGGGGATTATTCCGGGAATTGAAACTAAAGGAGTACTGCTATTATGAAAGGGATGATGTTTATTGACGGCGAGTATTTTTATCAGTCGTTCCAGACCGCATATGGAAAAACACCCAGGGTGGACCTTTCGGACATGATAAAATCGCTTTCCGCCGAATCGGGCATCGATTTGGTGCGCGCGTATTATTATAATTCGAAACCGCCGATATTTTCCGACGACGAATTGCGCGAGGAGACGCTCAAGGCCTGCGGCGCGGCCGAGCAGAAGCTAAAGGCGCAGTCGCGCAACTGGTCGGACCTGGAACACGCAAAGCAGGGCATTGCGTGGGGAAGACTGATGGAACTCGCGCGCGAGCGCATCAACGCCGGAGGGGAGTGGCCGCCTACGGACCACGAATTCTGGCATGTGCTGACCGCCGAGGACGTACTCGCCAAAAGCCGCTATGAATGCGAGCGCGAACGCATGAAGTTCTACGAAGCGCTGCGTTTTCGCGGCATAAAGGTTAAGCTCACCAACCTGCGCCGCGACCCGCGCGGCAAGGGCACCTACGTGCAAAAGGGCGTGGACGTGTTTCTGGTGTCGGACATGCTGGCGCTGTGCTACCAGAACGCCTACGACGCCGCGATAATACTCACCGGAGACGCGGACTTCGTGCAGATGGTGGAGGCGGTTCAGGCCACCGGCAAAAAGGTGTTTCTGGCCGGGTTCAAGATCGGCCAGTCCTGGGAGCTGCGCCAGACCTGCGACGGTTTCCTGGAACTCGACAGCACGATACGCAAACTGGTTCCGAGGGACGCGCTGGGCCCGCAGTAATAACGCGCGACAGATTGCAAAGAACCGGCGGTTTCGCGACCGCCGGTTTTTTTGTTTCAAAGATGCCTTCATTTCAGCCGGAATCGATATGCCGCTACCCCGCGCCACTGGCGCGGACGGCGCAATATTTACTAGATTAATATTGATGTCTCGGGGAGCCTGAGCTTCAGGCTGAGAGTCCAACGTAAAGTTGGTGACCCGCGAACCTGATCTGGGTAATGCCAGCGGAGGGAACGATGACGCGATTTTTTTCCCGCCAGTCCTCTCCACTCCAAGGAGAACATAAATGCCAGCAAAAAAGCTTAAACCTGTTTTCAAAAAAGGCCGGATAGAAGCCGCCGCGAAGCGCGAGCATGTTTCCGTCGCCAAGGTGCAAAAGGAACTGGACCTCGGCCGCGCGGTGCTGCCGGCCAACAGCCGCCACGCCAATCTGGAACCGACGGTGGTGGGCAAAAGTTTCGCCTGCAAGATAAACGTAAACATCGGCACGTCGGCGGTGCAGTCCGGCTGGAAGGCCGAAAAGGAAAAGCTGCAAATCGCGCTGGACTGCGGCGCGGACGCGATAATGGACCTTTCCACCGGCGGCAACATTCCGCTGATGCGCAAGGTGCTGCTGGAAAACTGCGCCGTGCCCGTCGGCACCGTGCCGGTTTATGAAATGCTCGCGCGCGCGGGCTCGCCGGAAAAGCTGACCCCGCAGCTCATCCTCGACGTTATAGAGGAACAGGCCGAGCAGGGCGTGGATTTTATGACCGTGCACAGCGGGCTGCTGCTCGGGCATCTTAAATACGCCGACAAACGCACCACCGGCATAGTCTCGCGCGGCGGGGCGATACTGGCGGGCTGGATGCGCAAGCATCAAATGGAAAACCCGTTCTATACGATGTTCGACGACATCTGCGCCGTCTGCCGCAAATATAACGTCAGCCTCAGCCTCGGCGACGGGTTGCGCCCCGGCTCGCTGGCGGACGCAGGCGACAAGGCGCAGTTCGCGGAACTCGACACGCTCGGCGAACTTGTGCTGCGCGCGCGCAAGCTGGGCGTGCAGGCTATGGTGGAAGGCCCCGGCCATATCCCGCTGCATCAGGTGCCGATGAACATCCAGCGCGCGGACAAGGTCTGCCACGAAGCCCCGTTCTACGTGCTGGGCCCGCTGGTGACGGATATCGCGCTGGGCTATGACCATATCTCGTCGGCGATAGGCGCGGCTGTGGCTGCGCGCGAAGGCGCGGCGCTGCTTTGCTGCGTCACGCCGCGCGAACATCTGGGCCTGCCGGACGCCGACGATATCCGCAACGGCGTCGTGGCGTTCAAGATTGCCGCCCACGCCGCCGACATCGCGCGCGGCGTGCCGGGCGCATTGGAGCGCGACACCGAACTTTCAAAAGCCCGCTACTCCTTCAACTGGAAGCGCCAGTTCGAGCTTGCGCTGGACCCGAAAACCGCCATACGCATGCATCACGAGGCCGCGTCATCGAAAAATCCGGAAGGCGAGGAATGCTGCACGATGTGCGGCCCGGACTTCTGCGCGATGCGCATAAACCGCAAGGCGCTGGCCGAAGCGAAAAAATAAAACTGCTTACGCAAAACACGGCGCAAGGCCGCAACAGGCTTTGCGCCGTTTCTATTTCGGGGGGGATTGCGCAGCTAACCGCGACAGGCGGATAGGTCTTTGGACCCATGCAATATAGGACCACATGACACTGAGAGGAATATTTACCGCTATTATACTATGGGTATGAAAACACTATTGGCGGCCATACTCCTTTTGAGCGTCGGCACACCGGTACTTCGGGCGCAGGATTTTGGCGATATGCCGGGCCTTAAGTCGGCGCTGAACGCCTATAAAACCCAATCCAACACCGACACGCTTTCCGCAACTCCCGCAACTCCCGCGACCGCGCAGCCCAAGCAATATTACCATCGCATGGGCCACGGTCTGGAATCGGCGCAAACAGATTTGAAAGCGCTCAACCCTGCGGTTTCAAAAAGCACTTCCAGCTCGTCCAACGCGTCCAATTTAGCCGCAACGCCGAATATCGCCCCGTATCCGGTGCACGGCGCGGACATTTCGCATTATAACGGCACGATAGCGTGGGATCAGGTGCCGCAGCAGGGGCTTTCTTTCGTCTTCATGAAAGCCACCGAAAGCACCGACTATGTGGACCCGATGTTCGCTACCGACTGGAGCGGCGCGGCAAGCATAGGGCTGGCGGAAGGCGCTTACCATTTCTACGATTTCTGCCAGACCGGCGCGGCGCAGGCGGCCAATTTCGTCAAGACTGTGCCCGTCACTGCCGGAGCGCTGCCGATGGTGGTGGACATAGAGATGTCCTCGGACTGCGCTCAGGCCGATATGCCCTCCAAGGCCGCTTTCCTAAAGGACCTGTCCGATTTCACCGCCCGGATGCAGACGACCTACGGCAAGACTCCCATACTCTACGTCAACCTGTCGATGTACAACGAATATCTGGCTGGCTCGGCGGACGGCTACAAGATATGGATAGCCGACCCCAGCGACGCCGAACCCAATATCGGCAATAACTGGACCTTCTGGCAGTATAGCTGGACCGGCAAGGTGACAGGAATGCCCTCCGACGTGGACCTGGACGTGTTCAACGGCGACGCAAGCGCCCTCGCCGCACTGACGAAATAAAAAATTTTGCGAACCAAAAAAAGAACGGAGCCCTGCGGCTCCGCTCTTTTTTTATGGCAGTCCGGCCTCCCGCGCCAGACCATCAGACCCACAAACAATATAGGCCCTTTGGCCCTGAGTTTAATAATATACGCGCCTATACTATTCATATGAAACCGATATTGGCAGCCATAATCCTTTTGAGCTTTAGCGCCCCCGCACTGCGGGCGCAGGATTTTGGCGACATGTCCGACCTCAAGGCGGCGATGAGCGCCTATAAAACGCAGGCGCACACGCAGCAGCTTTCCACGGCTTCCGCGTCCGCGACCGCCGTGTCGAAAGAATATTACCACCGCATGGGCCACGGCAAAACCGCAGGCAAAACCGTTGTGAAATCGGTCAGCCCGGTGCTGCCAAAGAACCCGTCGGAATCGCCGATATCGGGTTCCACCTCCACTTCCACGCCGGTCAACCAGACGCAGAAGCCCGACATCTCCGCCTATCCGGTGCACGGCATAGACATCTCGCATTACGACGGCAATATAGCGTGGAATCAGGCGGCGCAGGGTCTTGCCTTCGTTTACATCAAATCCACCGAAGGCGGCACTTATGCGGACCCGATGTTCGCGGCCAACTGGAGCGGCGCTGCGGGCGCGGGGCTGGCAAGAGGCGCGTATCACTTCTACAATTTCTGCGTGCAGGGCGCGACGCAGGCCAACAATTTCATCAAAACGGTCCCGGTTACTTCCGGCGCGCTGCCGATGGTTATAGACATAGAGCAATCCGAGGACTGCCCCGCCGCGCAGATGCCGAGCAAGCAGACATTCCTAAGCGACCTGTCCGTCTTTATCGCCATGATGCAGTCGACATACGGCAAAGCGCCGGTAATCTACACCGACCTGTCGATGTACAACCAGTATCTCTCCGGCGGGGTGGACGGCATAAAGCTGTGGATAGCGGACCCGGACCATACCGCGCCGATAATGCCGACGGGCAGAGACTGGGCGCTGTGGCAGTACAGTTGGACCGGAAGCGTGTCCGGCATAAGCTCCCAGGTGGACATGGACGTGTTCAACGGCGACAACATCGCCTCGCTGTAATCGCAATTTAACCGAGCGGCGCGAAGTCCAAAAGACTCCGCGCCGTTTTTTTGCGCCATATTGTCCATACCGCCCGGCTTTGCCAAATCTATCTGCTCCGGCTTGTCAACACACTGCCTAATGTGCGCAACGCCACCAGCGCCAGCACTATCGCTATCGACGGTTTTGGAAATACCATCAAGCAGATATCCACCAGCCCGAACAGCCCGCATAAAATAAACACATCCAATAGCGAAGACACAACAAGCCTTTCGCCGAAGGCCGCCGCGCCTTCTTTGCCGTCGCTAAACCCTTTGTTTGCCCATGTAACCAGCGTGGAGGCAACAAAGACCGGCAGCATGTACCAGATGGTATGCATGTCCACCGCATTGGGCAGCAGCACGCGGTTTATATATCCGAGCGTGAACTTGCACAGCACAAAACCCGCCGCAAAAAACGCCAGCAGGTGCGGGTCCAGGAAATCGGGGGAACTTTTATTCAGCGCCTTTACCCCGATAACACCCAGCACTGCGCGCACCGCAGTTTCGTATAAATATACCCCGCAAATGGTGAATGCATTAAGGTTCTGCGTCAAAGTCCATACCAGAGCTATCAGGTTGGAAAGCAGTATCAAGGCTATGTGCACAGCAGCGCCGCCCGGCGCCTGTTGCTTACCCTCCTGCACGCCGGAGGCGGCAGCGTTGCCCGTATTACTATCAATAAGTATTTTTTCTTCAGGGTCACCCATAGGCATAATCCATATTGTAATTTAGCACGGAAATCAGCGGGCGTGACCGATTCACCAAAAAGCTGCCCGGTGTGCGTAGCGCCGTGACATCCCGCCGCTACATGAACCAGTCCTCCGCCGTCAACAACAATAAAATACCATATAAAAAGTCAGGGATGATACCCCGCTGCCAGCTTATACGAGCAAGCGCCAAACCAAAAATACGACAATTGACCACGGAAGTCACGGAACACACAGAAGGGAGCATGGGAATTTAGTTTTGAGCGACTTCTTTCAAAATTGTCAATCGCCCCGGTGGTTTTCGGTGACTTCCGAGCAGAGCTGTACGGTTAAAATTTTATTCCGGGCGCGTGTCATTGCGGGGGGTCGGTGCGCTTGGCTAAACAACAAGGCAAGCGCGTTCCCCTATATAGCTCAGGTTTGTGCCGATGTTCATATCTTATCTTGTCCGCTTTTAATCCGCCAGCGCAGTTCATTTGTCATTGCAATGACAGAAAAGGGCAAAACATCGCCTCGCTCTAATCGCAATTTAACCGACCGGCGCGAAGTCCAAAAGACTCCGCGCCGTTTTTTTATATACTGAGAACAACGGGGGGAATAATGGACAACAAAATTGCGGATAGTGCAACAAACCGTCAGGCAGATAAAGAATTGCTGTATTACGCCATTATGGCCGCGTGCTGTACATTTTTACTAGCGGCAATTCCGACCAATTTTTCAGCATTCTCGGTATTCATACACTCGGCGGCAACTAAATACAACCTGTTCATGCCAGCGTATGCCCAAATATTTATTTTATTCGCCCCATGCTTGATAACACTTCTAACGCTTATCCTGTTAAGACGGCGAATAATCCAACTCAGGAATTGCATACCACAAGATGCCCCCTCCAGATTTAATTTTAAAATATGGGCAGAAGCCATATCAATCATTTCTTCTTTTATGATGATTGCAACTGCCATTGGCTGCATTATCCCACTATTGAAAGAAAGATATTCGGAAATAAGAAACATATGCGCTTCACTCGACCATCCAGTTGACTATGGATTTATATTCCTAAAGTGTCTTATCGCAATCGATATTTTATTTGCTGTCTGGCTTATAGTATCTGCATACATCATCCAAAAATCTAAGATACGTTGGGTAGGATTGGGCTTAATCAGTTTCGCGATACTAACATTCCTTTTCATATTCAGCGACAAATTACCTTTGCTGTGGATTTCAACTCAGTCTTGCGCCGATACTTGCCGATAACTGATACACCACATGATATCTGAGAGAAATATGACTGAAGAAACTGACGATAAAAACAAAATTACCGGGCATAACAGCAAAGAATTTTTGTGCTATGCCATCGCAGCGGCGGCATGCGCAATAGCGCTTTTATACATACCGCTAAATATTCGCAGCATTAGCACTTTAATAACCTTATGGATACCTGCAACAATCTTGGTGGCGGTGCTTAAAATAGTACACTCCGGGCATTACTCCGACCCGCCCGGTATATCCGGCAATTTATTTACTTGCAAAAATTTTGCACAGGCCATACTTGTTGCATTCGCGTTTGCCATGATTGCAACTGCTATTAGCGTTGGAATAAAAGTATTTGCTGCACAGCATATATCGCCGCATAATGGTGCATGTACAACAGGTGCCGACATTGGGGACCATTTTAGAATGAGGGAACTCCTATTCGCAACACTGTTGTATATTATAGATTTCCTGTTTGGCTGTTATCTTATAGCATCCGCATATGTAATAAAACAGCCCAGAGTACGATGGATTATGCTTGGAGTCATCGTATTTCTGCTTTCAGTCTGGATATTGCAGTTCTCGGACATAGCAGCTTTTGTATTGTCAGCTCCGGTGCATGGACGTCATGATTGCAATAGATTCCCGTTAGAAAACATTTAAAATCGATATTACAGTAATGGCATGTCCTAATATAAGCCGGGGCATCTCATTGTCAGTTAAAGCCTGATTTAATAAACTGTTCATAAGGACTTGATCTTACGTACAAGACAGGTACCAATGAAAACAGCAACAAAGAGCCGGACCGTCTATGGCATAGCGGGCGACGGGAAACTGGCAAAGCATCTGCTCCGCTATCTGGCCGCGCTGCAACTACCGTGCAGACAATGGTCCAGAAAAAAGTCAAAGCTTCCGCCGCAAACCGCGCTGGCCTGCTGCACCCATATAATAATCGCCATTTCCGACGACGCGATAGAACCGTTTATCCGCGCCAATTTCGCCGCGTCCAAAGCCGTGCTTATCCATTGTTCCGGCTCTCTGTGCACCGAATTGGCTTACGGCGCGCACCCGCTTTATGTGTTCGGCACAAAACTGCTTACGCTTGCCGAATATAAAAAAATCCCTTTTGTCACCGAAAAAAGCGGCCCGGCTTTTGCAAAACTGCTGCCCGGCCTGCCCAATGCGCACTTTGAAATACCGGTGGAGCAAAAGCCGCTTTATCATGCGCTTTGCGTTTTAAGCTCCAACTTTTCCACTTTGCTCTGGGACAAGTTTTTCGACGGGGCAAAACAGCTCGGCATACCGCACGACGCGGCGCACGCTTATTTTGCATCCTCGGCGCGCAACATATGCGGAGAGCGCGCTTTCACCGGTCCGCTGGCGCGCGGCGACAAAAAGACCATGCACGCCAACATAACCGCATTGCGCGGCGATAAATTCGCGCATGTCTATAAAACCTTCGCAAAACATTGCGCCGGGAGGGGAAAATGAAAATACTAGATTTCAGGGCGGCAAAAAAGTCGGGCAAAAAAATCTCGATGATAACCGCCTACGATTACACCATGGCGCGCATAGCGGCGGCCTCGCCGGTGGACAGCCTGCTGGTGGGCGACAGCGGCGCGATGGTGATGCACGGTTTCGACTCCACGCTTTCCGCCACGCCGGAAATAATGGCGCTGCACACCGCCGCCGTAGCGCGCGGCGCGGGGGGGAAATTCATCGTCGCGGACATGCCGTTTTTATCCTTCCGCAGCGGGTTGCCCGCCGCTATGGACTGCGTCGCAAAGCTGATGCGCGCCGGAGCCCATGCCGTCAAGCTGGAAGGCGTGTACGGCCACGAGGACATCATAAAAGCCATAGTCGGCGCGGACGTGCCGGTGATGGGGCATATCGGGCTTACGCCGCAATCCATACACCGCCTGGGCGGCTACCGCGTTCAGGGCAGGGAAGCCGCCGCCGCAAAAGACCTGCTTGCGCAGGCAAAGCTTTTGGAAAAACTCGGCTGCTTTGCCATCGTCGTGGAATGCATACCGTCCGCGCTGGCAGCAAAAATCGCCCGCGCGCTGAAAATCCCGGTAATAGGCATCGGCTCCGGGCCGCATACCGACGGGCAGGTGCTTGTTTTGCAGGATATGCTCGGCCTCTACGCCGACATAAAACCCAAATTTGTAAAACGCTACGCCGAAGGCGCGGACATTTTCCGCCGCGCGCTTGAGGATTACGACAGAGAAGTAAAAGAAGGTAAATTTCCGGACAAGGAGACGACTTGTCCCTGAATAAGGTTTGAGGGCTGAAATACAGGATTTTAGCCCTGCCGCTAAGCGGCGTGAGGCGAGCATACCGTTCGGTATGTAAGCCGAATGACGCAACGCGGAAGGGCAAAAGCCGAAATTTAAGCCCCAATCCTTATTTAGGGCCAAGTCGAAAACATGCGCATAATTTCCACGACCGCGCAGTGGATAAAGCTGCGTAAAACGCTGAAGGCTCAGGGCAGGACTATCGGCCTTGTGCCGACGATGGGGGCATTGCACGAAGGCCACGCCTCGCTGGTGCGCCGCAGCGCGAAGGAAAACGATGTAACGATAGTCAGCGTCTTCGTAAACCCGACGCAGTTCAACGATAAAAAAGACCTGGCCAAATATCCGCGCACGCCGCAGAAAGACGCGAAACTGCTTTCCGCCGCGGGCGCGGATTACATGCTCATGCCGGAGTATGATTCGCTTTATCCCGACGATTACCGCTACCGCGTAAGCGAAAATAAAGAAAGCGCCATTCTGTGCGGCGCATACCGGCCCGGACATTTCGACGGGGTTTTGACCGTCGTCTTAAAACTGCTCTGTCTCGCGGGCGCGGACCGCGCCTATTTCGGCGAAAAAGATTACCAGCAGTACCGGCTTATAGCCGGGATGAAAGAGGCATTTTTCCTGCCCGTGGAAATAGTGCCTTGCAAAATAGTGCGCGAAAGCGACGGGCTGGCGATGAGCTCGCGCAACGCGCTGCTTACGCCGGAGAATCGCAAAATTGCGCCGCAGCTTAACGCCGCGCTGACCGGCGGCAAAACGGCGGCGCAGGCGAAGGCAAAACTCGCGAAAGCGGGCTTTAAAGTCGATTACGTGCAGGATATTTACGGGCGGCGGTTCGCCGCCGCAAAACTCGGTTCCGTGAGGCTGATAGACAATGTCAAAATCTAAAATCCTTTTCCAGTTGACGGGCTCCATAGCCTGCTTTAAGGCCTGCGCGGTCATCTCGCGCCTCGTGCGCGAAGGGCACGAGGTTAAAACGGCCTGCACCCCGTCGGCATTGCAGTTCATCGGCCCGGCCACTCTGGAAGGACTGACAGGCAGGCCGGTTTACGCCGACGTGTTCGAAAAAAAGCAGTCCATAGAACATATCGCGCTTTCCAAATGGACCGACCTTGCGATAGTATGTCCGGCCACCGCCAATATGATGAACAAAATGGCGGCGGGAATAGGCGACGACGCGGTAAGCACGCTGTTTTTGTCGCACGATTTCGCAAAGCCTTTCCTCGTCGCCCCGGCGATGAACAAAAACATGTGGAAGCATCCGGCCACGCAAAAATCCGTCGAGATATTGCGCGGCTGGGGCGTGGACGTGCTGCCTGTAGCACGCGGCAGGCAGGCCTGCGGCGACGAGGGCGACGGACGAATGCTGGAGCCGGACGCGATATACGCGGCGATAACGGCGGCGCTGAAAAAATGAACATACTGATAACTTCCGGGGCGACGCGCGAGCCGGTGGACGCCGTGCGCTTTATCACCAACATGAGCAGCGGCACTACGGGCGCGGCGCTGGCCGACGCGTTCTGCGAGGCGGGGCACGAGGTTTTTTATCTGCACGGCGAGGGTGCGCATCTGCCGCAGATAACAAAGCACATGTCGCAGTTTTCGTCATTCGCGGACCTCGACGACCGTCTTAAAAAGCTGCTGGGTTCGGGGATTTTCGACGCGGTCGTGCATCTCGCCGCCGTCAGCGATTATTCCGTCGCGGCGGTCATCGTAGACGGCAAGCCGCGCAAGCCGGGGAAGATAAAACTTTCCTCCCGCTCCGAGATTTCGATCAGGCTAAAGCGCAATTTCAAGATACTAGAACGCCTGCGCTCGTACGCGTACGGTAAAAAGCTCTTTGTGGCGGGGTTCAAGCTGACCTGCACGAAATCCGCCGCGAAGCGCGAAACGGCGGCAAAAAATTTTTCCGCAAAGCGCTGCACCGACCTTGTGGTGCATAACGATTTTAACGAGCTCAAACAGGGGCGGCGCATCTTCACGATGTACCGCAACGGCAAAAAAACGCTGCGCTGCGAAGGGATGGCGGCGCTGGCGAAAAATATCGTTTCCGCGATGGAGGCCTGATGCTACTGGTTCTGGACGTGGGCAACAGCAATATTCTGGCGGGCGTGCTGGACGGCGACAAGGTAAAACTGCGCTTTCGCCGCAACTCAAAAGGGGAGGCCGCGTCGGACGAAATAGGCGTTTTCCTTAAAACCGCGCTGCGCGAAAACGGCGTGGACCCGGCGCGGATAACCGGCATAGCCGCATGCTCGGTGGTGCCGGAGGTGTCCTACGCGCTGCGCAGCGCGTGCATAAAATATTTCGGGCAGGAGCCGTTCCTTTTGCAGTCCGGCGTAAAGACCGGCCTGAACATCAAGTACAAAAACCCGCAGGAAGTGGGCGCGGACCGCATAGCCAACGCGATAGCCGGCACAACGCTTTATCCGGGCGAGAATCTGGTGATAGTCGATTTCGGCACCGCGACCACTTTCTGCGCCGTCGCGAAAAACCGCGACTATCTGGGCGGGCTGATAATGCCGGGGCTGCGGATATCGATGGAGGCGCTGGCCTCGCGCGCCGCGCTTCTGCGCCAGGTGGAGATAATGCGCCCCGCCGCGCTTGTCGGACGCACGACGGTGGAAAGCATACAGTCCGGACTTTACCATTCCAATCTGGAAGCGGTGAAAGGGATTTACGCCGAGATAAAAAAGACAAGCTTCTCCGGCGAGAACGCAAGGCTGGTGGGCACCGGCGGATTTTCAAAGCTGTTCGAGGACGCGGGCGTTTTCGACACGATAGAACCCGACCTCGTTTTGCAGGGCATGCGCATTGCGTGGGACTTGAACCGCAAAGCCAAATAATTCGATTTAACGGAGGCTAACAATCATGAGACGGACAATGCTTAAATCCAAACTGCACCGCGTGCCTGTCACGCAGTGCGACCTCAACTACAACGGCTCCATCACGATAGACCGCGACTGGTGCAAAAAGGCGGACCTGCGCGAGTTCGAGCAGGTGGACGTTTACAACTGCAACAACGGCGAGCGCTTTACCACCTACGTTATTTTCGGCGGCAAAAACCAGATCTGCATAAACGGCGCGGCAGCGCGGCTGGCGCAGCCCGGCGATTTGGTGATAGTGGCCTCCTACGCCTCTTACGAGGACGAGGAATGCAAAGACCAAAAACCGACGGTAATCGCTTTTAAAAAATAGCTTGCAGCGGGGAAACCCGGGGTATCCGGCATGTGACGGATTTTGTATTGTACTTGGAATAAAAAAGTTTTATACTAATGCAAGCGGTCCGGGCTACCCGGGCGCTCATATTTGATGGAGGAACATCATGTCGACTTTCAACGGCAGGCCGCCTGAACCCGGGGGCATACGCATATCCGGCGACCCGATGCTGGTAAAACTTTTTTCCACCGTCGTGCAGCAGCGCGGAAGCATCGACGCCAACGAACTGGCGGCGCGTCTGGCGGCGCTGGTACTGGGTTATGCCGTGAAAGAAGGCGTCAGCGACGTGCACTTCGATCCCTCCGACACCACGATAAACCTGCGCTTCCGCGTGGACGGCCAGCTTAAGGACATGCTCATTTACCCGAAACGGGAATTCCCGATAACGGCCAGGATTCGCGTCATGGCGGACTTCCCGCCGCAGGCCACCACCACCTACACGCCCGAGGACGGGCGCTTCCAGGTCAACGTGGACGGGCATCTGGTGCAGTTCCGTCTTTCCTCCTTCCCGACGATTTTCGGCGAAAAGCTCGTGCTGCGCGTGCTGGACATGGGCCAGAACACGCTCAACCTCAACGCGCTGGGCTTCACGCCCGACATGCTTAACAAGGTGCGCGCGCTGACCTACGCGCCGAGCGGGATGTTCATAGTCGGCGGACTCACCGGCTGCGGCAAAACGACCACGCTTTGCTCGATACTCAACACCCGCCGCAACGAGGACATAAACATAATGACCCTCGAGGACCCGGTGGAGTACGTGCTGCCGCGCGTCTGCCATTCGCAGATAAACGTAAAGACCGGGTTCACCTTCGCGGAAGGCCTGCGCACCATACTGCGCCAGGACCCCAACATCGTCATGCTGGGCGAAATACGCGACAACGAAACCGCCGAAATTTCCTTCCGCGCCGCGATGACCGGGCATTTGCTTTTCTCGACGGTGCACGCCTCCTCCACAACGGGCGTAATACACCGCCTTGTGGGACTGGGGATAGAGCCGTACGTGCTGGCCAGCTCGCTTATCGGCGTGCTGTCGCAGCGGCTTGTGCGCAAGGTCTGCCCGGAATGCGCGCAGCCGATAGCGCCGGACATGAATCTGGTGCAGTCGCTCTTGAAGCGCAACGACCCGGTGTACATGAAGATACTGGTCGACATAATGAACCGCCCCGGCGCGCGCTTTGTAAAAGGCCGCGGCTGCCCGTCGTGCCGCAACACCGGCTACAAAGGACGCACAGGACTGTTCGAACTGCTTATCCCCAACGACGCGATGCGCAATTTCATGGTAGGCAAGGGACAGGCTGACGTTTCCGAACTGAGAAAAACCGCACTTCAGTCCGGCCTGAAAACGCTGCTGATGGACGGCCTCGAAAAATGCCACGCAGGCATCACCACCGTGGAAGAAATAGCCCGCATGGTGGACGAGACGTTCTAGGAGCCGCCCTGGCGGCTCCATTACCGCTCAAATAATCGCATTAAAAAGAAAGCCCCGGACCGCAAAGTCCGGGGCCTTTTTTGCATATCCAAAAACATCATCCCTCAAATATTTGCGGTTTCTTTACGCCCGAAGACATTCCTTTACTCATTTTTTACAGTTATCGCCGCTATTTTTACTTTCGCTTCCGGCGTTGCGCGGCTAGACTGATGGTATAAGCTTTCCGCCGATTTAAGCGCGGTAAAGCTTCAGGAGGCAATATGAACAAAAAAAGCATATTTTTCATGGCGGCATGCATGGCGCTCTTATCGGCGGCAGTACCGGGCCGCGCCGCGCAAGAAAATACCATTGCGGCCGTGCCGTTGACGGACAACCGGCTGCTGGTGCCGGGCGCGTCGCTGATGAGCAT
>Ga0326728_10007714_pt1 | contig 27324 bp, 15 predicted proteins | sample MB3enrmetagenome_FD_207602 | JGI IMG/M metagenome (GOLD analysis project Ga0326728, IMG submission 207602) | Lab enriched peat soil microbial communities from McLean, Ithaca, NY, United States - MB31MN | ecosystem: Environmental > Terrestrial > Soil > Wetlands > Peat | place: USA: New York...
CACAAAAGGAAGCGAATCTGCCGCCCGAACAGAAGGTTCGAGTTACGGTTGCCTTTGCCAAAGAGGCCGGCGTCTGGAAGATGGGCGAATTGAGTTTTGGCTCCGAAGCCGAAGACAGCGCCAGACCGAAGGACCTGCAAATGGGCCAGCGCGGCGACTACAGCGCGCAAGCCAACACCGATATTGGCGGCGAGATTCAGCGCATGGAGAAGCAGGCCGCCGGGACGGTCTACGTGATCCGCGTGGTCGACGAGGAGGACGCCGTGTTCGTGCCCGCGGCCCACGTTTCGCCGGATTTCGTGGTCGGGGCTGTCGTCTCCTTCCATGCGGCAAAGCACGCGAAGGACCCGCTGAAGTATTGGGCGGAATCGGCTGCCTTGGTCGAGTAGTGCATCCGCGCGATGCCTGTGTGCGCCCCGCGCAAGGCATGTTTCAACCGCCAGGCTCCGCCCCTTGACCGTGGCCGGCTGGAGCGCAGGCGCTTTATCCCTGGTGAGCGTTTTGCGACAAAGGCGGGCCTCGCTACCTTGAGCGGGAGGACCGGTCTTGAGCGCTTGCGCCGATCCCCGATCTCTGATCCCTGACCCCTGTAAAATGCAGGTATGAGCCACGAAGGCATCCGCTTCGTCTCCAGGGACCAGGGCGTTCGCGAGACGGAAGAAAACCGCCCGCTGCCGCGCATCTCCGTCACGCCGGAGAAGGTCCGCGTGCTGCTGACCGAGGGCAAGGGGCTAGAGATCGATTGGGTCGATGGCCACAAGAGCGCCTGGAGTTTCGCCTGGCTGCGCGAGGCCTGCCCCTGCGCCACCTGCGTGGAGGAGCGCGCCCAGGAAGGCCGCAAACCCGGCCAGCCCAAACCCAGGCCCGCCGCCGTCCTGCCCATGTATGCCCCGCCGCCCAAGCCCGCGAGCGCCCACGCCGTGGGCCGCTATGCCATTCAGTTCAACTGGCTCGACGGCCACTCCGGCGGCATCTACTCCTGGGAATACCTGCGCCGCGTCTGCCAGTGCCGCGAATGCGCGTTTGCCGCCGCGGAGACCAGCGGCACACCAAACTAAGGCCTGTTCGCGCCGCCAGGCCAGTGGCCGCGGGAGTCGCTGCTCTCCAGTTCGAGGAGGGATGGGCGGCCGAAGCCTGAGCGTCCGGCGGCGGGCCTTTGTCGCCGGGGCGAAGACGAATGGGAAAACGAATGCGGCGAGGTGGCGTGTGGCACCCGGCGCGGTTCATAGCATCCCACATCTCCTTCATTCTACAGTTGTTGCGCAAGGCTGTGCGGTTATCGGCGATCTTCTTGGATGGTCCTGCAAAACCGCCCCGCGCCAAGCGAAGCGCGGTCTGCGGGAAGACGAGGACATTTCCTTCGGGCTCTGAATTTTGTTCTTGACAAATCCGGGGGAATGAAGCTAGTGTTCGTTCGGTATCCAAACAATATGCTGTTCGAACTTGGAACTTGACTTCATTTCGGAGGCTCCAAATGACATCACGCAGAATCATGCGACCCATTTTCGGGTCCATCTTTGCACTCTTTCTGATCGGTTTCTCCCATGCGCTCCTGGGGCAGGCGGTGACCGCAACGCTGCTGGGGACGGTGACAGACTCCACCGGCGCAACCATCCCCAACGCCAAGGTTACGGCTTCCGAAGCGGGAACGGGCGCGCTTCACCTGTCGGTAACCAATGAAAGCGGCAACTTCACCATCCCCGACCTGCAACCCGGCCCCTACTCCGTCACCGTCGAGGCCAAGGGGTTCAAGAAAGCAACCCAGGAAAACATCGACGTGGCCAGCAACTCATCCACGCGCGTCGATCTCACTCTCGTACCGGGCAACGCCACAGAGACCGTTATCGTAACTACCGCGCCTCCCGCGCTGCAAACGGACCGCGCCGACATCAGCACCAAGATCGAGTCGGAGGAACTGGTCGACATGGCGCTGGGCACCAATCGCAACTTCCAGTCGCTTCTCAACGTGGTTCCCGGCCTGGCGCCTCAGGTCTACCAGCACTCGCAGTTCTTCAACGCGGCGAGTTCTCTGCAGACTGAAGCCAACGGCCTCCCGCGCGAAGGCAACCTCTACCAGATCGAGGGCATCGACGACGATGAGCGCACCGGCCTGCTGCAGATCGTCATTCCTCCGGCGGAAGCCATCGCCTCGGTCGACATCTCCACCAATAACTTTGAAGCGGAGCTTGGCCGCGCCACCGGCGCCGTCACCAACGTCACGCTCAAGTCGGGCACCAACGACGTTCACGGTTCGGCCTTCGAGTTCATTCAGAACAACGACCTCAACGCCCGCTCCTACTTCGCCGGCCCTCTCGGCCACCTCTCGTACAACTACTTTGGCGGCGCGGTCGGCGGCCCCATCAAGAAGGACAAGCTATTCTACTTCGGCGACTATCTGCACACCACCGATCACGAGGCTATCGGCAACACATTTACCATCCCGGATTCGCGTTACTATACGGCCAACTCAAGCGGCAATATCGATTTGAGCGCGGCGCTCTCAGGATCCAATTGCTCAGCCGGGACCGCGCCATATTGCAAGGGCCAGATCTTCGACCCGGGTACCGGCAATGGCGTGCCCGTTGCACAGGGAGGGACACCGCGCAAGCCCTTCGTGAACAATCAGATTCCCGTCGGCAAGGTGCAAGCGGTGCCGCTCGCCATATTGCAAGGGATCAATGCGGCGGCGGCGAAGTACGGGGTCTTGACGCTCAAAACCATTGGCAGCCCGACAAACGATTACACCACAAACCTGCCTTTCACCAAGACCACGGACAGCTTCGACACCAAGATCGACTACACCCCCACGGAGAAGAACCATCTCAGCGGCCGCTTCAGCTTTCAGCGTGTGGTCACCTTCCAGCAGGCCGCCTTTGGAGCCTTCCTTGGCGGACCCGCGGGAAGCGGCTTTGAAGGCACTGGCGAACAGAAGGCCTATAGCACAGGGGCAAACTACGATCACGTGTTTTCGCCCACCTTCTTCACTGAAGCTCGCGTCGGCGTCGCCCACCTGCGGAACAACGCGCAAACCAACGACTACGGTACGAGCGATGCGACCACGATCGGTATCCCCGGCGTGAACATCTCCGGACAGCCGTTCACCACCGGACAGGCCGCCGTCACCATCTGCACCAGCGACCCCGCTCCTGGCCAAGCTTGCGGAACCACGGCGTTCTCCAGCCCCTTGATGGGTTACTCCGCATCCGAGCCCTGGATCAGAGGAGAGGCTAACATCGACTTCGTCAACATCTGGACCAAGATCAAGGGCAACCACACTTTGAAGGCCGGCATGGACCTTCGCCGGGTGCGCGACGACCTGCTGCAGGACCAGACCTTCAGCCCCCGCGGCGCATTCACCTATGGCGACGCTCAGACCTCGGATGCCGCCGACACCGCCGGGACCAACGTAGCCAACGATATCGCCAGCTTCCTCCTCGACCAGCCGACCGAAGTGGGTCGCGACCTTAACACCTTCTTTCCCGCCTACCGTGACTGGTGGTTCTTTGCCTTCGTCAGCGATAAGTGGCAGGCTACGCCCAAGATGACCGTCGATCTCGGCGTGCGCTGGGAGTTTTATCCTCCCGCCACCCCCAAGAGCGCCGGCGGCTTTTCCAACTACAACCCGGTCAATAACACTCTGGTCATAGCGGGTGTCTCCGGCAATCCGTCGAATCTGGGCATGCCCACGCAGTACAAGTATTTCGCCCCGCGCACCGGCGTTTCCTACCGGCTGCGCAACAATACGGTCGTCCGCACCGGCTTCGGCATCAGCTACACGCCCTTCCCGGATAACACCTACGCGTACGACTATCCTGTTCGCGCCAACCTCAGCTATTCGAATGTGGGCACCTCGTCTTATACGCCCGCGCAGCAGCCTAACTCGAGTGGCACTGGGACGGTAACGTCCTCCCTGGCGCAGGGCTTCCCGGCGCCGGTTCCGGTTACGATTCCAACCAACGGAATCATCCCCGCCAATACGCTTCCGCTCATCGACCAGTCCTACAACGTTATCGGCACGATCACGCCTTCGGGCAGCTATTCGCTGGATTACAGGAATCCTTACGTCATGTCGTGGAATGTCGCCGTGGAGCAGGCATTCCGCGGCAATCTCTCGCTGCAGGTGGCCTATGTGGCGAACCACGGCGTGCGCATCGACTCCAGCCAGAATATCAACCTGCCCGGCGCCTATGGCGGCGGCTCGGCGTCGGAGCCCGAGAATAACACGACGTTTACGGGCGGCCCCAGCGGGCGCACCGCGGTAACCTCGGTCTCCTTCATGGGCTTCTCCTCCAACTACGACTCGCTGCAGACCCAACTCACAAAGCGCATTTCGCATGGTATCACTTTCACCTCCGCGTTCACCTGGGGCAAAGGGCTGAACTATATGAGCGACGACGATGGAGGCGGCGGAGCGAACAGCGGACTCATGTTTTTCATCAGCCAGCGGCGGAATTATGCCCCAACCGACTTCGACCGCAAGACCAACTTCGAACAGACCTTGACTTACGACTTACCCGCCGGCCGCGGCCACAAGTTTCTGAATTCCGGAGTTGGCGACGCCGTTCTGGGAGGCTGGAAGCTCGGAGGTTTGGTCTCTATCGTCTCCGGCATGCCGTTTACCGTCCAGGCAAGCAGCTCCTCGCTCAACACCCCCGGAACCGCGCAGACCGCGACTCTGACGGGAAGTTATCAGGCCCTCCACGGCATCGGGACCGCCTCGCCCTGGTTCAATACATCGGTCTTTTCACAGCCCGCCGGATGCACCGGCCAATCGCCCTGCACCGCGCCCGCTCTGGGCAATACCAGCAGGAACCAGTTCCGCGGCCCGGGCTACATTCAAGACAACGCCTCTCTGTTCAAGAAGTTCACGCTTTACCGCGAAACGGCGCTTGAATTCCGCATCGACGCCTTTCAACTGAGCAACACGCCGCAGTTCGGCCAGCCGAGCAGCACGACCACCTCCTCATCCTTCGGCCAAGTCACCAGCACCCTGGGCAGCGGCCAGGGCAGCGTGAACGGCGTCGGAGGCGGACGCACTCTGCAGGGATCGCTTAAGATCGCGTTCTAAGCTCATCCCGGTTGGCTTTCGCTCCACTGGCCGGTCGCCGCTTGCCTCGGTGACCGGCCATTTAACATAAGCGTATCGGCTCCATCGGTCCCGGTTCGGCTGGGCGAGCCAGAGGAGCAACAACGCAAGCGATCGTTCCGGACTTGATTGTTTACAGGGAGGCAGACAATGGTTACACGACGTGAATTCCTCGATACGCTTGCCGTGGGAGCGGCAGGCCTGGCTATGGGATCGACCGCCAGGAGCTATGGCCAGATACTGGGCTCCAACGATCGCCTCAACTTTGCGGTGATCGGCCTGAATGGCCGGGGCTACGCTCATTTTGCCTCCCTCAAGGCGAACAAGGACACCGCCCGCGTCTCGCACGTTTGCGATGTCGATGGCGAGATACTGAAGAAGTTCGCCGGCGACGCCGCGCGTGAGCTGGGCTATGCGCCCGCCGCGGAAAAGGATTTTCGGCAGATACTCCAGTTGAAGGAGGTGGATGCCATCACCATCGCCACCCCCGACCACTGGCACGCCCCGATGGCCATCGCCGGCGTGCAGGCCGGCAAGCACGTCTACGTGGAGAAACCGTGCAGTCACAATCCGGCCGAGGGCGCGCTGCTCGTCGAGGTTCAGCGGAAGTACGGAAAGCTGGTGCAGATGGGCACACAGCGGCGCTCGAACCCCCTCGTCATCGAGGCCGTCGACAAGATTCGCAATGGATTGATCGGCAGGCCGTACTACTCCAAGGGCTGGTACAGCAACACGAGAAAATCGATCGGGATCGGCAAGCAGGCGCCCGTGCCGGCGCAGCTCGACTGGGATCTCTGGCAGGGACCCGCGCCGCGGACCGAGTACAGGGATAATGTTCATCCTTATAACTGGCACTGGTTCAGAACCTGGGGCACCGGCGAGACCCTGAACAACGGCAGTCATGAGATCGACGTCTGCCGCTGGGCGCTTGGCGTCGATTATCCGCTGCGAGTAACATCCTCGGGGGGAAGATACCACTTCCAGGACGACTGGCAGTTTTACGACACCATGGTGACCAGCTTCGATTACGGCGACAAGCTGATCTCCTGGGAGGGAAAATGCTGCTCCGGGATGCAGTACTACGGCCGCGACCGCGGCTCGACGGTGATGGGAACCGCCGGCTCCATGCTTATCGATGCGGGCGGCTATGAGGTCTACGACCTGAAGGGGAAGAAGACCGGGGAAGCCAAGGCCGGCGCCGCTAACTCATCTTCCGATCTTCAGGGCCGAGACGGTATGACGGATTTGCACTTCGCCAACTTCATCGCGGCAATTCGCAAGGGAGAGAAGCTCAACGATCCGATCGCCATCGGCAACATCGCCGTCACCATGCTTCACCTTTCAAACGTTGCCTGGGAAGTGAACCGGGAGCTCGCGCTCGACCCAAAGGATGGGAAGATACTGAACGATCCGGAAGCTATGAAGATGTGGGGCCGCGAGTACGAGAGCGGGTGGGCGCCCCATCTCTGAACCGGCTTGAGGCTGGCCCGATTCGAAGAGCCGCACATTCAACCGCTGCCGAATGCGGCGGAGGAGTCTTGAAGCTATGAAGCAATCTTTCTCGCGCCGCAACTTCGTTCAGTCGGGCGCGCTGCTTGCGGCAGCTTGCGCCGCGCCGAATGCCGGTCTCTCTTTCGCGCAGCCGCCGGCGAAGGCCGGAAAGCCCGCGCCGATTCATCTCGGGCTGGCCAGCTACACGTTTCGCAATTTCAGCCGCGCGCAACTGATCGGCTTCATGAAGCAGCTCAATGTCATGGAGCTGAATGCCAAGGATGTGAAAGATCATCTGCCCATGGACCCGGCGGAAGAGGCGAAGGCTCTGGAAGACTATGCCGCGGCGGGCGTCAAACTCCACGCGGCGGGAGCTATTTACTTTCGAAAGAACGAAGACGACGATATTCGGAGCAAATTCGAGTATTGCAAGCGGGCCGGGATTCCCGTGATCGTCGCGGGCGATCCAACGCCCGAGACCCTGCCCCGCATCGAGAAGTTTGTCAAGGAATACGACATTCGCATGGCGCTTCACAACCACGGTCCGGAGGATAAGTTGTGGCCTTCGCCGCTGGATGTGCTGAAGTCGATCGAACATTTGGATCCGCGCATCGGATGCTGCATCGATGTCGGCCACACGGTGCGCGCCGGCACGGACGTTGTGGAAGCGATCCATAAGGTGGGACCGCGGCTGTTCAACGTTCACATGAAGGATCTGACGGATTTCCATAACAAGGAGAGCCAGGTTGCCGTGGGAGACGGCCTGATGCCGGTTCGCGCCATGTTCGAGGCCCTCATCGCGATCCGGTACAAGGGGTTTGTCGATCTGGAATATGAGATTCATGCCGACGATCCAATGCCTGGAGTTATCGGAAGTTTTGCCTATATGCGGGGAGTTTTGGCGGGCATGGGATTTGCGAGTCATTGTTGAGACGCGCGATTGCGATGCCGCCAAGGCGATGCGCCCGCACATCGGGAAACTGCGCGGCGAGCGCTTAACATGCCGGTTTCCGGAAGGGGCGCGGAGTTTACGATGGAGGAGCGATCTTGTGAGGATGGGCTTCTTTCCGTCCCGGCTGTCCGCGGCCCGAAGTGTATACTGGTGGTCTGACCTCTCTGTCGGTCATGCCGCGACGACTCTCAGCGAAAGGTTAGTGCTTAAATCATGTTGATCCATGAAGATTGTCTGTTTCCCGCCGAATCCGCCACACGCAGGATTGCCCGGGCGCTTTACGAGCATGTGCAGGGATTGCCCATCGTCAGCCCGCACGGGCATACGAAGGCGGCGTGGTTTGCCAACAACGAGCCTTTCCCCGACCCCGCGAAGCTCTTCGTGCAGCCCGACCACTACGTCTATCGCATGCTCCTGAGCCAAGGTATCTCCATGGAGGAACTTGAGATCGGCGTGCCGGAGATGAAGGATCCGCGCAAGGTCTGGCACATCTTTGCCAGCCATTACTATCTGTTTCGCGGAACGCCCACGCGCCTGTGGCTGGATTTTGCCTTTCAGGAACTCTTTGGACTGCGGGAGCGGCTCTCGGCGAAGACCGCCGACCTCTACTTCGACACCATCGCCGGGAAGCTGAGGACGCCGGAGTTCCTGCCCCGCGCTCTCTACGAGCGCTTCAATATCGAGGTGCTGGCGACCACCGACTCTCCCTTCGACTCGCTGGCCGATCTCAAGGCTGTTCGCGAATCGGGCTGGAAGGCGAGGATCATTCCCAACTTCCGTCCCGACCCGGTGGTCGATGCGGAGTTCAAGGGATTCGCGGCGAACATCGCTCTCATGGGAGCGCAGACCGGCGAAGATACCGCAACGTGGGCGGGCTACCTGAACGCATTGCGCAAGGAGCGGGCGCGCTTCAAAGAGCTGGGCTGCACGGCCACCGATCACGGCCATCTGACCGCTCAAACCGCCGACCTGCCCGTAGCCGAGGCCGCGGAACTCTACCGTCAAGTGCTCTCCGGGAAAGCCGATCCAGCGCAGCAGGAGCTGTTCCGGGCGCAGATGCTTACCGAGATGGCCCAGATGAGCCTGGAAGACGGGCTGGTGATGCAGATCCATCCTGGAGCCGTGCGCAACCACAACCCCAGGATCTATGAACGCTACGGCCGCGACGTGGGCTGCGACATTCCCAGGGCGACCAATTACGTGGATGCGCTGCACCCTTTGCTCAACCGGTTCGGCAACGAGCGCGGGCTTACCATTATTCTCTTCACGCTGGACGAATCCACTTACAGCCGCGAACTGGCTCCGCTGGCGGGGCACTACCCTTGCTTGCGGCTTGGTCCTCCGTGGTGGTTTCACGACAGCCCCGAGGGGATGATGCGCTTTCGCGAGCAGGCGACGGAGACGGCGGGCTTCTATAATACAGCCGGATTCAACGACGACACGCGCGCCTTCCTCTCCATTCCGGCCCGGCACGACGTGGCGCGGCGCATCGACTGCGCATTTCTGGCCCGGCTGGTTGCCGAGCACCGGTTGGACGAGGACGAGGCCTTCGACGTGGCGCATGAGCTAACCTATGGACTGGTGAAGAAGGCTTATCGGCTGTAAGGAGCGGGGCATGACGGGAAGTACGAATCTCGAAACTCTGGGCGAAAGCGGCTCATCCACCGGCGCGCGGATTGGCAATGTGCGCTGGACTATCTGCGCCATGCTCTTCGTTGCCACAACCATCAACTACATGGACCGCTCGGTCATCGGGCTCGTCAAGCCGACCCTGATGCAGAGCGTCGCCAATCACGGCATCGGCATGACCGATTCCGACTTCGGCCACGTCACAGCCGCCTTCATGGTCGCGTATGCGCTCGGCCTGCTGGTCGCGGGGCGCTTCGTGGACAAGGTCGGCACGCGCATCGGCTACATGGTCATCATGGCCGTCTGGAGTCTCTCGGCCATGGGCCACGCGCTGGCCAATTCGGTGCTCCAGTTCGGCATCGCTCGCGCCGGTCTTGGGGTGGGTGAATCCGGAAACTTTCCCGCCGCCAACAAGACCGTGGCCGAATGGTTCCCGCAGAAGGAGCGCTCACTGGCTTTCGGCATCTTCAACTCCGGCGCCAACGTGGGCGCCATCCTGGCTCCGGCCATCGTGCCCTGGGTGATGATTCACTACGGCTGGCACTACGCCTTTCTGATTACCGGCATCTTCAGCATCACGTGGATCCTGTTGTGGTTCGTCAAATACCGCAAGCCCGCCGAGCATCCCGCGCTTTCCCGCGCCGAACTGGCCTATATCAACCAGGGGACCACCGAGCAGGCGGGACGCCCGACGCCGTGGGCCAGCTTGTGGGGCATCCGCCAGACCTGGGCGTTTGCCATCCCCAAGTTTCTCACCGATCCCATCTGGTGGTTCTATCTGTTTTGGATTCCCTCTTACTTCAGCGATAAGTTTCATGTGGACATTGCGCATCTGGGGCTGCCGCCGATTATCATTTACAGCGCATCGACTGTCGGCAGCGTCGGCGGAGGCTGGCTGCCCGCGCCCTTCATGCGTTTGGGGCTTTCGGCGGAGCGCGCGCGGCTGGCGGCTATGCTGTTCTGCGCCTGCGCCGTCGTTCCCGTCTTTCTGATCAACTACACTCACTCCGAATGGGTCGCGATCGGATTGCTCAGCCTGGCCGCGGCCGCGCACCAGGGATTCTCGGCCAATCTTTTCACCACCCCGTCCGACATGTTCCCGAAGAGTGCGGTGGGATCAGTCACGGGCATCGGCGGCATGGCCGGAGCGGTCGGCGGCGCGCTGCTGATGGTCTACGCGGGCAATATTGTGCAGTTGACGGGGAGTTATGCCAGCCTCTTCATCCTGGCCGCCAGCGTTTATCTCATTTCACTGCTCATCCTCGTCCTGTTCGCCCCCGGACTGAAAAGGGCGGAGTCTGTCGTATGAGCCTGTACCTCGCAACGGGAAGCGCCGATACCGATCTAACTCCCCGGCAGTTGAACGACCTGCTGGTCGAGGGTTTGGCCAAGCTGGGTGCGCGCAACAAAGTGCTTGCCGTGCCGCCCGATCAGACGCGCGAGCACTCCCGCGCCGGCGAGCTGACCCGCTATGCGTGGCAGTATTACGGCGACCATCTCAAGGCGGTTTTGCCCGCGCTCGGCACGCATACCGCCATGCGGCCGGACCAGATCGCGCACATGTTCGGCGATGTGCCGCTGGAACTCTTCCGCGTCCATAACTGGCGCACGGACATCGAGACACTGGGCGAGGTGCCCGCGGAGTTCATCCGTGAACAGTCGGAAGGGAAGTTGAGTTATGCGTGGCCGGCGCAGGTCAACCGGCTCATTTCGCGGGGCGGCTTCGACCTTATCCTCTCCATCGGCCAGGTCGTGCCCCATGAAGTGATCGGCATGGCCAATTACACCAAGAACATTCTGGTGGGCGCGGGAGGCCGCGAGGGCATCAATCGCAGCCATTACCTGGGCGCGGTCTACGGCATGGAGCGCATCATGGGCCGCGCCGCGAATCCTGTGCGCAGCGTGCTGAGTTATGCGTCGGACCATTTCCTTCGCCATCTGCCTATCGTCTATGTGCTGACCGTGGTGGGGCGGCGCGCGGACGGCGGGCTGGCGGTGCGCGGCCTGTATATCGGCGACGACATCGAGTGCTTCAATTTGGCCGCCGAACTTAGTCTCAAGGTGAACTTCGAGATGCTCGACGAGCCGATCGAGAAAGCCGTGGTCTATCTCGATCCGAGCGAGTTTCACTCCACCTGGCTGGGCAACAAGGCCATCTATCGCACGCGCATGGCGCTGGCCGACGATGCGGAGTTAATCGTGCTCGCTCCGGGCGTGAAGGAATTCGGCGAAGACAAGACCATCGACAGCCTGATCCGCAAGTACGGCTATCGCGGAACCCCGGCCACGCTTGAGGCGGTCAATGCCCATGCGGATCTGGCCGGCGATTTGAGCGCCGCGGCGCATCTCATCCACGGGTCGTCGGAGGGCCGCTTCAAGATAACCTGGTGCCCCGGCCACCTTACCCGGCAAGAGGTGGAAGGCGTGGGCTTCAGTTATGGCGATTTGAACGCGATGCTCGAGCGCTACGATCCTGAGAAGTTAGGCCACGGTTACAACCGGGTCGGCGGCGAGGAGATCTTTTTCATCGCCAATCCCGGCTTGGGTTTGTGGGCGCACCGCAGCCGGCTGTAAGTTTGGAGTGGATCAACCGACTTAACTCATAAAGGGGTGCAACTTGGATAAGACAACAGCCGTTGCAAGTGGAAAGAACCCGGAGAATGCGCAGCCAGTCTCGTTCGATCTGGCGGAATTGACGAAGATGTACGACTTCACCGGCAAAACCGTGGCTATTACCGGCGGCGCCGGCGTTCTGGGCGGCGATATTGCCTGGGCGCTGGCCGGATGCGGGGCGACGGTCGCCATTCTCGACGTGAATGCGGAGGCGGGCAAGGCGCTGATCGAGCGGCTGGGAGAGCGCGGCAGGCAGCTCGCGTTCTTCCAGTGCGATGTGCTCAATCGCCAAAGCATCGGCCAGACGGCTCAGGATGTGGTGAGCCATTTCGGCAAGCTGGATTGCCTGATCAACGGCGCGGGAGGCAATAAGCCCCAGGCCACGACCAGCGCCGACTTGAAGTTCTTCGATCTTCCCACCGACGCCGTGCGCTGGGTCTTCGACCTGAATGTGCTGGGCACGATTCTGCCCTCCCAGGCATTTGGTCAAGTGATGGCGGAGCAGGGCTATGGCGTGATTCTGAATATCTCGTCGATGAACTCGTTCCGCCCGTTGACCCGCATTCCCGCGTACTCGGCGGCCAAGGCCGCGGTCAGCAACTTCACGCAATGGCTGGCCGTGCACATGGCTCAGGAATACACGGCGAAGATTCGCGTGAACGCCATCGCGCCCGGCTTCTTCCTCACCAATCAGAATCGCTTTCTGCTGACCGACAAGGAGACCGGCGACTGGACCCCGCGCGGTAAGACGATCGTCGGGCACACACCGATGGGGCGGCTGGGCGAATCCAAGGATCTTTTTGGCTGCGTGCTGTGGCTGCTCTCGCCCGCTTCAGAGTTCGTGACCGGCGTGGTGATTCCGGTCGATGGCGGTTTTTCCGCCTTCAGCGGCGTGTAGGCGCTGAGTTAGATTCTTTTCGAAATGGAGAATGTATGCCAGAAGCATCGTGCGATATCGGCCTGATCGGCCTCGCTGTCATGGGACAGAATCTGGTCCTCAACATGAACGACCACGGCTTCAAGGTCGCCGTATTCAACCGCACCGTCTCCAAGGTGGACGACTTCCTGGCCAACGAAGCGAAGGGGACTCAGGTCGTGGGCGCCCACTCGGTCGAGGAACTGGCCGCGCTGCTCAAGCGGCCGCGCCGCATCATGCTGATGGTCAAAGCCGGCGACACCGTGGACCAGATGATCGACCATGTGCTGCCGTACCTGGAAGCGGGCGACATCGTCATCGACGGCGGCAACTCGCTCTTCACCGACTCCACCCGGCGCACGAGATACTTGGCCGGCAAGGGCATTCTGTTTATTGGCACGGGCGTTTCGGGCGGCGAAGAAGGCGCGCGCTTCGGCCCCTCGATCATGCCCGGAGGCAATCCGGCCGCGTGGCCGCACGTGAAAGATATCTTCCAGGCCATCGCCGCCAAGGTCGAAGACGGGACCCCCTGCTGCGACTGGGTGGGCGAAGACGGCGCGGGTCACTACGTCAAGATGGTGCACAACGGCATCGAGTACGGCGATATGCAGCTGATCTGCGAGGCCTACGATCTGCTGCACCGAGGCCTAGGGCTCACCCCCGATGAGCTGCACGAGGTCTTCGCGGAGTGGAACAAGGGCGAGCTGGACAGTTACCTGATCGAGATATCCAGTCATATCTTCGCCAAGAAAGACGAAGACGGCCAGCCGCTGGTCGATAAGATTCTGGATACGGCAGGCCAGAAGGGCACGGGCAAGTGGACGGTGTTCAGCGCGCTCGACCTGGGCCAGCCGGTAACTCTGATCGGTGAGTCGGTCTTTGCGCGCTGCCTGTCGGCGCTGAAGGAGGAGCGCGTCGAAGCATCGAAGATCCTTGCAGGGCCGGCGGCCAGCATCGTCGATGGCGACCGCGCTGAATTCATCGAGGACGTGCGCCGCGCGCTCTACTGCTCCAAGATCGTCTCTTACGCGCAGGGTTACATGCTGCTGAGGGCCGCGGCCAGGGAGAACGGCTGGAACCTGAACATGGGCGGCATCGCGCTGATGTGGCGCGGCGGATGCATCATCCGCAGCCGCTTTCTGGGCAAGATCAAGGAGGCCTTCGACAAGGACAAGGGGATCGAGAATCTTCTCCTCGACAGCTTCTTCTTCGGAGCGCTCAACCAGTATCAGGCTTCGTGGCGCAAGGCGCTGGTTCACGCGGTCGAGATGGGAGTGCCCACCCCGGCGTTCTCCACCGCGCTGGCGTTCTTCGACGGCTACCGGACGGCGCGGCTGCCGGCCAATCTGCTGCAGGCGCAACGCGACTACTTCGGCGCGCACACCTATGAGCGCACCGACAAGCCGCGCGGCCAGTTCTTCCACACCAACTGGACCGGTCACGGAGGCCGGGTTTCGTCCACGACGTACACCGTTTAGGCCTGCCGCTGGAATGCGCGCAACTCGGGATGCCGCCGGGCAGCCTCGGTCCAAGCAAGGCAGCCGACCGGCGGCGTAGGCATTTCCATGCAGTCGAGAGACCTATAAAAGCACGCGGAGCTCGCCTGATTCGACGCGGCTGCAACGCGACCATCTCTGATAGAATCGAATGCGGTCGCGCCAATGCCTCAGAAAGCCCTGCGCGGCCGCCTCCCCCCCAAGGGAAGCTCTGGTCAAGTCCTCTCGGCAAGGTTGGCATCCCCTCCGGGGCTAAAGCCCGCGTTGGTTTTGCAGCATTTGCGGCACGACTGAAGTCGTGCCCTGACACAGCTTGGACTTGTTCAGGGGTTCCCAAGAGCTCAATTGGAGATGGAAATGGCTAAAATGCCGACGCCGCGTTTCTCGTTTACCAACAGATTCAGCGCGTCGAATAAAGTGCCCCGGCAGATCAATAGAAACCTGATCTTCAACCAGATACGCATCAAGCAGCCCATCTCGCGGGCCGATCTGGCGCGGGCTTCGGGATTGCAGAGAAGCACCGTTTCGCTCATCGTCGAGGAGTTGCTTGCCGAGCGATGGATCGTCGAGGGATCGATGGGCCGGCTCCCGCGCGGCCGAAGACCCACCTTCCTGCATCTGAACGATCAGCGTGGCGTGCTGGCGCTGGATATCCATCCATCGCAGACCACGCTGGCCGTGACTGACCTGGGCGGCAGGATCGTCGCGCAGAACGTCATCGAACTCCCCGTCAATCCACAGAAGGTTCTCAGCGCCATTGTGGAAGCGATCCGGAGGATGATCGTCGCCAATAGCGACCGGTCCTTCGAAGGCATTGGGATCAGTCTGCCCGGGCGTTTCGATCCTCACCTGGAGAGATTCGTCTTCGCCCCCAACGTAACCTGGCCCATTCACCGCATCAAGTCCCGTGTCGAACAGGCCACCGGCCTGCCGGTTGTCGTGGACAACGTCGCCAACGCCTGCGCATTGTCCGAGGTCTGGTTCGGCGACAGCGACGGTATGCACGACCTGGTCGTGGTCAATGTGTCGGAGGGCATTGGCGCCGGCATCTTTGCCAATGGCCGGATCATCCGCGGAGAAGCAGGCTCCGCCGGGGAATTCGGCCATGTGCAGGTCGATCCCAATGGATTGCCGTGCGCCTGTGGAAGCCGGGGATGCTGGGAGACCATTGCCTCCAATCGCGCCGGGATGCGTTACTACGCGGAGATCGCCAACCAGCCTCTTGCGTCCTTCGACGCGCTTCTCGAACTGGTCGAGGCGGGAGATCCGGCGGCGAAAGAGGCGATCGGCAAGATGTGCGCCGCGCTCGGCCGCGGGATGCACATGATCGCGTCCTCCCTGGCGCCAAGCGAGATCGTCGTGGTGGGCGACATCACGCCTCTTTGGCATCTTGCGGGCCCTCTGATCGAGGCCGAGATGCGCCGAAACCCGTTGGTGAGAGTGCCCAGCATACGGGCCGCTCATGAAGGCAAAAGGGCGCGGCTGCGCAGCGCTGTGGCCTTGGTGATGCACGACAACCCGCTTTGAGGAACGCCCCCGCGGGAAGCCGCGATGCCGGCGCCGGCTTGGCGCGCGCGTTCTGAGGCCGATCCGCTCGACGGGTACCGCATTTCTCCTGCGGCTGACTGCTCAGGGAGCCTTCTTGGACGGCCTCAAGCAAGTCTTTTGCCGTGAGGCACTTGGAGCGCGCTGGCGCGGTTGCGTGTTCGTCGCGCGGGTCAAGCAGTCGATGCTCCGGCGCGCTCTCTGTAACAATGCAGTTCGGAGAAAGGTAATGAGACCTTCGTTGTAGGAAAAATAAATAATTTTTCTATTGACATTCGTGCCTCGGATGACTTAACTTTTCGCGGTGGTCAGACTGTCGGTTTGAACTTCGCTCAAACCCTCGGCTTGAACTTCGCTCAGAATGTTGCTCAACCCATACTCACTCACGGAGGCTTTCCAAGCGGACCATATGAACAGAAACGAGTTTGCCGACACAATGAATGTCAGGCGCAAGCGCAGCGGAAGCTGGGCATACGCAGTTGCAATCCTGCTCGGGCTGATGATTTGCCTGGGATGGGCGGCCACGCAGGCCGCGGCGCAAACAGCTGGCGAAGGTGCCATCGTGGGCACGGTGAAGGATACGACCGGCGCGGTCATCCCCAACGCCAAGATCACAGCAACGAACACGGCCACGAATATAGCCACGACGCGCACTTCGTCGTCCGCCGGCTTTTACTCGATCTCTCCTCTGCCGCCGGGCACCTACAACATTCGGGTAACGGCTGCCGATTTCAAGACGCTCGATCAGGAGAACGTGGTTCTGGATGCCCTTCAGACCCTGGGGTTCAATCCTGTTCTGGCCGTCGGCGCTTCCACGCAAACCATCACGGTAACCGCGGCGCCTCCGGTGCTGGAGACAGAGAATGCAACTCTGGGCCTCACCATGGAGAACGCCGATTATACGAACCTGCCGGTACAGATGGCCAGCGGCAATCAGCGCGACCCCACGGCCTTCGGCGTTCTCACGCCGGGAGCGCAGAGCGGGCCTCGCCTGCCCGACATCGGTGGAACGGGCGGCTATCTGGGCCAGCTCTATCTGGACGGCATGCCGGCGGAGACGGTCAGCCAGCAGGGCGACAACCGGCTGGTGTCTGAAAGCATGGACCTGGACGCCGTCGATCAGTTCCAGTACCTGACCAGTTCGCCTCCGGCCGAGTACATGGGCGCCGGCGCGGAGAACTTCACCATGAAGTCCGGCGGCGTCAAGTATCACGGCCAGGTATCGGAGTTTGTGCGCAATACGGTCTTCGATACGTGGTGCTTTACCTGCAAGGCCGCCACCATCAAGAATTCGACCGGCGCGACGGTTGCCGCTCCCAAGCCCTGGGAGCATCAGAATGAACTGTCCGCGTCTGCCGGCGGCTACGTGCCGCATACCGGCAAGAAGCTGTTCTTCTTTTACGCCTACGACCGGTACCATTACCGCGCCGTGGTCAACCCCTCGCTGTTGACCATTCCGACCCCGCTGATGCTGTCGGGCAACTTTACCGAACTGACGGAAACCGCGGCCTATCCCGGCGGCAATCCGGTCTCCGGACAAACCGGAACAGGAGCCAGCAATCCTGCCTGGCTCTACAATCCGCTGACCAATGTCTGCACCAGCAGCTCCAGTTGCACGCGGCAGCCGCTCTCCTCCGGCGGAACGAACAACGTCATCCCGTCGACCTTGATGTCTCCCATCGCCCAGGCCATGCAGAAGTGGATGCCGGCGCCGACCAACCCCGGTGTTCTTGTGAACAACTACCTGGGAAGCATTCCAACCGGCAAAGACAACCATGTGAACAACTGGCGCGTCGACTACGATCTGAGCTCCAAGCACCGGCTCTCCTCGGTCGGAGTGATGGGCACCTACGGTTACCTCAACAACTGGGGCTCTCCTTATCTTCCCCAGCCGTACGTCGGCGGCGACGATGCCGACATCTACCCCAAGGACTATGTGGTCGGAGATACGTGGACCGTTTCGCCGAATCTGGTCAACCAGTTGAAGTACTCCTATACCAGGTTCTTCCAGAACATCTTCGACGATACCCAGGGTGTGACGGCATGGGAGGTGGGGACCTTCGGAATCACCAACCTTCCGGCGGGCCAGGCCGGTCAGGAGTTCCCTGGAGCGAGCTTCGGAACAACGTCGGCCTATAGCACCGGGCTGAGCGGCTGGACCGGCGGCTCCAACTCGACCTCTACCCAGCTCACGACGCCGAACAACTACGCCCTCACGGACAACGTCCAGTGGCTGAAAGGAAGGCATGCGCTGACCTTCGGGGCCACGCTTCAGTTCGAGAACATCAACAACGCCAACCCGGCCACCTACACCGGCGTTCTCGCCCTCTCCTACAACGCCAACTCGACGGCCAATTACGGTTGGAACAACACCGCTGGAACCACCACGAACGCGATCAGCACGGGCGGCACGGGCTATGCGGGCCAGTTGGGCGCCACCGCCGCCGCCACCGGTCCCTCCGGGTTCTCCTACGCCAGCTATCTGCTGGGCGCGGTCGGGGGCTCGCCAACCCTCGGCCTGCAGCCGGTCAGCGAAGTGGGAGGGCGCTTCTTGACGCTTGCGCCCTATGCCGAGGACATCTTCAGAATAACGCAGAAGCTGACCCTCGATATCGGACTTCGCTGGGACTACCTGCCTCCGTATCACGAGGTCCAGAATCGCTGGACATTCTTCAATCCAAACCTCACCAACCCGCTTACCAACTCGCCCGGCATGTTGCAGTTCGCCGGCCGCTGGGGCGGACCGGGCGTGTCCTGCATGTGCAACACGCCGGTGCAGACCTACTGGAAGAACTATGGACCGCGCGTATCGGCGGCCTATGAGTTGAATCCCAAGACCGTCTTCCGGGCAGGTTATGCGCAGGTCTTCTCCCAGGGCGGCGGCATCGGCGGACGCGGCGGCGCTTCCGGCGGCACCGGGCAGACCGGCTTCAACATGACCGCCATCGGGCCAGTCGAGAGTACGTCGACCGTAACGGCGGCGCCGTCTTTCTATCTGAACACCAGCACCGGCTTCGCTGCCGCGGGAGTGGCGAACACCTCGCTCTTCGGGCCCGGCTTCGCCTATCCCTCGGCTCCCGCGCAGAACGTCGCGGCTCAGGAGCTGAACACCGGCAATTATCTGAACAGCGCGGGCGCCTATGTGGCCCCCAGTTCGGTCAGTTACGCCGACTTCTATCTTGCCGGGCGCGCTCCGGAGTTGGAGATGTACAACCTCGGCTTTGAGCGAGGAATCACCCAGAACATGACGCTGGCCGTCAATTACGTGGGCAACGAGAGCCACTTCCTTCTCGACTACTCCGGCGCCGGCAACTCCGACTCGTCGGTTAGCCGCGGATACTGGCTCAACCAGCTGGATCCCAAGTATCTTGCCATTCTGGGCCCCATTACGGCGCAGGGTACCGGCGGCGGAGCCGGCGGGCCCCTCCTGAATGCGCAAGCCAACGCTACCACGGTCGCTCAAGTCACAGCGGCCATACCCACCGCTCCAACCCCCGCGTTCCTTACCAAGGCCGGGGCAGCCAGCAGCAAGGTCACCATCGAGCAGATGCTGGTCTCGTTCCCGCAATACACCACGCTGGCCGATACCTGGGGCAACAGCGACAACTTCAGCTACAACTCCCTGCAAGTTACCTTGAACCAGCGTATGAGCCGGGGTTTGACGTTCAACGTGAATTACACGTTCTCGAAGAACCTCGGCGACGACACCAACTTCCGCAGCGGCTTCGCCATTCCGGCGGGCGCCGTTTCGCGCTCCAGCACGGCCTGGAAGATGGACCGCATCGAGCGTTCCTGGACGCAGCTCTCGATTCCCCATAACGTGAAGGCCTTTGGGGTTTGGGAGTTGCCTTTCGGGCAGGGGCATATCGGCGGCGATAACCGCCTCGTCCGCTGGGCGGCGGGCGGATGGCAGCTCTCCGGCATCTATCAATGGATATCGGGGTCGCCCGTTCAAGTCACCTGGAGCGGGAGCACTTCGTCGACCTATCCGGGGCAGGGACAGGCCGTACCTGACCTGAACCCGGCGTTCGGCAGCCTTAGCGCCCGTATCAATGGGCATTATGGAAAGGGGCCGTACGGCTACAATACCTGCAATCTGGGTATTAACGTGCTTGGTCAAACCGGCTGCACCGCGATTCCGTACATCTCCGTCAATGGGTTCACCGCTCCGCAGAACATCTCCTCGAACAGTACGGCCCAGTATCTGCTCGGGAATGCGCCTCGGACCAGGGCCCTCAACCTGCGCAATCCCTATTCCTGGAATGTGGACTCCGGTTTGAAACGCACATTCCCCATCTACGAAAACCTGAAGTTCGTCTTCGAAGCCGATTGCCTGAATACCTGGAACCATGTGACCTTCGGCGGTCCCAGCGCCGGCTGGGCTGCCGGTTCCACCTCCTTCGGCACCATCGGCAGCGCCTCCGGCAACCGCGACTGGCAGTTCGCCGGACACATCACCTTCTAACAGCCTCCCGGCCTGCATCCGCCGCAATTCATCGCGGCGGATGCGCCAGGACAAAACATCCCACCCCGGCTGAACGCATTCCTGTGTGGTCTCCGCGCCACGCGCCGCAACCGGCGTTTCCTGACTTATTTAGAACTCCTGGCTGAGGAAATCGCATGTCGATTCAAGAGAAGGTACTTCTGCTCGCCATCGGGGCGGGCATTTGCATTTTTGGGCAGCGCCGTTTGGCGATGGCGCAGCACCAGCCCACCCCGCAACAGCAAGCCACCATTGCAAACAACGAAATGCGGCACTTTGGCGACGCCCCGGACAACCCCGGCCCCATCGCCACGGACCTGTCCTACTCGATCAAACCCGCGGCAGTGGCCAAGGCCATGCGCAAGGTTGCCGACTGGCAGTTGGAAAGGTCTCAGCCCTATTTCGACCGGATTTGGACTTGGAGCGTGCTCTATGCCGGATTCATGGCCGCTTCCGACTCGCTCGGCGACCCTAGGTATCGCGATGCCATGCAGGCCATGAGCCAGAACTTCGGCTGGCAATTGCGCGGCCATCTGCCCAACGCCGACGATCAGAGCATCGCGCAAACTTATCTAGAGTTATATCTGCTTAAGAAGGATCCCGCGATGATGAGGCCTGCGCAAACTACGCTCGACGCGATCCTGGCCGCGCCGCGGACCTCTGCGACTCCCGGCAAGGAGATTGCGTGGTGGTGGTGCGATGCGCTGTTCATGGCGCCGCCCGTTTGGGCGCGGATGTATGCCGCCACCGGCGACCGTAAGTACATCGACTACCTCGATGAGGAATGGGCCAAGACTTCCAGCCGTCTCTACGACACCCAGGAGCATCTCTATGCGCGGGATTCCACCTTTCTGACCCGGACCGAGGCCAATGGAAAGAAGATGTTCTGGTCGCGCGGCAATGGCTGGGTGATGGGAGGAATCGTCAGGACTCTCCAGTACCTTCCCAAGGACGATCCGGCCCGTGCGAAGTATGTTACTCAGTTACAGGAAATGGCCGCGCGCATAGCCCAGCTTCAAGGGCCGGATGGACTTTGGCGCTCGAGCCTGCTTGACCCGGACGAATACGATCTGCCTGAGCTTTCGGGCTCGGCCTTCTTCACCTATGCGCTGGCCGCCGGTGTAAATCAAGGGATACTGGATAGGAAGGTCTATCGGCCCGTGATCAAGAAGGCCTGGGCCGGCATGCTGCATCATGTGTATGCCGACGGGCGGTTGGGCTGTATCCAGCAGACAGGCGCGGCGCCGGCGCCCTTCAAGGCATCTGCGAGTTACACCTACGGCGTGGGAGCGTTTCTGATGGCGGGAAGCGAGATCAGGCGCATGAATGGCCATTCCGCGGGAGACTGAGAGTCGATCCGGTAACTCCCGCACAGCTTTCCATCCGCCGGAATCGGTTCTCGCGGCTTACCTTCTTGGCCGGGAGATCGTCAGACCGGACTTACTGCAAAATCACCTCGGCTCTCCGTATGGTATATCCTTGGGATCCCTCACCGTTGAGTCCGTGAAGGCCGGCTTGCTTCCGTCTTCCGTCTTGATGTTGCTGTCGGTAATGGTCCAGTTCTTGGCGTTGGCAATGGTCCCCGCGGTCGCAGCCTCTATGTCCAGATGGTCGAGGCGAAAGTCATCGAGCGTGGCGTTGGGGTAGGCAGCCACGTTAAAGGCGCTCCTGGCGCCGGTCGCCTTGATATTCCAGATGTGAACGTCGCGGAAGTGGGGCAGCCCCTGCTGCTCGGGGACTTTGGTTGTAAGCGTGACCCAGTAGGAAGGAACATCTTTCACGCCGTCGGGGATGGTGGCGTAACTGTAACTCGGGTTCCAATTCATGGTGATGTGAATCGGTATGGCCACGCCCTCCAGCGTGAGGTCGTGGATGCGGATGTCTTGAGCGAAACCGCCGCGCGTGTGAGCCGACTTGAAAAGAACGCCGGATGGAACCCCGCTGAGCGCGGTGATGTTATAGGCCTCAATGTTACGGAAGCCCCCCGATGTCTCGCTGCCGATGGTGATGGCCGCGGCGCCCCGGCGCACAATGGAGTCGCGGATAACAATGTCCTCCGTGGGGCGGTTGACGCGCAGCCCGTCCGAGTCGCGGCCCGCCTTGAGGCAGAGCGCATCGTCGTTCACATCGATGTCGGCGTGTTCAACCAGCACCTTGCGCGACGAGTCGATATCGATCCCATCTGTGCTCGGTCCCTTTCCGCCCTCGTTGTTGCGGATCGTGACTCCGTCGACGTGAACATCGTGCGAGTACAGTATCTGCACGGTCCAGAAGCCCGAGCGCTTGAGCACAATTCCGCCGCCAAGTTGAATGTCCGACGAGTTTTGAATCAGTATCAGGCGCGGCCGGCGCGCGTCGTAATCGGAGGCCCAGCGCAGTCCCTTGGGCTCATACGTGGCGCGAAGATCCCAGTAGGACTTCCACCAGATAGGCCCGTCGCCATCGATCGTTCCCTTGCCTGTGATAACAACGTTCCGCTGATCGCGAACGTTGATCAGGGCCGCCGGCCAGGTCATCTCGATACCCGCGATGCGGGTGGGCAGCATCGGGTAATCCGCCAGCTTCTCGGAACCTATTAGCGCGGCGCCCTCGGGAACGTCGAGAGTTACACCCGACTTGAGGAAGATCGAGCCGGTCAGATAGGTTCCAGGTTTCATTGTGACAGTCCCGCCGGCAGCGGCTGCCGCATCGATGGCCTTCTGAATCGAGGCTGTATCGAGAGCCGCGCCGTCTCCCTTGGCTCCATAGTCGTTGGTCAAAAAAGTCTTGTGCGCCGCCCCGGCCGAGCCGGCAGTCAGCAACCCAAGAACAGCGCAGGCAATCCATCGAGTGAATGTGTTCATCTGCTCCTCACTTCTTCAAGACGAATTGGGCCAAGAAGGCCCGAAGGAATGGGTTTCAAATTGTCCATATCCTGGGGATCGAAGCGCCTGCCATACTTCGCTCGCAACGCGGTGTAATCGCGCGGCGGCTGCCCGGCCAGCAGGTTGATCGCAGTGTTATACACGCGGACTTCAATCCGATTCTCGCCGCTGCGAACGAATCTCGAGATGTCGATCCGGTAAGGCGGATGCCAAAGCGCGCCTGCCCGCTGACCGTTGACAACAACGATCGCCGCTTCCCGGATGGGCGGATCGAGCAGAGCGCTCATGCCGGAAGCATGAGGCCGCCGATTGTCGGCGATCGGAGCACCAACGCCGAAGTCGAGGAAGACGCGCGTGCCCGCCTTGAAAACGCGGTCGAGCGAGACGCTCCGCGTATAGACAGCTTCGCCCGAGTAATACTGCTTGCCCGGAATCTCAGTCCAGGAGGTCAAACTGGCAAGGGCCTGCGGTTCCGCGCTATCGGCAAACTGAATCTGCCAGCCGGTGGTCAGGTCAGCCAGAGGTTCTTCGCTCGGATTTGTAGATTGCGCCGGCGGCTTTCCCGGCTTCTTGCCCTCAGCTACAATGTTGTCGTTCAGGACAAAGACGCGCGACTCGTAAGGGGCTAACTGCAAGGGAATGCGGGCGCCGGCGGTGCGCGGAGCAGACTCAAGAATGTCACCGCTGTCCGGATCCCATGACTCGACGACAGGGTGAACGGAGCGGAACCCAATGCTCCCGTCCACGGGCCGGTTGCCGGTGTTAACCACAAAATAAACATCACTATCGGGAAGCTTGCGATGAATGAACCCCAGGCCGGCTGTTTGGCCGGTTGCGTCCAGATCGGGAGCCAGCACGCTGTGAAGCGCTTCGGGCAGGCTTGCCGGAGAGTCCACAAAAACGCCCGGGTGACCGTTCTCGCGAAAGAGTTTTGCGGAAAGTGAAGCGATCTGCGGTGAATCGTTCCTTTCGAGCAGCCCCGGCGCCAGGGAGGGAAGCCTTCCGAGCGCAATCGCCTTTCCGCCTGTCGCCGCGAATTCCTCGATCTTCTTGTAAGTCTCCAGGGGAATCCGGTCCGTCGGCGGAAGAATCAGAACGGGGTAGGGGATAGCGCCGAGTTTGTCGATCGTGGCAGCGTCGATGTAGTCGATGTTATAGCCGGCATCGAGTATGGCCGCCATCAACTCAGGTGCGATCAGCCTTCTCATTTCGTCCGTCACAGAAACATGGCCGGGAGTAAAGGCGGCTTGGGCGTCGTCTTCCGGCAAGAGCAGGGCGATATCGTTGGCGGGCTTGCCCTGGCGCAGAAGCCAACTGACTCTCTGTAAGTATTTAGTAACATCCGGCATAACCGGAAACCACGGGTTGTGCGAATTGAAGACCGCGGCCGCGTAGAACGCCCAGCCGGGCTCGCCGGCCGCCGGATGGGAATAGGGGTAGCCGTGTCCGACAAACTGGTTTATGCCGAGAATAAACATGCGGTCGGCTTCGGCTTTCATGTCCAGCGGAGTGGCGCGAAACGCCGGAGAATGAAGCCAGGTCCATGTTTCCGCGGAGGTAACGTTGCGGTTATAAAGATGACTGGCGGAGCTTGCCCAGCGGGTAAAAGCGAAGGCGTTCCATTGCGGGCCTTCGCCTTCGGGGAGATTGGGAACGGCCTCGTCGGCCAGGGTAACCGCCGGCTCTCCATAAGTCTGCGACCGGAACAGGGTGCGATGAGCCTCGGCATACTGTGTTATCGGCGCGAGGTAGTTATCGCGGATAAGATCGGAGAGCGTCCGGCCCCAGTCGTGGCGGATAGCTTCCGCGTCCGGCGTGCCTCCAGCGAACAGTTCGGGAAGATGGGGAATCAGATCGTAGCCGCGACGCCGCTGAAACTCGGCCGGCAGGTCCGGAGTCCAGTCGGCCGCGTAGACCTCCAGCGAGTCGGAGAAGACGGAATGGGGAGGCTGGTCGCCGAAGGCGTTCAGAAGCGGCGTGGCCACATTGGCTAAATGCGCGTCGATGGCGGCGCGAGAGAAGTGGTCGAGTACATAACCCTCAGCGCCCGCGGCCGGACGCTTGACCTGCTGTCGCGTGTGACTTGCGATAAAAAAGAGGGCGGTGCGATTTCCCGTTCCCGGAGGAACCGAGCCGGAGGCCAAATCGATGCGTACCGCGGAGGCCGGGTCGAAGGATCTTTCCGTGCCGGCGACCGCAAATGCGGCGATCAGGCTATCTCCCTCCGGAAGTTGGGGAGGAGTAACTGTCGCAGCGGAAATCGGAGCCGATTCCACTCTGAGCCGCCCGGCCGCCAAAGCGAGTGTGGTCTTGGCCCCGCCGTAAGGCCATCCGCTGCCCAGGGTAATATCCACGCGCAAGCCCAGTGACCGGCCGGTCTTGTTGGCAAAACTAACATCGTCGAGAAACTCCGGCGATAAGTATTGCAGGTTCTTGACGCCCTTCGCTTCGTCGTCAAGCATCAAGGGATAAACGGGCTGAATCTCCACGCCGCCGATGCCCGCGCCGCGCATGGTTTCCAGTTCCTTTTGGAGTTCCGGCTTGGTTACCGCCGGACCGAACCACCACCAGCGCATCATCGGCCTTGCATCGGGCGGCGGATTGAGAAAGCCCTGCCGCAAATCCCGACTGGAACCTTGGGCAAACAAAAGGGCTGAGAGTGAAAAAAGAAACGCCAACCCCGCCGGCGAGCGGAGCGCGTGGATATGGCCGAAATGGCCAAGAATGCGCTGCCTGGAATTCATGGAGTTACTCCTGTCTGCCGGTCCCAAGAGAAACTCGAGCCGCCCCGGCGCAAGCGGCAAGAGAAATCCAAACGATTACTCGTTTCAAATTTGCGGAACCTTCATTACGTTCGCGGTCTTGGGTGGAATCGGAGTCGCGGGCAGGCTAAAGTCCGCCTGTGGGTCGGGTTTGGATGGGTCGAAATCGGGAATGTCTTTGGTAAGAAACTTGCGAAGCGGAAGTTTGGCTTCGCGGATGCCGCGGACCACGCAGCGCGCCAGTTCATAGGCTCCGTAGGTGTTGAAGTGAGTGTCATCGCCGATGGCTTGGATCTGGTTGGGAAAGGCGTTGGCCGGGTAGTGCATGAATGCCTTCAAAGAGCCTTCCGGACCCATCGCTTCAAAGAGAGTCTTGCTCATTGCGTTCAGGTCGATGAGAGCAACGCGCTGGGCAGCGGCGACTTCCCGGACCGCGTCGGGATAGCCGCCGAGTGAGTTTGTTATCTTGCCCGCGGCGTCAAAGGTCCGGCGGTTCATGCTGGTGACAAGCACAGGCGTCGCTCCTTTGGCGCGAGTTTGTGCGATGTATTCGGCCAGGAGCTTCTTATAGTCGTCAAGCGAGACGGCGTTGGGCTTCTGATCGTTGTGGCCGAACTGGATAAACAGATAGTCTCCCCGCTGGATAAGGGACATAACTTTAGCCAATCGCCGCTCGGTCTCAAAGCTGCGGATCGTTTCGCCCGACTCGGCGTGATTGGCAACCACGACCCCAGGGCGAAAAAAGCGTGGAAGCATCTGTCCCCAGGCGGCCCACGGCTCCACATCCTGATCCACGACGGTGGAATCTCCCGCGAGATAAACGGTAGGCTCGGCGATCGGTTCTATGGTAAGAGACCGGAAGCCGGGGCGGTCGCCGTTGAATTCGAGAGTCAGCTTGTTGTCCCAGTCCAGGTTGCCCACTTCGCGGGGCTTGAGGCGCACTCGTTGAGTTACATCGCCGGCGATCTCCGGCACGCGGAGATTGACGTCGAAGGCGCGGGTGACCGAGGCCCTGGCCTTGACGGATACCTTTTCAAGCATGAGCCGCCGCGCCTCCGCCCAAACGGTTGTTGTGGAGGGCTGCCCGGCGCCAAGGATCACGGTAACTCGATAACTTCCTTCGGGCAGCGCGACGGAGAAGAAGAAGGGTTTGTCGCTGGAGCAGGACTTTGGCGCGACATCCGGAACCGAGTTCAGATCGAAGCCTGGCGTTGCTGCCGAGTAAAGAGAGCTGGCGGTTAGCTCGATGGAACCGGACTTGACCCGGCCGCAGACGAATCGCTGCGCATGAGCGCCAAGCGCGCCGGCGAGAAGAGCGAGAAGGAGGATGCGCCTCATCAGGGCTCCATGAAGAATTGGGGACCGAGGCGATGATTCAACATTCTCCGAGCGAACTTCGCCAGGAGCCGCCACGCAACGATTTATACATCTCCGCGACTCCCATTGGCAACTTTTGGCCTATTGAATCCTGAGGTCCCTTCCATACG
>Ga0326728_10007716_pt1 | contig 27319 bp, 17 predicted proteins | sample MB3enrmetagenome_FD_207602 | JGI IMG/M metagenome (GOLD analysis project Ga0326728, IMG submission 207602) | Lab enriched peat soil microbial communities from McLean, Ithaca, NY, United States - MB31MN | ecosystem: Environmental > Terrestrial > Soil > Wetlands > Peat | place: USA: New York...
GCTTTGACGCTTGTCGATCAGATAGCAGATTATGCCTGGAAATCGCAGGTATAAAATAGTAGAGTCCCGAGCCGGAAAAGAATAAAAAGTAACCTCCTAAGCCACGCGACAGGGCGGGCGGATTTTTCCGGGAGCTTCTGCCGTCCCGCTGGTGCACGGAGCATGTATTCGGGCAATTGGTTGCGGGCAAGCATTGTTGAACGGAAAGGAACCTCATAGATGGATTTTAATCTGACTGAAGAGCATCAATTAATTCGACAAAGTGTAATTGAATTCTGTGACAGGTATGTTTGTCCGATTGCGGACGGAGTCGACGATGAACCGAGCTTCCCGGCCGAAACAATTAAAAAACTCGCCGAACTGGACCTGATGGGTATCCCGTATCCCGTGGAATACGGCGGGGCAGGGGCCGATTATCTGAGCTATATCATAGTGATCGAAGAGCTTTCCCGGGCATGCACTACGACCGGTTTTACCGTGGAGTGTCACACATCCATGGCAGGGTTTCCGCTGTTTAAGTTCGGCACGGAAGGGCAAAAGAAAAAATACCTTACCTCACTGTGCAAAGGTGAGATACTTGGCTCCCTTGCCTTGACCGATCCAGGGGGCGAAACCGATGCGGCCGGGAGTACGACAGCGGCCCTGGATGGGAATGAATGGGTGCTGAACGGAAGCAATCTATTCATTTCAAATGCTGCCGTTGCCGGCTTGATCATTGTTTTTGCCATGACGGATGCATCCAAGGGAACGGAGGGTGTCAGCGCGTTTATCGTTCCGGTTGCGACTCCCGGTTTCCAGATCGGAAGATACCTGAAAAAGATTGGGACAAGAGGCTCGGTTACGGCTGAAGTGTCCCTGCAGGACTGCCGGATTCCTGTAGAAAATCTGCTGGGTGGCCAGGGGCAGGGGGTCGAGATCTTCTTGAGGACACTTGACGGCGCTCGGATGGGCATTGCCGCGCAGGCCCTGGGCATTGCGCAGGCTGCACTCGACGAATCTATAAAATACTCCAAAACAAGAATCCAGTTCGGAAAACCCATCGGAGCGTTCGAGGCGGTCCAGATAATGATTGGCAACATGGCGACCGAAGTGCAGGCAGCAAGGCTTTTGACCTATCATGCCGCCTGGTGTTACGATCAGGGGCTGCCTTACAGCAGTCAGGCTGCCATGGCAAAGTTGTTTGCCGCTGAAACGGCTTCCCGTCAAACAAACCGCGCAGTGCAGATCCATGGTGGTATCGGGTACGCTAAGGGAGCTAAAGTCGAGCGTCTGTACAGGGATGCCATAATTACAGCGACCTACAGTGGGACCTCGGATATGTTGAGGCTGTTTATCGCCGCCGCCCAGGGTTAACAGGGAGTGTAAGATAATACTCAATATAGCGGCGTGTTTTTGACGGGTCGCCGGTCACGCCGATATCAGGGGCGATGCCGATTCCGGCAAATTGAACCCGGACAGGGGTTTGCCCGAAAGATTAGCTGAAGTAACCGCGCTGTGCTATGTGTTGGGAGCAATGTTCCGTTTGCCCTGCAGCGTTCCTTCACTAGTGCCGGCATTCGCCCGGACTGAATACGACATATTCAACCCGCCATGGGAGAACAAAAAGGGGGCATGGAGTCCTCTCAATACTTAAGGGTAGCTGCCCCCCCAACGCCCGAATCCGTAAACGCCACCTCAACACTCGCCCATTGGCGCAACAGAGTAGCGCTCGGGGTGGAAATCAGTCATTTAATACGATATAAGCAGCAGCGAAGAAAAATTTACTGCTATCGCAAAGCGAGTGGTCATGAACGATACCCGGTTTCTTTTTCTGGATCTGATGAAGCGATGCCTTACAAACATCATTTACTGCGACCCTGGTTACGTACCTGGATATGACGCATCCGACTTTCAAATAGGCCGCCGTTTTGAGGGTTTGGACTGGCCAACCGTGGCACACACCATGATCGGATTGAAGCGGCTTCAAAATATTCAGATGTGCGTAGAAGACGTTTTAGCCAGAAACATAGAAGGAGATCTGATAGAGACAGGAGTATGGCGCGGGGGAGCAACCATTTTCATGCGCGCCATCCTGAAGGCTTGGGGAGTCAAAGACCGAAACGTATGGGTCGCGGACTCGTTCGAAGGATTACCGCCGCCCAACGCGACTCAATATCCCGAAGATGCCGGCTCCAGGTTCCACATGTTCAAACAACTTGCCGTAACAATTGAGGAAGTCCGGATAAACTTCCTGCGGTATAATCTGCTGGACGATCAGGTTAAATTTCTCAAAGGCTGGTTTAGAGACACGCTTCCGGTTGCTCCTATCGAAAAGCTGGCGGTGATGCGCCTTGACGGCGATATGTATGAGTCAACTATGGATGCGTTGGTGAATTTGTACCCAAAACTTTCCATCGGAGGCTATGCGATAATCGATGATTATAACGACATTGCAGCCTGCCGAAAAGCCGTCGACGACTACAGGGCAGCAAATAAAATTGCAGAACCGCTGAATAGAATTGATTGGAGCGGAGTGTTCTGGATGAAGGTATCACGAGGGCTTGTTCCTGATGAGGGTTGAGTCAACCGTTGCGTTTTTGGGCCACCTCTCCGACTCTCATGCCGGACGGAATCAGGCGAACAACCAGTCTCCGTTTTTTCTCGCAACCAGCCCTTAACTTGTAAATCTCATTTTACAACGATACAATACCAGTTGATCAGGAATTTTTACTAATCACAATGAGGACTGCATTCGGGTTGGCGTTGTGCCCGTCTCTCCGACCGAAAACCACACTGATTCCATATCAAATAACGTATGGTACGCAGCCCCAGAGTCCTGGTTTTATGCAAATCGCTTCCGGGCAAGCCGATCGCACACATGGGACTGAACTCATGATACCCGGGCGATTCCCGGGTTAAGGTCTTGCCGGATATTATGCAGGCATTGAACAAATCCAGCCGTCTCTCGGCTGCTTAATCTGAGACCATGCCAACTTTGGAGTCTGCTTCTCCAATGAAAGCGAAGGGACGATGAACGAACAAAATCCCGGCACCTGCAACAAACTTTCCTACCGTTCACTCTGGAAGATCCTGGGGCCATACTGGTGGAGCGAAGAGAAGTGGGTCGGTCGCGGACTTCTGGCCTTTATTATCTCGCTCAATCTCGGACTGGTCTACGTGACAGTTCTCTTCAACCAGTGGAACCGCGTGTTCTACGATTCAATCCAAAACAAGGATTACGGGTCCTTCAAAACGCAGTTGCTGCGCTTTAGCGTGCTGGCGTTCATCTACATTGCCGTATCGGTCTACCGGCTCTACCTCAACCAGATGCTGGAGATGAAGTGGCGGCGATGGCTTACATCGCGATACCTGGAGCGGTGGATGACGCACCAGGTTTACTACCGCATGGAGGTCCAGCGCAACGGGACCGATAACCCCGACCAGCGTATTGCGGAAGATATCCGTCTCTTCACCAGCGGAGCGCTGACTCTGTCCCTGGGACTGCTCAGTTCCGTAGTAACCCTTGCATCTTTTATCGGCATACTGTGGGTGCTTTCGGGAGATCTCAGTTTTACGCTCCGCGGGCACGACATAATCATCCCGGCATACATGGTCTGGGTTGCCCTCACCTACGCTTTTTTTGGCAGCTACTTGACTCACTGGATCGGGAAGGCGCTCATAACTCTCAATGTCAAGCAGCAGCGCTATGAAGCCGACTTCCGTTTCGGTCTCGTGCGGGTTCGGGAAAACGCCGAAGGGATCGCCCTCTACAAGGGCGAAGCCTCGGAGCAGGAAAATCTCAACTCGCGCTTCGTGCAAATCCTCAAGAACTGGTGGGGGATCATGAAGTGTCAGAAACGGCTGACCTGGTTTACTGCAAGCTATTCCCAGGTCGCGATTATTTTCCCCATCCTGGTAGCCTCACCCCGCTTTTTTTCCGGTGCAATTCAACTGGGAGGGCTGATGCAGATTGCTTCGGCTTTTGCCAATGTTCAAAGTGCCCTGAGCTGGTTCATCGATAATTACCGGCCGTTCGCAGAATGGAAAGCAAGTGTCGATCGTCTGACCGGCTTTCATGAAGCTATCTGTGAGACCGAGCCGAGACAGGACGAACTGGCCGGCCTACAGGTCAATTCAGAGGAGAGCCCGGGACTTTCGATCGATAACCTGAATCTCGGGCTCCCGGATGGACGTGTTTTGATCAATAACCTTACCTTGACAGTTTCTCCCGGCGAGAGGTTATTGGTCAGGGGACCGTCGGGAGTGGGGAAAAGCACGCTCTTTCGAGCAATTGCAGGCATTTGGCCGTTTGGTTCCGGTACGATCGGCGTTGATCAGAGCGCAAGTCAGCTTTCTCTTCCCCAGAAGCCTTATCTGCCGATCGGCACACTGCGCGATACTGTCTCTTATCCGGAAAAACCGGGAACTTTTTGTGACTCTGAGATTGAAAAAATTTTGGTGCTCTGCCGCCTAGGAAACTTCGTCAGGCGCATGGATGAATCCGCCCATTGGGAACAGGTCATGTCCCCGGGAGAGCAGCAGCGCCTTGCCTTTGCCCGAGCCTTGCTCTACAAACCGGCATGGCTTTACCTCGATGAGGCGACTTCCGCCCTGGACGATGCCACGCAGGACTACTTATACTCCATGATCGGGAAGCTTCTCCCGAACACATCCGTTGTAAGCATCGCCCACCGCGCGGATTTGAAGCATTTTCACAATAGGATGCTGTCCTTTGATTCCGACGGAAATCATCACCTCGCGGCATTGGCTTACCCAAACTCATGATTCCCGCTGCAGGCGATCCGGCAAACCACCATGCCCGGCAGATGACGGCCTTGTTACCTCCTCCTGCCGGCCGGTCTCAGGCGAAAATCATGCGGCAGTAACGGGCCGGAGGAACTGACGCAGCATGGCCTCTGTTTTTACGAACCGCCTGATGACGGAGTTTATGGAGGGCTTGACCCTTTCGATGTGTGTCGACCTGATATAGATTAAGCTTAGTACCGCTTTATGCGGTTTTGATTTACCCGGTGAGGATCGTTTCATTGAGTACCACCGTGCCTACCCAGCAGCAGCCTCTTGCAAATGAGAAACCGGAACAGCAGGGGTGCTTTTCGTCGCCGGCTGAGAAATGCCTGAATCGCCAGGCCCACCCCGCCACCGATTCCGGTCCCGCTGCCCCAAAAGGACGCCTGACTTCGCTGGACGCCTTTCGCGGCTTGACACTCGCTTTGATGATACTCGTGAACAGCCCCGGGGACGCTGGGACAGTCTACTCACATCTGAGTCATGTGGTTTGGAATGGATGGACTTTTGCCGACACGGTCTTTCCATCCTTTCTTTTCATAGTTGGAGTTTCGCTCGTCTTTTCAATCGCAAAGCAATTAGAAAAAGGCATACCGAATTCGGCGTTTATCGTCCGGCTCCTGAGACGAACCATTATTCTGTTCGCGCTTGGGCTTTTTATGAATATCTTTCCGACATTTCACCTGTGGGCAATCCGCATACCCGGAGTTCTGCAAAGAATTGCCCTCTGCTATTTTTTCGCGTCACTGATTGTCCTGAAAGCCGGTCTGAGAGGCCGCATCTTATGGCTTGCCGGCTTGCTTGCCTCATACTGGCTGATGATGCGGTTCATCCCAGTGCCGGGGATCGGCGCCGGGGTGCTTGAGCCGGGGAAAAATTTTGCCGCCTGGGTCGATTCGCTTTTTCTGGGTGGGCACATGTGGTCATATTATGATGGGCAATGGGATCCGGAGGGGATAGTGAGCACAATTCCCGCAATCGCCACCACTCTTTTCGGAGTGCTGACGGGACAATGGCTCAGGTCTTCTTCGCCCGAGCGCAGGAAAGTTGCCGGCATGGTATGCGCCGGTTTGGTTCTGCTCGCCGCTGGTTATATACTGGATCGCTGGCTGCCGATAAACAAGAGCATATGGACAAGCACCTTCAGCATATTCATGGCGGGGGTGGCTCTTGTTTGCCTGGCATTCTTTTACTGGTCGATCGATGTCGCAAATTTTTCACTATGGGCTAAACCATTCATTATACTCGGACTGAATCCTATCACCGTATACGTGCTATCGGAAGTCTTCGATACAACACTCAGGACCTTGAATATGCCCATGGCCCTGGCGCAAGAGATAGACTGCCAATCTTACCTGTTCAATAGCTTCTGCACCCCTATTGCAGAATCGGCAACCGCTTCTTTGCTCTACGCGCTCATGACCCTCCTGTTTATGTATCTAATCGCATGGATCATGTGGCGAAAGCGGCTTTTCATAAGGGCCTAGCCCGGTTTATTACATCGGCTGCTTCCGACGGCCGTCCAGGAAGGGGCTCCGCTATATCCATGCCCGGGTCATACGAAAAAAGCCTTATCCTTTAGATGAGGTAATTCATGATGGACAATTGAGTCTCATCGGACTCCGGCCAGGGGCATCAAAACGAGCGGGTATAAATCGATGAGCAGATGGATCACCATGGGCGCGACCAAACTTTTTCTCCAGACATAAATCAGGGCCACAATCATGCCTGAGATGCAGATGGTTACCATAGTAGCGAATCCCTCATAGCCATGTCCCAGGGAAAACAAAACCGATGAGATTATGACTGAAGCTATGAGGCTGCCTGTGAGGCGGCTAAAGCGAAGCATAAGGTAGCCCCGAAAAATCGTCTCCTCTGCTATCGCTACTACTATTATCAGGATGCAGAGCAGCAGGATTTCCCCAGGACCATTGAAGGCCAGAAATTCAGGCAAACGGTTCATATGGGACGACAATCCAATGTGTTGGAAACCTTTTTCGATCAACGACACGCAGACCATCAGAGGCAGGAATAACCCGACGCCCAGGGCGGCTTCTTTTTTCATTCCATCGAATTTCCACCCAATGTTTGTGAAGGGTTCGCCGTTTCGCCAAAGAAAAAAGGCGATCAGGCTTATATAGGCGAGGTCATTTAGAATGAGCGAGCACGACATAATCGGAAAGTGTGGGTTTCCGCCACCTAGAGTAAAAAAGGAGATTATCATTGAAGGCACAATAAAAAAAAGGAAGACGAGGACCTCAAAGAGGTCTCTTTTTCGATCTGTTCCGAGATTTGGGATATCCAAGATTATCCACCTCCGGAAGGGATAAAGTGTCTCAATTTCAGGACTGCGGTCAGCGGCTATATAATAAGACCTTAGGCTAAAATGTCGCGATAGTAACGAACCGGAGGAAAAGCTTTCGCAACGTGCACATGACATCTTCCGGCATTGTAGACCATCCCGGCCCCAACCCTCCGGGAGCAGGACCGCCTCAAACATAATGTAAGCAATCAGATATTCAACATAGACAAAGGAACAATCTGCTTCCCGCGGCCTGCTTCCATGGCCGGGTGTCAGCGTCTATTCCTGGAACACATAGGTACCGGGCGCATCGCTCAGCGGTGGAAGCCCTTTTTCGGGGGCACCTATGGAAGGCGGGGCAACAAGCGAAGATGAGTGCTCAGCCAACCAACGCTCGAAGGGGACCCACCAGGAGCCGCTTTGCTCGGGGGTCTTTTCGAGCCAGGAATCGGCGTCAATGTGTTTCTCGTCAGCCTTGCGGGTAGATACGCGAAAGGACCGTTTGGGAAGCCCGGGTTCACTGATTATGCCGGCGTTGTGGCCGCCGCTGCAAAGGATAAAAGTTATCTCTTCCGCATTGTTAAAGAAAAGGAACTTGTAGACTGAGCGCCAAGGGGCCACATGATCTCGAAGCGTTGCCACCAGGAAAACCGGGGCCTTAATGTCGCTGAGAAAAACGGGACGATCGCCCACATGGTAGCGTCCCTCGGCAAGATCGTTATCAAGGAACAAGGACCTCAGAAACTCACTGTGCATCCGATATGGCATGCGGGTAGTATCAGCGTTCCATGCCATGAGGTCCGACATCGAGAGGCGCTCCTCCCCCTTCAAATAGGCATTAATGAACTGAGACCATATAAGGTCGTTGGATCGCAGCAACTGAAAGGCCCCGGCCATCTGCCTGGTATCCAGATATCCTTTCTCCCACATGCTGTCTTCCAGATAAGACACTTGGCTCTCGTCGATAAAGAGCATCAGTTCGCCGGCTTCCGTAAAGTCGCTCTGGGTCGCCAGCAAGGTCAAACTGCCGATCCGAGTATCATCATCCCTGGCCATTGCGGCTGCCGTTATCGTGAGAATATTTCCGCCGAGGCAATATCCCAAAGTGTGAATCCTGCTCTCCGGGATTATGGTGGAGATAGCATCAAGCGCAGCCATAACCCCCTGCGTGCGGTAGCCGTCCATTGAAATATCGCGGTCTTCCGCTCCCGGGTTTTTCCACGAAATCATAAAAACCGTGTATCCTTTTTCCACCAGGTATCTGACAAGAGAATTATGAGGGGACAGATCAAGTATGTAGTACTTCATTATCCAGGCAGGTACTATGAGCAAGGGTTCCGCGTAAACCTGCTCCGTTATGGGACTGTACTGAATCAACTCCATCAAACCGTTGCGGAAAACCACCTTGCCCGGCGTGACGCCAACGTTTACGCCAACGCGAAAAGCTTCAGCGCCGGACGGTTTTTCCCGGTTCAGCACCCGTTTGGTGTCCTCCAGAAAATTCACCCAGCCCTGCACCAAATTGGCGCCCCACTGCTCACGGGTTATTTTCAATACCTCCGGATTTGTCAGAATGAAATTGGAAGGCGCAAACACATCGAGCAACTGGCGCGTCGTGAAGGAGACCACGTTTTCATGATGGCATTCAAGACCGTGCACGTGAGTGGTCGCGCTCCGCCAGCAGCTCTCCATCATGAGAAACCCCTGAGAAATGATATTGAAAGGCCATTTTTCCCACTCGGCGCTACTGAAACGAACGTCCTGATACAATGGCTCGAAGCAACAAGGATATTCGCGGCCCATCGCCGTGTGGGAAGTGTATTCGAAATACTTGGATATTTTGGTGAAATATTCCTTCAGGAGTTCTGCCCTTTTTCCGGGTAAATTGGCAAGGTGTATCGCCCAGGAAAAGAAGGCCACCATTATTGATTCGGGGGAAATGCTAAGGGTAAAATTCGATTGCCAGGCATGGACGATACGGTCAATATCCAGAAAATCGATGATCTCAGCTCTGTTCATGTTCCCTCCCGGTTCATAGAGGTGAGGTTTGATTCTAAATAATACATCAACTTGGCTGTCAACAGTTGCCGAACCGCATTATGGGATTGGATGCTGCTCGGAAAAACTTCTTGAACATCCCCAAAGCTCTCAAAACTATACGATTTAGCAATCGAACTTGCAAGTAGCAGGTCAGCAATGAGACTGGTTTTTGACAGTTTCGGGACTCACTCTGCAACTCACCCGTCCAAGGGACAGCCGCAGACATCATAAAGAAGGCACCAGGCCTGCTCCCACAAAGACTGGAGGGTATTGGCGCAAAGATTGACGAAATCATCCTGGAAGTTCCTGTTAGGTTGGCAAATAGCGCGCCTGCGATTCTCAAGCAGACCATGATTGAGGCAGGGAAAGCTTACCCCGGTAAGGTCCCGGATGAAGTGGGGGTTGTGATTGGGGACACTTGGGCAGAAAAGTAGACAAAAGGGGCCAGCATGAGGCTTGTGGATTGATCTTTGCCTGGAGCCCGGAGAAGTGCACCCGGCGGGTTCCACTGCCTGCTGCCTATGATGCCGTGCATAACCCGGGCTCCGAAGGCTAAAATAAACTTAAGTCTGAAAAATATGGGCTCCCTGAGGGATGTTGATATCTTCAATAGCATTGATGATTCCTTTGGACAGCGCAAACGCTGCGTCTTTCGTTGCACCTTCGGCAAAGAATGCGTCAACATCCTCCTTGCTTAAATTCGATCTGTTTACAATAATGTCTCTCATCTTATTTTCCGCAGCCTGCAGTGAACTGGTTATTTCCATTAACTGCGGTCTCCAAAGCTCTACGGCATCGGATAAATCCCAATGAACACCGTGAAACAAAAAAGTGGAGTTAGGACAAGCCAGCCGTTGAGACCCCGCCAGGAAAATTACGTTAGCTATAGAATCGATACACCCGGTATTGTGAGTAATTATATCCGCAGGCAGACCAAGAAGTTGATTATATACTGCCACACCAGGGTCAACGTCTCCACCCGGACTGCTCAACAGGAGGTACAACTGTCTTGCGCCATCATTTATGGCTTGGTTACAAGTATCAAGCAGAGGATTCACAGTATCCCAATTAATTGGGCGTACAAATGAAATATAAACTCTTTGACGGTTCATCATCATGCCCCCTGATCATTCATGAATAACGCATCAGGTTGATGCGCGATGAGTCTGAGTAGAATTTTGGAATTGGATTTTGCCTGAAAAACTTCTGGGACAACCCCAAAGCCCTTAAAACTATACGATTTCTCCATCGAACATGCAAGAGGTCGCCGATGAGGCCGGTTTTGGCGGTTTCAGGACACACCACCATCCCAGCAGTTGATGGTCCCGTTTCCGCCGTATCGTGTTGAGGGAACTTAGGCGAATAGGATGCGACGGTAACAGGCTGGTGGAATAGCCTACGCAACATCCGCACCGGGCACAGACCTTTTGAGAAGCCCGATCACCATGAGAATTGCCGATGCAAAGCTGAGCCCTGCGCGCAACATGTTTGCACTTTGGAATCCGATCCTCAAAATCTTGAATGACCTTAAGAAGATGCCTGGGCGTTATTTGCTGCTCCGTAACACTCGGCACCCTTTCCCTTTCCTGCTTGATCATGTCGGCCAATGCACGAGTCGAAGGAACCTGACCCACCTCAACAAGGATGGACTCCACTAAGTCCGCCTCTAAGAATATGAGCAATTCGATCTCCGCTTGGAATCACTATACGCTTCCACCTGGCCCTTTCACGCTGAACGCAGGTCATTTGAAAGGTTTTTGTTGCCCTGTCTGCGGGCCTATCAGAAGGGTCTCACTTCTTAGCAGATAAGCATATCCAAGTTGGAGGCTCATCTGTCATCACAATTCTACCGTGATTTACCTATTTATTTTAACATTTCTCCTACTTATCCTTTATCAAAAGTGTTGAGAGTCTTTCTTTTCTCTCATCCAACGGAAAGTTCGGAGGTGCTGATGAAAGTATGGCCGGGAAAGGCTTATCCCCTCGGTGCTACATGGGACGGATCGGGGGTTAATTTCGCCCTTTTTTCTGAGAACGCAACTGGAGTTGAGCTTTGCATGTTCGATTCCGAAGGGGAAAACGAGACGCGAATTCCCGTTGTGAACCAGACGGACCAAGTGTGGCATATATACCTTCCTGAAATGCGTCCGGGGCAACTTTATGGATATCGGGTGCAAGGGCCTTACGAGCCGCTGGAAGGCCACAGGTTCAACCCCGCCAAATTGCTCCGCGATCCTTACGCAAGGTCGATCAGCGGCACTGTCTCCTGGAATGACGCTCACTTCGGATACATTATCGGAGACCCGGACGCCGATCTGTCAAGAGATGATCGTGATAGCGCGCCGTTTTCACCGAAGTGCATCGTCATAGATGAGGCGTTTACCTGGGGAGACGACGTCCGTCCCAAAATTCCTTGGGACAAGACAATTATTTACGAAGCTCATGTAAAAGGTCTTACACAACTTGCGCCCTTCGTCCCTGAGGAACTCCGCGGAACCTATGCCGGCCTGCGCAGCCCGGTAGTCGTTGAATATTTGCTGTCACTGGGGGTTACCGCAATCGAACTGATGCCGGTCCACCAGTTCCTGCACGACCGCTTTCTCTTCGACAAGGGGCTCAGGAACTACTGGGGCTATAACACAATCAATTTCTTCGCTCCTCATGCCGGCTATGCTCTCCATAGGAACTGGGGCCGCCCGGTGGATGAGTTCAAAACCATGGTCAAGACTTTTCACAGAGAGGGAATAGAAGTTATTTTGGATGTCGTCTACAACCACACCGCTGAGGGAAATCACATGGGGCCCACGATTTCCTTCCGAGGCATCGATAATGCCGCCTACTATCGCCTGGTTGCTGACAACAAACGCTATTATTTCGACTACACAGGCACCGGTAACACCCTCAATATGCGTCACCCCCGCACCCTTCAGCTTATAATGGACAGCCTCAGGTACTGGGTTGAGGAGATGCACGTGGACGGGTTCCGGTTTGACCTGGCGGCAACCCTTGCTCGCGAGCTTCACGAGGTTGACCGGCTGGGCGCGTTTTTCGATATCATCCACCAGGACCCTGTAATCTCCAGGGTGAAACTCATAGCAGAGCCATGGGACCTTGGCGAAGGGGGATACCAGGTGGGGAACTTCCCAGTGCTGTGGACCGAATGGAACGGTGAATACCGTGACTCAGTCAGGCGGTTCTGGAAGGGCGATGAGGGGCAGACCGGCAATTTTGCCTGGAGGCTGACGGGCAGCAGTGACCTGTATGCCAGTACGGGCAGGAAGCCTTACGCGAGCATCAATTTCGTGACCGCCCATGACGGCTTTTGTCTTCGCGATCTTGTCAGCTACGACAATAAGCACAATGAAGCCAATCTTGATAACAACTCCGACGGCTCTGATAACAACATCAGTTGGAACTGCGGGGCAGAAGGCCTGACGGATGACCCCGCAATTAATGAACTGCGCGCGAGGCAGCAACGGAATTTTATATCGACTCTGCTACTCTCGCAAGGAGTACCAATGATCCTGGGTGGCGATGAAACCTCGCAGACCAAAGGGGGGAACAACAACACCTATTGCCAGGACAGCGAGATCTCCTGGACGCACTGGGACCTGGACGATGACCAGCGCAGTTTGCTGAGATTCACAAGGTTAGTGATCCAACTTCGAAAGCAGCATCCGGTGTTCAGAAGACAGAGCTTTTTCCGGGGCAGATCGATGCGCGATCCAAACCTCAGTGACCTGGCCTGGTTTCGGACTGACGGAAAGGAAATGACGCCGGAGGATTGGAACGACTCCTCAACGACCTGTTTAGGAATGATCTTGGCTGGAGATGCCGTCAATGAGCTGGACGAGCGCGGGAACTCGATAATCGACGACACTATGCTTATGATTATCAACGCTCACTGGGAGCCGATCCAGTTCGTAATGCCCCCGCGAAAGTTCGGGGAGCAATCGGAGAAATCTGAAGGTAGCTGGGTATTGGAACTCGACACAACAACAGTCAGCGGCAAACCCGATATGGCGCCTCTCCAGCCCGGCGAGACATATCAAACCGAGTCGCGTTCATTCGCCGTTTTTCGATTCAAGGTTGCGTAAGAAAAGAAGAAAAAGAAATCGAGCGCCGCGTTTGTTGCAAATGCTAGAGCTTAGGATCAGGTTTGCAGGGGGCCCCAACCGGAAAACGATTTCAAATACAAAAAAGTCGATTATTGAATTAATCGGTAAGTCCCGCGATCTTGTTTACTGAAAATTGGAGAAGGTTGTGAGCCTATTCATTCCCTGCGTCGTTCCCCAAAATAAAGTCATGGGAACGGTGCTGGTTGTAAATCATTTTTGCTTCTTCTGGAAGGTTTTTGTGGGGTAATAGGAGGCGGAGATCCGTAGCGGATCATTCACCCGCTGAAGTGTTTTTCAGCCTACCGTGTCAAGGCGGAAACTTTTGCATAATATTCCATTCAAAAAGTTAGGCCTGGAGTAGCTGATGCATGCGGGGATGACCTTGGAAAGATCCATTTTTTTATCCGGATCGTCTATCCATTATCCGTACCTCCATAAACATTCTTCAGTCGTACTTGACATTCCAGCCAAGTCATACTCTAAGTCAAACACAATTGGATTAATGTTATACGCCTGCCGAAAGGATGATGTCGCTGCTCCTTATTTCCTGCAATTCTTCCTCGGCAAGCTCCGAGCCTGAGTGTCTTTCCCACGCAGGGGGAAGTCTGTCCGTATAGATATCTCCACCACCGCCCAGAAAGTCCGCATAGTCGTCTGTGTCCAGATCGCTCATCCACAAGGGTCTTCGCTGTTTTCTAAGTTCTGTGATACTGAGTTCCATGATTATTAATCCTTTTCTTGTGAATATATGTTCGGTTGTTTTGTGTGATTTAATTATAACTTTTGACTATTATCTTACATATTCATAAGATAAGCATTCGGTTTGAATTGTCCAACAATAGGATTCTTCTGGTTCAGAGGTATGGCCACGTATGTCATTTTTCCCTTAGCAGAGGTTTAACGCCACCGGGAAACCGAGTAAATATTTTTAATTCTATGAAGGGAGCCAATGGTTTAGAAAGTGTGCCTGAACAACAATCTGGATATTTGGGTTCGACTTTTTGACCTGAATTATAAGTGAACGTACATATCAATTATGCTGTATTCATACCAACTATCCGATGTTGTGGAGTAAACCAACCGAATAAAAGGTGGTAGTCAACGAATGTCAAATCGCCTTAGACGGATTTTTGTGACCAATCTTTATAAATAAATATTTTTCCTCTTCATCCGTGGTTATAAAGAGATCAGCAGAGCGCGAGACTTTTGAATTTTTGAGCGTCGCATTTTGGCTTTTGCAAGCCAGCAATAATGCTGCTTGGGCCGAAGGTGATTTCTTACAAAACCGGTCACCATTGAAGCACTTTCGATGATGTTGCAGCCGTTCACTCACCTCCTTGAAAATTGACCCTGGTGCATTAAGGCCCGCAGCCACGACGGTCTCCAACCGCCTTGCAGGGTATTTGTGGGTTGTCCCTTTCTCTCAAGCTCTGCAGACCCCTATAAAATGGACCGTTTCACTCGTTAGAGGCGGTCCATTTTTTGTCCCCCAGGATTCTGTGTCCGTGTAGAAGTCCGGCAATCCGCAAATCTTCAAAAATAGAGTCGAAACGCTTCCGGCTCTTTCCAAGAAATGCTTCTCATTTCCACAATGCATGATATAGAACCCTAATTTCAGGATACTCTCAGGATTTTCGGCGGCAAACGTTCCACTCGATAAAAAATCGAGCCATGCTCATAGTGATGTATGGACTCCGCCGCCACCGATCCGACTGATACCATCCAGGCTCCAGCTTAAAGCCCGGTGGGAAAGAGTGTAATGGGGGAGATGGGAGAGAATGGCTCAAAAATGAACCTGTTATCACGACTACTGCAGATATGGGTATCGTGGGTGTTGACCCGGCCGCGTTCAATTCTGGCTGTGGCAGGTGCATTGGCTTTTGCATCGATTGTCTTTACTGCTGCAAAGCTGGAAATGGTGACCGACCAACTTGAGTTGATCGCGATAGACCATCCCTTGATCAGACTAAGCAACATGCTCGACCCGTTCAGAATGGGTGGAACGAGTAGTCTCACGGTCGTTATTCAAGCCCCCACGCCCCGCCAGGCCGTATGCTTCATCAAGGAACTCTCCTCCCGAATTAAGGAGGATAGGGGGCACTTCGAAGATGTCATTGTCCGGATAGATCCGGACTCCTTCAAATCCTGGCAGCTTCTGTACCTGGAGAAGCAGGACCTGCTCGGTCTCCAGGAAAAGGTCGACCAGCACCATCAACTTGTTCAGGGGTTTTCGCAAACCCCCGAGTTGCTCGGATTTCTCAAGCTCGTCAATAAGGAAATGTCTTCCCGAATGGTTGGTGAACTCTTCACCGGTTTTCTGGATGACAAAGAACTCGACGAGAAAACTAACAACAAAACGCCCTTTGACCTCAGCTTTCTCATTGCAACACTCGAAGGAATGCAGAGTTACCTCCATGGTGCGCCCAGCTTCAGGTCTCCTTGGTCCTCCTTCTTTGTAAATGCCGGCTATGACCCTGAGCTTGCAGGCTATTTCTGGGAAGCAGATAAACGTTACCTGCTTGCCTTCGTAGTGCCCAACTCAACGGAAAGCGGTTTCCTGGGCACCAGGGGGTCCCTGCTCCAGTTGAGAAAACTGATTCAAGATACACGGGCTTCCTTTCCCGGCATACAGGCCGGAGTGACAGGCCAGGAAGCGCTCAGGATCGATGAAGTCAGTACCGTTTCTGCCGATATGGCAGTCGCCATGTGGTTATCTCTCGCCGGTGTATTCATTCTGATGGTGGTTTTTTTTCGCAGCTTCCGCCGGCCCTGCCTTCAAACCATCACTCTAATTGCCGGACTCTGCTGGACATTCGGCTGGACCACGCTCTTTATCGGTCATCTGAATATCCTCTCGGTGGTCTTCGCACCTCTACTCTGCGGTTTGGGTGTGGATTATGGAATCCATTGGTTAGCACGCTTTGAGGAGGAGAGTTTGGGAGACCCGGACACGCGGGCGGTGCTCGCAAGGGTCAGTGAACGCTCAGGTTATGGTATCTTTCTGGCGGCATTGAGTGGAGCGCTCTGTTTCCTGCCACTAATATTGACCGGTTTCCGGGGCGTTGTGGAAATGGGACTGGTCACAGGCATGGGGATAATTTTTACTTTGATTGCAACATTCAGTGTACTGCCTGCGCTGAGTATCTGCGTGGAGGGCAAGTTAGCGAAAAGGCTTCCCAGGGTGGTTTCGCCCTCCCCGAAGGATTTGTTTTACCTCAAGCCGCACCAGGCACGATACATACTGGCAGGTGCAGCACTCATCAGCATGCTCAGCATCTGGGGCGCCCGCCTGGTTTATTTCGATCCCAATCCTTTGCGCCTGCAATCCGCCAAGGCAGAGTCGGTGATCTGGGAAAAGACGCTCATCGATAATGCGCAACAATCTCCCATGTTTGCCGCTGCTTTTTGTTTCTCGCCTGAAGAAGTCAGGACAAAATCCAAAGCGCTTCTAAAACTGGCTTCGGTAGGGCAGGTGAAGAGTGTTTTTTCGTTCCTGCCCGAAGACCAGGAGGAGAAGATCCCAATAGTTCACTCTCTAAGCCGGGAGTTTCCTGCCAAGAGAACCATCGCATTGCAGGATAACCTGGATGATTCCGGGGAATTCATCGATATCCTTCAACGAATCAGCTTCAAGATGCAGGATGACCAGGCCAGGCTCTGGGGAGCCGACAAACCGGTTATAGAGCAGATGACTCAGGTGAGGGCCCTTGCCCGGGGGATAATCAAACTGCTTCAAGACTCGCCTGATGCCGAAAGGCCGCTTTTCGAATATCGAAAACGCTTTTCGGAAGATGCAGTAAGCAAATGGAACCTACTCGACAGTGGGGCCAATACTTCGGCTATGACGATCCAGGACCTCCCGGAGCTTATTCGAGACCGGTTTCTGCATGACAGGACGTATCTGCTGCAAATATTTCCGAAAGAATCCATTTTCGAAGAGCACACGCTCAGCCGTTTCGTTAATGATATTCGGAGGGTGGATCCACAGGTGATCGGAAGCCCCGTGTCATTTTACGTTTTTGCCAACGCTCTGAAGAGCGCCTGTATCAAGGCTTCCATCTATGCCACTCTGGCCATCTTTATCATGCTCATGCTGGCATTCCGGAGTCTGCGCCTCGTCTTGCCTGTACTTGTCCCGCTTGCATTGGGGTCTCTATGGACCGTAGGAATTATGGGATGGGCGGGAATCCAGTTTAACATGGCCAACAGCATGTTCATGCCTCTCGTTGTGGGAGCGGGAGTCGAATATGGGATAATCATTCTTCAGCGTTGGAGAGAGGGGAACACCCTCCCGGGACACCTTCCCTTCAGTACGGGGAAAGGGGTTATACTTGCCGCATTGAGTACAACCATCGGCTTTGGCTCCCTGATGGTCTCCCAGCACCGGGGGATTTTCAGTCTCGGTTTCGTAGCATGTGAGGGAAGTTTGTGTGTATTGCTGGCTGCGATCGTTATTCTGCCCGCAATCCTGACATTCATGGTCCCCGAGAGGGCCATACCTGGAGAAAAATACCCGGAAGATGGGGCAAATTTTGCGCACGATACAGAATGAGGAATATACTTTTGACTGGCGCGGCAGCGAGCGGCTGTGGGCTAGAATCGAGTTCGCATGAGTTCAGTAATTGTCGAAATTTTCAGAATCGGAATTGAACATTCTCCTTTGAGAAAGGTTGATCGTCCAGGAGGCGAAATCGGCAGCACTCGTTGGTAATCCCAGCCGGCCCACCATTGACTTTAAACTGTAAAATTCCCGGTACATTCTCCTGACCTTTTCCTCCAGCTCCCCGGGAGTGCAGTTTTTCGGCCTGAAATAGCAGATCAAGCCGGGCCATCTGCCTATATCGCCGGGGTTAATGAGTCTACCTTCACTTTGCATTCGGTCGTACAGGGGCGTCCCAAGATGTGGAGTCAGGATGTTGAAGTAGACCGCAGGCACTTTGTTTTCTCTGAGGAAGGCGAGGGTTAGATCGCAAGTGTTCTCATGTTCGGTATCGTAGCCAAGCACCAGATTGAAAGAATAGCTGATCCCTCTTTTCCTTAGATTGTTGATGATTTCTTTGTAGTAGCCGATGTTGTTTGTTTTCTTGTTCATTCCGGCCAGCGTTTCCATATCGACGGTCTCAAGACCGATATTGACGTGCAGAAGTCCGCTGCGTTTGGCAAGGTCCAAGAAGCGCTGATCACGGCATAAATATGACGACCAGAGAGCTGACCATCGCACCTTGAGAGGAATGAGCGCCTCCATTAGTTCCATAGTATGGGACTTTTTGCCGGCGAACGTGCTGTCGGCAAAAAAGACGTTCTTGATCTTACCGTATTTCAATTCCCCTACGACGTCGTCTACCGGGCGATAGCGGTATTGCTTGCCCAGATAGAAACGTTCGGAGCAAAAGTCACAGCGAAAGGGGCACCCGCGCGAGGTTTGAACAGAGAAGGTTTTGAAATAAGTGTACTTTTCAAAATTCACCAAATCATACCGAGGAAAGGGCAGACTTCTCAGATCGGGTGACCTTTCCGCACGGTAGAATTTTTGGAGGCGGCCGTTTGAGGCATCCTCCAGCATTTGCGGCCAGATCTTTTCTCCTTCCCCGATTCCCACGGCATCGCAATGTTGCGCGGCTTCCTCGGCAAAAAAGAAAGTATGCGGTCCGCCCATTATCACCGGCGTCCCCCTCGCCCTGAACCTGTCGGCTATTTCATAGGCAGACAGCGAATTGACCGTCCATGTGGTAATGGCGACCAAATCTGCGCGGGCACCGAAGTCAATGTCCTCCAACTGTTGATCGATTAACTCGATATCCCATTCTCCGGGAGTGAGTGCAGCAAGATAAGGCAGTGCCAACCCGACAAGATTTCTCTTCCTGGTTTTGTATGGCTTTAGATCCTGTTTGCTTTGATATCGGGAAGGCTGGATAATTAATAATTTCATAATGGTTTCTTTACCACAGTTGCTCCCAAGTTAAACATGAAAGAATGCGGACCAGCATCTTTATACCGTTACCGCCAATGGAAGTAATTCTCAACCTTCGGTCGGATTCGGTAGATCCGGTAACCGATGCTGAAGCAGGACGAAAGCGACAAGACCGGCGGCTATCTTGATCAACGAAGCGAGGCGGAATGCGATCCCTACGGCCATAGCCGCGGGGCGCGGCAGACCGAGCGCCCAGAAAATCAAGACTTTTCCCCCTTCCTGGACACCAAGCGAAGCGGGAACGGCGAAGGCGACAAAGGCGATCAGCGTGGAGAAGGCTGCGATGCCGAGAGCAGCTATTGGATCAAAACCGAGCGCCAACCATCTCATCATCAGCAGTATCTGGATAGTAGCGCAGCCCAATGCGCACAGATGCGCTCCCACGGAGCGAATCAGGTCGCCGGTCCTGGCACGGTAGAAGTCACTCAGGTGAGCATCGATGTCATGCGACGAAGACTCGATAAGCGCCAGCCAACGATCCGGAATTCGCAGGCGTCTCAAAACTCTGACCGTACCGGCGCCAATGCCGCGCAATTGTAAGATCGCAAACGTCGTAATTCCAATCAACATCAAAACAAAGCCCAAAAGCAGCGCCAACGAAATGTCCCGCGGGAGACTCAGCCTCGACCATACGGCGGCCATCCCGACTATGATGAAGATCGCCGTGCTCAAGCAGAAGCAAACCTTCGTAGCAAGCAGGCTTGCGGTTGCGGCTGAAGTGGAAATTCGCCCGCTCAGCAGCATGACTTTCGCCGGTTCTCCTCCGACCGAGGCTGCCGGAGTTGATTCATTGAGTGCGTTGCCGGCGCACCTCACCCAAAACAACCGCCGGTAGGTCCCCGCGCGCTGGCCAACCGGAAGTGTGAACCACCACCCAAGCGTGTCGAAGGCATCGATCACGAATTCCAGCGCCAGGATAACAATCAACCCCGGTCCCACGCGCGACAGGTCGGCAAGAATCGAACCAATGCCGCTGGACACGACGAGCCAGGCAAGCAGTCCGGCGCCGAGCAGCCACGAGGCCGTCTTTTTCACACGCGAGCTAATGCGGAATGCACTCAAACAACTACCGCCGCCCGGGTCGGGGAGTTTTCAAGCATCGTACGTTATCTCCATAAAAATCAGCGGCTGCTTTCCTCCGGGTATACATTACGGAGCAAGGCACCGTTCGGAGGTCACAATATTACGATTCGGGCTCGATCCCGAAAAAATTCGTGTAGAACTCAAAGCTGCGCCTTTCGGCATCGCGATCCAATCCAAATTCATCAAGAGAGTAACTGTGCACTCCGTGCTTGTTTTGGGGGTTTTCGGCCAAAAAGCGCTGCATCGCCATCTCAGTTTCGCTCGTAAGTTCCATGTCAAAATGACTGTAAATCAGCCGGACCAACGCCATTGGCTCTCTAACAAGGTCTGCATACAGCACGTTAAAAATACGCCCCTGCGAATTGCCGTTACTCTTACAGAAATCGATGGAAAGGCCTGCACCCCTTTCCCAGTGCCGCGCGATCTCGACACCGAGCTTTTTCCTGTCCAGACAATCGGTGAAAGAGCCCCGCAGCACTTCGGTAAAGCTTGCGCATGATGCCAGGACTTTGAGCGGGTCACGATGGGTCATGACAATCCTCGCATCGGGATAGACCTGCAACAGATTTTCCAGCGCAAATAAGTGGCTTGGAGCTTTGAGCACCCAATGAGTTCCGGGAGCGCGCCACTGTAAATGTTGGAGGAATTGTTTGTGGCATTCGTAAGCGGGGCGCTTATCCCGGCCGTCATGCCAGGCCCTGTAGGAGTGAACAAAGTACATCGATTCAAAAAGGTAACTGATAAAGGAATGCGCTGTAATGGCAATACACTCCTGGGGGAGTTGGGCATCGATCAGATGGACCTTGTTAAAGCCCGGCATGATAATGCCGGACCATTTCAGTTCTCTGGCATTTATGGCAATGCGTGGGTCATGGTCGTAAGAAAACCACTCGGGAGGCGGAGACGGATGCATCACCTCCCAGGTCTGCGGTGCACGGCATGCAACATCCTGTGCCAGTAAAGCATGCAGAAGGGTTGAGCCGGTTCTTGGAAGTCCCATAATGAAAAGCGGACGATTGATGATCTGGTCAGCGATCTGCGGGTGACGCTTTCGATCTTCCTGCAGACGAAGACGGTTGCAAAGCATACGCAGGATGTCGCTGTGAGCGCAGACCCGTCCGATGAAACTCAGATGCGCGTCAGATTCGAGGGATTTGAGAAGGACTCCAAGAGGTTCTTGAAACGAGTCACAACCAAGGTCCTCGAGCCCCGTCTGTTTACAAGCCTTGTCAAGAAGAGTCATTTTATCGAGGCTAACCCAGGAGAAACCGTTTGAAGGGATAAAACGGCAAATGGATTTGATCACATCCAAAAGTTTCTCATGAGGTGCCGGCCGGTTCGTTTTTTTTGTTCCATTGCCACAGCAAAGTTGATTTGAATTTATATCCAATCTCAATCCTTGACTCAAAAATATCCCGGTATTCGATCTGATATTCCCCTGATCCCCATTGTATTTTGCCCGATATCTGGATTCAATGTGCGTTTAGTTAAGAAAGCATAACTGCTGCAACATAAAGCAAGTCGGCTTGTATTTCAATGGCAACGTATATGATCTCAAGAGTCGAGGGTAAGTATAAGTCCCGCCAGTGCTCAGATGAGCGAGACGATAGAGAGGGCCTGTGTGCCCAGGCCATCACGCGTCCATGTCGCGTCGGCTTTTTCCCTCGCCCGATACTATCGTATCTTGTTCGCCTGACGCCCGCCATCCTGTGGCACAGCGGAATGAATCCACCAACTGCGGGGAGGTGGTGTGTCCTAAAATTGCAAAAACCAGTCCCATTCACGTTGCACTTGCGTATTCTTCGGGGGAAATTGTATGCTGTTGGGGGTTAGGAAGCTCACCAGAGGCTTTTCGGTCAAAAATCCGATCCCAACATGCTGTTTGGGGGCAGAGCGCAGAAATTCATGCATTATTCCGGTTATGATGCTCGAGGAAGGGAGACACAGGAGACGGACGTCCTGAATAACGGAGATCTGAATACTGCCTTCTTCAGTTATGATTTGGCGGGAAACCTTATAACCCAGACGGACAAAGCCGGAAACGCAACCAGTTTCGTATATGATGGACTGGGCCGCAAGGTCACGGCGACCGACAGCCTTAGCAACGTGACCCAGTACGCTTACGACAACCGGAACAATGTGATCGGGGTTACGGACGCCAATGGTTCCACGACCCAGTTCCAGTATGACAGAGCCAACCGCAAGTTGAAGGAAACAAAGCCCCTGGGCCAGCAGACCGCCTACCAGTACGATGGAGCCGGCAACCTCATCAGCAGGACGGACTCCATAGGCCAGGTGACGGCATACGCCTATGACGCTGCCGGAAAGCAGACCTCGATCAGCTACTCCTCCACCGTGAGTGTGCCGGCAAGCACGGTCACGTTCACCTACAACAAGGCTGGCATGCTCCTTACCTGGGGCGATGGAACAGCTTCGGGCCAGTTCGAATATGACCAGAATTACCGTAAGACTTCAGAAACGGTGAACTTCGGTAACGTGGGTGGCCTTAATCCCTACCAACTCTCATACTCATATGCCTATTACCTAAATGGGGCAAAGAAGACCTTTACCGGACCCAGCGGAGATATTTACCAGTACAATTACGATCAGGCCAATCTGCTCTCCGGCGTCACTCTGCCGGACAGCAGCACAATCACGTATAACGCCTACAGTTGGACGGCCCCGTCCCGGATAACGCTTCCCGGAGGCACGACAAGAACATACGCCTATAACGAGTTTATGTACCCGACCAACATTCAGGCCCTGGACCCCGGCCAAAACCTAATCATGAACCATACGCTAACCTATGACAAGGTAGACAACGTCCTCGCCAACCAGACGGAGTCCGGAGCATACAACTACACCTATGATAACATTTACAGGCTCACTCAGGCGCAAAGGCCCAACTTGCCTAACGAACAATTCGCTTACGATCCCGTCGGCAACAGGACTGCCTCCGGAAGCGACAACCTGCCTTATACCTACGATGCGAACGACCAATTGCTCACTATCGGTTTCGATTCAAGGACATACGACGCAAACGGCAATATGGCCTCTATGACCATCAGCGGAGTAACCTCCAACTTCTTCTACGATGCCGAAAACAGGCTGGTTAGCGTAGGGACTGCAGACGGCACGGTGGTCGCCCAGTATCATTACGATCCTTTCGGCCGAAGGATGTGGAAAAATGCCGGCGGCTTAATGACCTACTTCATGTACTCCGATGAGGGCCTTATAGGCGAATACGACGCCTCCGGGCAGGAAATAACGAGCTATGGCTACAAACCTGGTAACACATGGGGAAGCGATCCGCTTTTTATGAGGCAGGGGGGCCAATTTTATTTCTATCAGAACGATGCATTAGGCACCCCAAAGATGATAACGTCTGCGACGGGCGCCGTCTTCTGGTCGGCCACCTACGATGCTTTCGGTCAGGCTCAGGTACTCGTATCGGATGTCATTAACAACATCCGCCTGCCCGGCCAATACTATAACGGGGAAACAGGTCTGCATTACAACTTCCATCGCGATTATGACCCGACGGCGGGGAGGTTCATCAGCGAAGATCCGCTGGGGTTTGGGGGCGGGGATGTTAACCTTTTTGCATACGTCTCAAATAATCCGACCAACTATGTGGATTTCGACGGCCTGAAACTTAGGCTTCTTGGCACCCCTGAAGAGGTGACACAACTCCTAAATGCTATTAGCCGCATGGTTAACGGCCAGCTAAACATTGATTCCGAAGGATATGTTTCGTCATCGTGCGAAGGTTCGAAAACTCGAAGCTGGCTGAACGAGATAATCGCCAGCGAGAAAACGGTTAACGTGCGATTTGCTCCTAGTCTTTCAGGAGGATCCTTTGCGGATGGAGATGTCAGTATAAATCCAAAAATGAAGAATCCAGATCAGCGGGATTTTTGGTATCCGACTGGTTTGTCATCGCCTCCAGCGTACTATACGTTGGAGATCATGCTAGCCCATGAGGTACTTGGGCACGGGTTGGACTGGGTGGAAGGTGGACCTGGACGGCCCAGTGAGAATCCAAGTAGTGAATGGGAAAGAAATGCTATTGAAAGGGCTAACATAGTCCATGGCATGCTCAATCTGCCACTGAGATATTAGGGAGAATACCCATAACCCCAACATAGACCGTAAGGAATTATTCTGAATGCACAAATATAGAGTACCAAGTCTATCAATCTCAAACCTGGGAAAATACTTAACGATTTCTATCGCCTTGTGTTTAGCTATAATCGTTTCTGCTTTTGTTATTCCGAAGGAAGAAAGAAATGCCGTATTTACTATTCTTATGCACACTAAAGAGATAGCAAATACGAGGAATTATATAGCACTGCTGGCTGAAGGCGACGAAGCGAATCTTAGACCAATATGTACTAAAGACATTATTATATTTACCGACCCATTCTATTTGAATGGGTATTCCAAGGCCGTAAGAGACATAGACATTCACTCATTATCTCTAAGAGGAATATATCTTCAGGAGGAGCTGGAACAGAAAGTACTGTTTATTTGGGTTGGTTCTAATAACATGGAAAAAACTGTCTCGTTTAAACTGAAGTTGCAATCCGATAAATGGCTGTTGGATGGAATTATGATAGATTTAATTGATCCTCGTAAGATGTTTAAGGGGGTAACCTGGGTAAAGAGATTCACTGATCTAGCAATTCTAAAGCTAGGGTCATTGTTTCTCTAGCCCCACGAATCTGAGGTAATATCTGTCCTGAAAATGGGGTCGGACTGTGCCGGGTCGTACCAAGTCAAGTGGGCAGATTTACACATGAATATCATAAGGAAGGCGGTATTATTCGAGCTTAGAATGAGTATTTCGTCGGATAAAAGGCCGATCTAAGCGAGGGGGAAAAGGATACATGCCAAGGTCGAGCAGGCATTACATTTCTGGTCATGTGTGGCATATAACGCATCGTCGCCATAAAAAGGAGTTCCTGCTGAAGTTTGCCAAAAGGATCGGCAGGCTTGGCTCGACTGGTTTTTCGAGGCCAGAAAGCGCTTGGGGATTGTCATCCTCAATTACACCGCTACTTCCAACCATATACATCTTCTCATTTATGACAGGGATGGCGGTGAGGTCGTTCCGAAAAGAATTCAGTTTTCGGCAGGTCGTACCGTGGGTTGGGGTGACTGTGGATTGAGGTCGGGCCGAACGAACTAATTGAAGGCACTGGGATAGTTCGGTTGCCAGCTTTGGTAAGTGCTTGAATTTACTAAACCAGTATTTCAAGAAGGGCCGCTTTTTTTGCTGCTTTAAGTCAGCATTTATCTACAGGGAGTGCGATGCAATTGCGGGGTGCTTTTGCGAAAATCACCGCTTTTTCCTACGCCGCCACGGGGTTCCCGTGCTTCGGCGGCGCAGTTGCTGTTCCTTCTGTACGGCCGCCGGCGGCACTCAGCCTTCGAGCGAGTAAAACAGGGTCAGCCCTTGAAAAAGGAAAATTAACAGATGGCAGTCTTTGGGCCGCATTCTTTACACGGGTGCATGAAAACTAAGGTAAGCCTTTAACAAGTCGGGTCCGGACCATGAGGATCAATTCCATGTGCGTGAAAGTCCCAGCGAATAAAATCGGGAGGCCTTCGATGCGAATTGCGTTTGCCGTTCTGTTATTGCTGTTTGCCGCCCCTTCAATTGCATTTGCAGATGACGCCTCAATCTGCGCGCACGTGAAGATGGAGATAGATCAGCAGATGACGCTGGAGCGGCAGGCCTTCGATGCGCACCTGCAGATAACCGACGGTCTGACCAATATTTCGCTTACCAATGTCAATGTGACCATCTCTTTTACCGACGCCAACGGCAAATCCGTTTTCGGGACGACCGACCTTGCGGCATCGGCTCGGCGAAGTCAAGTTGCCAAATTTACATACGAACTCTCGAAAACAGTGGCATTCTGAGCGCTTAGAGCAACCATTTTGCTTACGAAATCACCATTCCAAGGAGGGGATGAAAGGAAGATGCCAAGGGCAAGCAGGCATTACATTCCTGGTCATGTGCGGCATATAACCCAATTAAGGAAGCGGCAATTGCCAATAAACCATGATAAGATGCTGTAGAGACCGAATTTCTGTTCCCCTGCGGCATGTTCCGTTCATATCCATTGAGAGAAGGAGAATAATCCATGTTTAAGAGACCGTTGGGAGTGGGAGAATCAGGGTGCTGATTACAAAGGCACCACTTCGGTACGCTTCACTGACGATATGTTGCCAGAAGGTGGAATTTGGCCGGAGGCACTTCCTACTGGGCAGGTGGCGTGAAAGCTTCACGGGCGGCAGAAATGCCGTTGAGCGCCGCCGGAAATCCTGCATAGACTGCCATCTGGTCCATAATCTCAATGATCTGTTCTTTCGTGAGACCCACGTTAAGCCCTGACTCGATGTGCACTATGAGTTGGGGACGCTGGGTACCGGCAGCACACATGCCGGCGATCGCCACAAGCTCAGTCTCTTCCGGCGAGAGAACCCGCCGGGAAAACACGTCAGCGTATGAGAACTCAAGAATGAAGTCCGCCATTTCCGGGGCAATGTCTTTCAGACTGTTGATAACTCTCTCTCCCGCACCCTTGCTTGTTGCATCCATCGTTTTAATGCCCAATGCTCGCTTGTCGGCGATTCGCTCCCGCTTTACGGGAGTGAATTTAATGTTCTTTTCCTGGAACACTTCCCGTGCTGCGGCGATGCCGTTCAGCGCTGCCGGAAATCCATGATAGACAGTGGACACATACATGATGTCTATGACCTGCGCCGGTGTGACGCCGATGTTCAAGGCCGCGCCGATGTGCCACTTGAGCTGGGGTGCGGCGTTGCCCAGCGCCGTCAAAGCGGAGATAGCCGCTATTTCCCTGGATTTAGGGTCCAATGCCTGACGAGAGAATACGTCGCCATATGCGAATTCAACGACGAAGTCGGCCATTTCCGGCGCGATGTCTTGCAAGCCCTTAATCACCTTGTCCGCCCCCTCGGCATTAAGCATCTGTAGCGCATGATACC
>Ga0326728_10007717_pt1 | contig 27314 bp, 27 predicted proteins | sample MB3enrmetagenome_FD_207602 | JGI IMG/M metagenome (GOLD analysis project Ga0326728, IMG submission 207602) | Lab enriched peat soil microbial communities from McLean, Ithaca, NY, United States - MB31MN | ecosystem: Environmental > Terrestrial > Soil > Wetlands > Peat | place: USA: New York...
TGCTGGTCTCCGTTCGGCGTGTACTTCGGGATAGAGTTGATCCTTACGCCGTTCTTTTGGGTTTGGGCCATGTTGCCGATTCAGCATCCGCCGATGCTCAATCTGGTTAATTTTTCGGTTGCTGCGATGGCTTTAGCGCTGCTTATGAAGTTGCCAATTTTCTTCTCGGATATTGTAACGGGAATTTTGTTATCGCGACTCATCCGGAAGCTTACGCGGTCGAAGACAAGTGCTGCTTTGGCCAGTCTGACTTGGTTCGCAAACCCGTTCAACATCTATTGGTTGTACGTTTACGGGGCGATGGACATTATTCCTACCGCCATAGTTCTATTAGCTTTGAACTTTGGATTCGACAATGAATGGCTACGCACCGGAACCTGCACAGCCGTCGCCGGGTTGTTGCGCGTATTTCCATTTGTATCATTACCATTCCTGTTGCCTCTCGCACGTGCCAGGCTAGGCCGCATCTATCTTTTCGTCGGCTCTCTGATTCCCATAATTCTAGTAATCTTCGCATTCTTTATACGAGAAACCGGCAGCTGCGGGAACTCATCCTCACTGACGGGCATATTGAGTATTCCAGGGCGCGAACCATATTTGTTGAGATTTTTGGGGTTAGACGTTCTTGGAGGTAGCTCATGGGCTTTTGTGGTTAAACTTGCACCGGTAGTAATTTTGGTTCAACTTTACGTAGTTTTTCGATACTGGAGGGACGATTCAAACATTGTCCACCTCGTATCCGTATCATTGTTAGCGCTGATGGTGGGAGCGGATGTTTACGGTGGAAGCGCTTACCATTTCTTACCAGTTTCGCCTTTACTAAGCGCGTGTTTGGCACTTCACCCACGTGAGGAAGCGTGGCTTTATACCCTCATCTTCATTACAGCGATTCTGTTTCCTGGAATTCAGTGGTTAGGATGGCTATTTCCAATTTATCCGGTGATCGGCACGTTCCTTGCCGGGGCATTCTACGCCGCGAAGGCAGGATACCTCATTAGAGTGAATATGTGGAATTTCAAATCTCATGATGATCTCTAGCAATTGGAATTGACGGGGCATATTTGTGACGGTGAGAGCAGTTTTGTTAGATAGAGACGGTATCATAAATGAGCTAATTTATTTTCCCGAACAGGGGACAGTTGACAGCCCGTTCCTGCCTCATCAGATGAAGTTGACCCCGTTCGCAGTCAGCTCAATTAATCGCTTCCATGAAATGGGTTTCAAGATCTTTGTTATTTCCAACCAGCCGGGGATGGCGAGAGCTCATTTTGATGAGGCGACATTTGATTCCATAAGCCGCAGGATGCGAGAATTGTTAAAGCAAGGAGATGCGTATGTTGATGGTGAATACTACTGTTTTCATCACCCGCAGGGTTCCCGCGAAGAATATCGGATGAACTGCGATTGCAGAAAGCCGAAACCTGGATTGATTCTAAGGGCCGCCAGTGATCATGGTTTCTCGATCCCTGACACTTTCTTTATTGGAGATGGCATTGTCGATATGAAGGCTGGACGCGCAGCCGGATGTAAAACGGTGTTGGTCGCATCAGCAAACGGTTTCCTGCTTAAGTTATTGGCAGAACAGAACGCTGAACCCGATTTTCTTGTTCGGACTTTGGACGAAGCGGTTAAGGTCGTGGAGTATAATACTCCGGTTCAACGCACGGATTGATCGAACGGCACGATCTGTTGAGGAGAAGAAGTAGGTTTTCTCCAGAACGCTTGATTGCCGTCCTTAGACCGGACCGCGATTTGGACGCTCGTATCTCCCAAGAGTTCGTTGACGGCTCTTGTGACTCCAGGCGAATCGTATCCTCCATAGTCATCGAAGACGATGACGCCTCCGGAAACAAGTCGAGGGGCGATAAATGCTAAGGCGTCTCTCGTGCTCAAGTAAAGATCTAAATCCAGATGCGCAAAACAGAATTTTTCGTCACCAAATCGTTGCGGCAGGACTTCTCCAACTAATCCTTTCAATAGGGTAACATTCGTCAGGCCTGCGTCTTTCAAACATTTTTGAACTCGCTCCAAGTGATTGTCCGCGAAGAGCCCGGTTCGATGTACTACTCGACCATCATCGGGAACATCTTCCTTAGATTGGAAAGGGTGTCCTTCAAATGTATCAACCCCATAGATTTTCTTATTACAGCCTAATTCTCGTAGTCGAATTGCGATTTCAACAAGGGAACCACCACGAAAAACACCGCACTCTATTACGCTTCCTTCACCCGCAACGGCGCTTTCGAGAAGATGAAGCAGGTTTTGCATTTTCGCTTTGCTTAACGTTGTGTGACCATATCCTGGATAATAGATTGATTCAGGAAGAATGCGTCGCATAAAATCAACCACGCGTTTCGGGAGAATCTTCTTCACAACCCAACGCAGGTTTATCGAGCTAGTCGCGCTCATTCTTCTTCTATCCCTAAGACTGCTGTTCTGGATGAGCATGATCGTGAATAAAGTTGTCTAACTCAATAAGAGATTACTGCTAATAGCCTCTTATTGAACTACCCAAAGAGTTCAGGTGGATAACATTGTCTAATCCAATGCAAGTCGGGCGTAACGTAGCAAAGAAGATCTTGACCTATTCTAAGCGAGGTCTGCACCTCGCGGATTTGGATCCGATCTCATCATGGTACTACGCCGTTATCAATAGGCAGAGCCATCGGAATCTTCTGTTCGCAGGCAAACCTTATGTAAATTACTACGAGTTCGGAGTTGGAATACGTACGTTTGGAAGATATCTCAATTCATTGAAATTGTTTTGTGAACGTACAGGATATGCCATGGCCGACTTTCACGTTTACGCTTTTGATAGTTTTCTGGGATTGCCTCCGAAGAAGGATGAGAAGGACAATTACTTGGAATGGAGAGAAGGTTCGTTTCGAACAACCCTCCCCACCTTAAAGAGGCAGCTAAACGCCTTAGGATTTAATCCGGACGCACTGAATCTTCACTACGTGCCTGGATACTACGAGAAGACACTTACTAAGAACTTGCAAAACGATTTGAAGTCGCATCCGCCGTCAATCGTCACCGTCGACGTTGATTATTATAGTTCTACGATGCAAGTGCTAAACTGGCTTAAGCCCATATTGAAGAGTGGCGTCATATTCTACTTCGACGACATTTGGGCATTCGACGGAAACCCATACTACGGCCAACCCGCAGCCATACACCAGTTCAACGAACATCGTGACGGTGGACTGTTGGCCTATCCAGAGTTCGGCATGAATGGATGCGCCTACATCTACTGGAAACGCAAATTCAACTAGACATTATCGAACGAATGTGACTTAGAAATATCGGTGCATATATTAGAAGATCACAATACGCTGCAGAGAGTTGAAAGAATCGGTACCACGTGAATTTGTTTGGATGATCAATTAACAGGCAGGAGATGTTTCGTGACGGGTGGTGCAGGTTTCATTGGTAGCCATCTTGTGGAGACCTTGCTCAGTCGCGGATGCGTGGTCACCGTGTATGACAATCTTACAAACGGCAAAAAGGTCTGGTTAGAAAATTGTCTCAAAGACCCACGATTCAAGTTCGTGCAGGGAGACCTGACGGACTATGATAGTTTGGAGAAGCAGATGGGGGGCTGTGATATGGTGTGGCATTTTGGTGCAAACGTCAATATGCGGATTGGAGCGACGGATCCTGAGGTTGATTTTTCGAATGGGCTTATTGGAACATATAATGTTCTAAACGCCATGCGATCGAACAAAATTTATGAATTAATTTTCCCGTCAAGCGGTTCGGTGTATGGGGATATTAGTCGGCCTCCGGCAAGCGAAGAATATGGCCCCTTATTGCCCGTATCCACCTATGGTGCCGGTAAGCTTTCGGCTGAGGGATGGATTAGTGCGTATGGGCATTTGGCTAACATTAGATCATGGATTTTCCGTTTCGGCAACGTTCTCGGTGCACGTATGACGCATGGTATCATTTACGATCTACTCAACCGACTCCAATCCAATTCAGAGGAATTGGAGGTGCTTGGCGATGGTGCTGGTGAGAAGAATTACTTCCTGGTGGAGGAATGTATCGACGGTATGCTATACGCGTATAACCATTCCAATCATACTGGAGCTGAAATATTCAACTTGGGGTCCGATACGACCACGCTTGTCTCTGAAATCGTGAAAATTGTTCTTGAAGAGACAGGTAAGACTCCTAAGGTACGGTATAGGGGTGGAGAGCGGGGTTGGCCGGGTGACCAGCCACGGGTCTACATGAGTGTTGAGAAGATGAAGAAGTTAGGATGGTCAGCGAAGCTTAGTTCAGATGAAGCAGTACGGGTAGCAGTACGACGCTATTTGGGAAGAGCATGATGACATGCGTAGTTTGATCACGGGAATTCAAGGATTCATCGGTTGGCATCTATCCGAATTCCTAAAATCGAACGACCATGAGGTGAGCGGAATCCAACGCGTCGTCAAGGCGCCAACAGATTCATCAAACATACACGAGTGCGACATGCTTGACGAGACTATGCTGACAGAACTTCTCCGAAATATCGCTCCGACCGTGATCTTTCATTTAGCTGCGCAAAGTCTTCCCTCTGTCTCATGGGAATCGCCTGAAAACACGCTGATGACAAACGTGCTTTCTACGCTCAATCTCCTGAAATGCATTCAAAAACTCCGCTTGGACACACGGCTTGTACTTTTTGGTTCATCATCTGAATACGCCCCCAGCATCGAGCCGATCCGTGAAGATTCACCGCTGAAACCTTCTAGCCCTTACGCTGTTAGCAAAATAGCATCGAGCCTGCTCTCAAGTTTGTATTACGAGGCCTTTGGATTGGACATAATCATTGCTAGACCATTCTTCATAATCGGTCCACGAAAGACGCACGACGTATGTTCAAGTTTGGCCCGAGGAATTGCCAAAATTGAAAGCGGGCACTCAGGAACATTAACCGTTGGGAACCTGAAGTCGATCCGAGATTTCCTAGACGTAGACGATGCGGTTCGAGCTATTTGGACTATGAGTCAAAAAGGAAAATCCGGTGAAATCTACAATATATCTTCAGGGATAGGCACGTCAATCATGAGCGTATTAGAGATCCTGAGATCCATGGCACGCACTACTATAGTAACTGAGACGATTCACGCGGACAATCGAAAGTTGGATCTTCCTGTAGTCATAGGCAATAATCAGAAGTTAAGAGCACTCGAATGGAAGCCGAGCGTCCCTTTGACTGAATCGCTTTCGAGGATCCTCGACTACTGGCGAGATCATACTTAATTCCGAACGCAGCCATTTATTCTACACGCGTACACCTATCTCCGAAGGTTGTGATTCACCCATGCACGATCGGGAGGACGCAGTTTGTGTAGTTGGTCTTTGGCATCTCGGATGCACATACGCCGCATGCCTGGCAGAGATAGGATATCGAGTAATTGGAGTCGACGACAACCCTGACATAATTCAGAAGCTAAATGAAGGAAGAGCTCCGCTCTTCGAACCGGGTTTGGATGACCTCATCTCAAAAGGCCTTCACTCCGGCAATCTAACTTTTCAAACTGAATTGAAAACCGCGGCAAAGGACGCAGGCTTCGTGATAATCGCTTACGACACACCCATAGACGAACATGATAGAGTCGACATATCAATTGTCTTACGAACGGCTGAACGACTGAGGGACCTGCAAGCGCAAGGCATCCTTGTTGTCAGTAGTCAAGTTCCAGCTGGAACCTGCGAACATTTGACAAAAATCCTGCATGACTCAGCTAGAATCGCATGTGTTCCTGAAAATCTTAGGTTGGGCGAAGCAATAAAGAGATTTATGACGCCGGATATGATCGTGATTGGAGCTGACGATCAAACTGTCATTAACCAAGTCAAAAAATTGTTTTCTCCAATAAAAACGAAAATCATTGAGATGGATCTCCGTTCTGCCGAGATGACGAAACACGCACTGAATTCCTTTTTTGCAACGTCCATCAGTTTCGCAAATGAGATCGGCAACATCTGCGACCTGATAGGTGCGGATGCCTTGAAAGTCGCGACAGCGCTAAAGTCAGATTCACGCATTGGCGCCAAAGCGCTTGTTCGTCCAGGTCTCGGCTTCGCGGGAGGAACACTTGCTAGAGATCTCAGAATCCTGCAAGAATTAAGCAGAGAGCGCGGACATGATACACCCCTAATCGACACCGTACTAAGCGTGAACGAGGAACAGAACAGATCAATCGTAGAGAAGCTCAAGCATTTAACAGGACCACTGAATGGGAAGACTGTCAGCATACTGGGATTAACCTACAAGGCAGGAACAAGCACACTCCGACGCTCCGCAGCGGTTGAGATCGTGAGGCATCTCAAAATGGAGGGGGCGACGGTCAACGCTTATGACCCACACGTTTCGGTACAAGAAGGCGCTACGCTCGGAGTTAACATGTCCACAGACCCATATGTTTCCTGCACGAGTTCAGACGTCCTGCTCATCATGAATGATATGCCAGAGTTCACTGACCTGGATTTTAGCAGGATAAGAAAAGTTATGAGGATGCCTCTAGTTTTTGACGCACAAAATCTCATCGATCCCGAAAAAGTAACTGCGAGCGGCATGAAATATTTTGGCATAGGACGCGGGAAGACAAAATGAAAGTAGGAATCGTAGGATCAGGACTCCAGGGAAAAAGGAGAGCATCAGTGTTTCAAGGTAATTTAAAGTCCCAAGTTGAAGCTGTGGCTTGCGGACATGACGATGACATTCAATCAGCTCAAAAATTAGCCAATGTCATCCAGGCGGACATGCGCCCAAACTGGCGCGAGATTATCTCCGATCCGAAGATCGAAGCAATAATAGTTTGCACTCCCCCTCATCTTCACTCCGAAATATCAATAGCCGCCATGGAGGCTGGAAAACATGTACTATGCGAGAAACCTCTCGCACGAACTCTCGAAGAAGCAGAATCCATGATCAGGAAGGCCAAACAGACAGGCAAAGTATTGAAGTGTGGATTTAATCATCGCCACCATCCCGCAATTCTTCAAGCACGAACTTGGGTAGACAACGGTCTGATCGGCCAATTAGACTTCGCTCGTTGCAAGTACGGCATTTGTGGAAGAAGTGGATACGAAAAGGAATGGCGCTCAAACCCACAACTAGTAGGGGGCGGCCAGCTTATGGAGCAGGGCATCCATGCCATAGACCTATTCCGATGGTTTCTAGGAGACTTCGCTGAGGTAAGCGCTTTTACAAGCACAAAGTACTGGAAAATTGAGCCACTAGAAGACAACGCATTTGTCCTACTAAGATCACATGACGGAAAATCAGCCGACCTATATACCAGTCTTATGATCTGGAAAAACACATTTTCCTTCGAGCTAACTGGACATGAAGGATATGTAACGGTCGAAGGCCTTGGAGGCTCTTATGGCACAGAACGGGCCGTGCTAGGGAAACGCAACTCCAATAGACCATTCGCAGAGGATATTATAGAATATCGCGGACCAGACGAATCTTGGAAAAATGAGTGGGAAGAATTCGAAAACGCTATCAAGGAAGGTCGCGAACCTCTTGGTTCAGCGGAAGATGGACTACAGGCTATGCGATTGGTACAAGCGGCCTATGAGTCAAATAGAACCGGCACCGTCGTATCCATCTAGAGGCCAACTCACATGGAGAAAGCGAAACTAGTTGTCGTTATGCCGGCACTTAATGAAGAAGCAGGAATTGGCAGCACCATCGATGAGCTAAAGTCAACGCTTCATAATTATGATTACCACATCGTCGTTGTCGATGGGCACTCAACAGACAGGACCGTTGAGTTAGCGAAAAAAAGCGGTGCCACAGTAGTCTACCAAAGGAGACCAGGATACGGAGGCGCGTTGAACACAGGATTCCTGTACGGCCTGATCAAGCTGAACGCTTCCATCTTCCTCTCCCTAGACGCCGACGGAAGTTACGCAATTCAAGACGCGCCCCGGTTAATCGACTGCATACTTCGCGGAGAGGCCGACTACGTAACCGGCAAAAGAGTGCCTGAAACAAAGAAAGCAATGAACTACCCAAACAAGTTCGGCAACTGGGTAATATCGTGGATGACTCGGAGCCTTCTGAGAATCCCTCTACACGACTCGCAGACGGGAATGTTTGCGTTCCGCGCCTCTCTGATACGTGGAACAAACCTCAAAACCCAAGGCTGGGCGATTAACACGGAACTTCTCAAGCGAGCCGTCGAGATGGATATGGTGATTCAAGAGATACCGGTCACTTACCGCAATAGACTAGGGAAAACGAAACTAGGAATAATAAAAGGAGGGCTCGCTAACTTAGCAGTTCTGCTAAGAATGATGAGAGATGCCGAACCAATGTTGCTCTTCGGAACGTTTGCTGGAGTCTTCGTCCTCATAGGAATTCTCGCAGGAACAGGTGTTGCCATCGAATGGCTCACTACGGGAACAGAGAAGCATATTATAACCGCAATATTGTCAGCCATGAGTGTGATGGTAGGAATACAGCTGTTAGCAATCGGTCTCCTCGCAGACATGATCAGATCCAGAACAACTTACGAGAAAAACGACATACAATTCGAAGTGGCATAAGCAGGGCAGTAACTTAACTCGCTGCGCTTACCCAAAACAACCAAGAGATTGTCCTCTTGAGCTTTTCTCATAAACAGATCCCAAAAGAGAAATGGTTACCGAAAAGACTGTGGAACGACGTACTCAGGACGATGCCGATAGCATGCGTCGACATGATCTTTCAACGCCCAGACTCAATACTTTACGGTTTTCGTTTGATAAAACCGTACGCAAACCTGTGGGCATTAGTTGGAGGAAGAGTGCTCCGAAGCGAAAACCTTCGCCAGTGTGCCAACAGAATCGCGAATGAATATGGACTTCAATTCGAAAAACTCTATCTCAACGGCGTATACCCGGTGAACTTCCCTAATCGATCAGACATTGTGATTTCCCTAGTGGCTAGACGCATTTCCGGACAGCCCAAAATTGATGGATATGAGTTCTCGAAATTCAAGTGGATGCCAAATCCGCCAATAAAGATCGGCCTAAACTATCTCCGTATGGTAACGGCGTGGCAGAACAGAATGTACTCGCAAGAATTTCTCAAACTTGTCGACTTGACATGACGAAAACAGGCATCAAGTAATCTTGGGGAAGATAATTGAAGGCAATAATTATGGCGGGTGGATACGCAAAGAGAATGTGGCCTCTGACGAAAAATATTCCTAAACCTCTTCTTCCCGTCCAAGGCAAGCCCGTAATAGAACACATTATCGATAATATTCGTGAGTCAGGAGTGCGAGACGTTATCATTTCAACGAATGAGCGGTTTCGTGAACAATTTCAATCATGGCTCATTCAAAGTAAAGGTGAAAACATCAGCATCTTCGCCGAGAAGTCCTCTTCAGAAGAGAATAAACTAGGAGCAGTCCGTGCAATGGCAGCACTTCTAAAGACGTTGCCACCTGACGATTACTTAGTCTTGGCTGGCGACAACATCGTCACGTCGAGCCTTACACCAATGATATCCTTCTACAAGAGAATCAATAAGCCAGTAGTAGGACTATTCGAACCTATCGACAAAAAGCAACTCCAAGCCGGATCCGTAGCAGTCATCGATCGCAACAGACAGATTAAGAAATTTATTGAAAAGCCGAAGCGTTCCACGAGAGGAAAACTCGGTGCGCTGGCCTACATTCTGCCATATCGAATGCTCGCCAACCTAGGTCAGTACCTTGACGAAGGTAATGAGCCGGATGAACCGGGGCGCTTCATAGCTTGGCTTTACAAGAGGGAACAAGTTTACGGCTATCCGTTTACTAGCCATGTTCTGGATTTAGGAAATCCACAATTATTCGCAGAGGCAAATAGGGTTCGGCTTAAATCTAGGACGCGGAGGAAATAATCGTCACGTATACTTTACACTCGACACTTAATTCAATCGTTCAATTCGCTCTTTCAGGGACCCACACAGCGCGTGATGTACCACGACATGAAGGGCTTCGACTTGAAACGTGTCATTAGAAGGAACATTAACCCAAACGTCAACTAAATCCTTCATCAGACCACCATCAAATCCTGTAATGCCAATGGTCGTTGCACCACGTGATTTGGCGATGGTGATAGCCTTGATTAAGTTCTGTGACCACGCTCCCGCCTTGTCTCTACCGCTTCCGCCATGAACACTGATCGCAATGAGTACGTCGCCTTTCTCAAGCCAAACGCCCAGTTGTTCTGAAAAGACATTGTCGAACCCATCGTCATTTGTAAGCGCACTAACGAGTGGAATATTGTCATTTAATGACAAGGCTTTCAGACCAGGGTGCCCCACGTTCTTTGCTAGGTCACAGGCAAGGTGGGTTGCCGTAGATGCAGATCCTCCGTTTCCAATTACGAACACTTTCTTTCCTCCCTTCCACGCCGAAAATAGCTCATTGACGGCGGATTCCATTGCTTCTCTAGAAATCTTATCGCATGAGGACTTCACGGTTCCGAGGAACCCGTTGACGAAGGAAGGAGTGTCTGACATGAACAGATCCGCTTGTTATGCGAAGTAATATGCTCATATTTAGTTATGGCGCGATAATCGTTAAATACGCTTCTGGACTGACGTTCAATAAGGCTAGGTTATGGAATTCTTTCTTGACACCGCGAGCATTGATGAAGTGAAAAAAATACTCCCTTGGGGAGTTATCAGTGGACTAACTACCAATCAGAAGATCTTCCTTCAAGAAGGCGGTGTTGATTTCAAGAAACGAGCTCTTGAACTGATCTCGTTGGTGAACGCTCCGGTCAGCTTGGAGCTAACGAGCACTACAATTATCGATGCGATCCGTGAGGCGCGAGAATATTACAGCTGGGACACAAAGCATGTTGTTGTCAAAGTGGCAATGCGAGGAAATGGTTCAGGGCTGGAAATCATACACGAATTACATAGTGAAGGTATCCCAGTAAATGCTACGGTAATGATGACGGCAGCTCAAGCAGTACTAGCCGCGAAAGCCGGAGCATCTTATGTTAGTCTCTTCTTCAACCGAATCAGAGATGCTGGAGAAGACCCCGTGCTTGCCATCAAGCAAACTCGTAGCATCCTCGACGAATCATGCCTAAATGCAAAAATAATTGCGGGAAGCATTCGCAATCCAAGCGACGTTATCGACGCGGCAATAGCTGGAGCGCACATCCTGACCGTTCCATATAAAATCATGACCCAAATGCCCTTTCACTCAAAATCCGAAGAGACGATACAAGAATTCGACAACGCGTGGAAAGAATTCCTCAAACTGTCACAGAAAACTACGGAAACGAGAACCACTGCTCGGTAGAGCGACTAGACAGGTTAAAACTCGCAAGTTCGATACATTTCTTACCGAGTCTAAGTCACTCCTAGCGATCGCTCATGCAAATTCAGGGACAATCAAAGACCAAACTCCTACTACTCTGTCTTCCAACTTTGATATCGACGTGTCTTGTGTTCTGGAACATTCAGGGTCTGGGCCTTAGTGTCTGGGACGAATATTACTATACGGAGAGCGCCAAGTGGTTTCTTGGTGTGCAGGGAGGTTGGTTTCAAATTTATGAACCCCCCGGCTTTCCATTAGTTATTTCGTTGTTCTGGAGATTCTTCGGCCTGCATGACTATGTTGCCATAGCAGCATCAGGAATTTTCGCTGTCCTTACAGTGGCATTGATCACGTATGTTGGCGTGAAAATTTTCGGGTTTGGCGTGGGCATCGTTGCTCCATTATTACTGTCAGTCATGCCACTTTTTCTGTACTATGCTAGGTTTGCGATGACCGATGTACCCTTTACTTTCTTCTTCTCTGCAGCAGTCTTGTCGAGCTACTTTGCGTTAAAATCCGGAAAACGCAGACATATTCTTTTTGCAGGAATACTTATCGCGGTGTGTACGGGGATTAAGTATAATGGATTCATGGCATTGTTAGTACCCGCCTTGTACGCGGCTGCGCTTACACTATCCAGGGGTACGCCAAAAGAACGATTCAATGCATTCGTAGGAAAAGCGAAAGCGTTGCTATTGATGGCAGTACCGGTGGCAGCTGGTTTTTTAGCTTGGTTTTATGTTTTAGGCTTGCCGACCGGGACATCAAGGCATTTTCTCAGCCGTCAAATTATTCACTTATTGTCGCCCAGAACCCTACTGGCAGGATTTCTCAAATTCAGATCAATTGTCCTAACTTCGCACTCGGGGCAGCTTGGGCTCAGCCCTTTTTCCGGTGGTCTCTTCTATATCCAAGTCTTGGCGACTTGGGCTTCTATTCCCGTGCTTATTTTTGCGGTTGTAGGGCTGATGAGAAAGAATATTCGTGAAGATCCTGAACTATTTGCGAGTTTCTGGTTTGTCGTTTTGTTTCTTGCTTTTTCATGTATCCCCGGGACTTTTCAGAGAGCGATGGTGCCTGTGCTTCCACCTCTGGCGTTGGTTTCAGCTATCGGCATTAGAAAAATCGTGGAGATGGTTCGAGGAAGTCGTTGGTCTCCGAGAATTCGTATGAACTTTGGTCGTCTACTTCATTTGTCTATCGTAATTCTGATTCTGGCTTTAGCAGTGCTGCCTACGTTTCAGGCAGTGTCAGATAATCACTCTGGTTACCGTCAGGCAGGGATGATTTTGGATGCGGTTGCGAACGATTCGACGGTGTATGCTTTGTCGAAACCGGTCATCGATTTTTATCATCCTGTAGTGTTAACGCCAATAAATTCAACAAATCTACCATCCCAAGGATACTTGGTTATTGACTATACTGCGTTTCTTCGTGGGTACCTGAGTGAGAGCGAAGTTCAGACTTTGGTGATCCAGGGTCGCCTTAGGCCGGTTGCATCTATTCCAGCAGGTACACCACAAGTTGTCTACTTAGATGGCATGTCGTTCTCCCAAGTTGAACAAATAAACTCAACGTACACCAGCATTATGATTTATCAAATTACTAATGGAACAAGCTAGTGTCTCGGGGCCTTCAAATTCAATGTAGAGATTTAATTGAATTGTTCGCTCCTTGACACTAGAACGGTTTCGTAAAAGGAGAGATAGTCAGGCATCCCGTCTATCGGAAGACGTTTCAATTTGAGAAGACGCTTAAAGCATCCCTTGACGGCTTGTCGGATTTCGGTTGCTTTCGAACAATGTTCTGCGCTAAAATCGAACTCAACAGACTTGAAAAACGCCTTAACGAGCGGACTTTCAATGGGGTACCCAAGAGCGAAATGACCCGACGAATTCAGGGTCGTATTAACTTCGCTCATCACGGCCGGCAGAGAATCTGGCGGTACATGCTCTAGCACGCTTACTCCGATTATCAAATCGACAGAATTCGCCCTAAATGGTAAGTGCTTCACATCAGATCGCACGAAATCTAAGTCTAAGCCCTGTTGAGTCATCATTATTTTTCGAACAGCTGCAAGATGATCATTCAGGTCCACGCCCACTACGTAGTCAGTGACGGATTTTAGTGAGCACATGAGAATCCCAGAACCCGCTCCGATTTCAATTATTCGAGCTGAAGGTAGGTCCTGAAGTAGCGACAGCATAGTTGAGAGCCGCTTAAGATAAAGCCGTTTCACTATGAACGATCCATCGGCATATGCCCAAAGTGCATCAGCGTACTTTTCCTTGTCGAGCGATCTGAGCTGGCTAAGTGTTTCTCTGCTCGGAATTATCAGTTTTTGGAGTTTTGTTTTCTGCAACGCAACACCAGCCAGATTCGGTATCCAACGATTCGAGGGGAAGCCTAGCGTCATATAAATAGTAGAGAACAGATGACGCGCTGCGGCTACAATGTTGCAAGGGAAGCTCAAGGGTACCAAAGTTCTAGTCACTGGCGGCGCCGGATTCATAGGCTCGGAAGTTACGAGGCAGTTGGTGCATATTGGCGCACGGGTCACCGTACTGGACAATCTCACTTCAGGGAAAAAGCAGTACCTTGAAGGTTTGCCTGTTCGCGTTGTGAGAGCAGACATCTGTGACAAAAGAACGATATCACGTTGCATGAAGGACCAGGAGGTGGTCTATCACTTGGCGGCTTTGCCATTCATACCAGACTCATATCTTAATCCGCAGGAATTCTTCAGAGTGAACGTTGAAGGAACATTGAATTTGCTGTGGAAGGCAATCCACTCTGAATCAGTGAAACGTTTTGTCTATATTTCTTCATCCGAGGTTTACGGCACTGCGCAAAGGATCCCGATGGATGAGGACCACCCAACGCAGCCTCACTCCACCTACGCGGTCAGCAAACTTGCAGCCGACCGAGCCGTTTTCACACTCCACAAGGAACAGGATTTCCCGGTCGTAATTCTTAGACCTTTCAACAGTTACGGACCACGAATCACTCAGCCTTACATTATCCCTGAGATAGCAATACAACTCCTAGAAGGAAGAGGACATCTTAAGCTGGGAAATGTGGGAAGCTCTCGAGACTTTACATTCGTTGAAGACACGGCCAGAGCAATAATACTCGCATCACTCGCCGATCGTGCGGTAGGAGAAGTGATCAATGTTGGATCGGGAACAGAAACTAAGATCCAGGACCTTGCGACGCTTATTGCGAAGATCATCAACACGAAGTTCGTCCTTGATAGAGACGAGTCAAGAATACGCCCGTACGATGTTGACAGGCTAATTTGCAATAACTCAAAGGCTCAAAATTTGCTCGGATGGAAACCTGAGGTGCAGCTTGAGGATGGGCTGACGCAGGCAGTCGATTGGATAAGGAAAAACAAAGTGAAATTCAAAGCACCGTTCAAAGGCGCGATATCATGGTATCGAAACTCGCAAACGTAAGCACGAAATAGTCTGCCACTCACACTTTGTGAGTATTTCCTTCATCGACGCGTTTCGCGAAGACGCATACTTATATGATAAGCATGTTCGAACTGCTGCCCTACGGTTAGACCATGCATCTTGGTAAGCGTGAATTAGCTCTAGTGGCAGTTAGCATAATAACAGCTCTCGAGGCCTTTACTCACGTCGGTCAAAGGTACCCTGATTCAGCTAGCTATACCAAGACGGCATTATTCTTTGAAGGTGAGATTAGCCGAGCCCAACTGGGAAATGCGTACTTCCGACTTCTACGACCCGCTGTGCCATTTGTCGCATCTTTGCTAAACCATGTTATTGGTATTGAAGCATCGTTCGCAGTTTTCAACGTCATGCTTTGGTTCGCGTCATCTCTACTAATGTTTAAGTTAACCGAGCTGCTGACTGAACGAACCGATGCAGCGTTCGTAGCGTCTTCATTTTTCACCGCATCGATCCCAATCTTGCTCTATGGTGGAGCAGTCTTGACGGATATGTCAGGCTACTTTTTCGTACTACTCGGAACATACCTCATTCTAAAACTGGATTTAGGCCGAGCGACTTATGTTAAGGTCATTGGGAGTTCGCTCGTTGTAGCCTTAGGCGTCCTCTCGAGAGAGTTCGCGGCCAGCGTGATCGTCACTCTTGTCATCTGGGTCTTGCTTACAAAAGGATCATGGCGCCGAGTCCTCCTCATGACGCTCATAGTGGTAGCGATAGCTTTCGCGTGGAGCACGGCAGTCGGGATCAGCTACAACAGCTGGTTTTCGTACAATGTACTTAATGCCTCGCAAAACGCGTCATTCGAATCTCAGAACGCGCCTTTAACGTTACGACTCTGGACATGGATTCGAACGATCCGAGACGCCTTTCGACCGGAGATTTTACTGCTGGCTGTAGTTGGTGCTGCATCTATTCTCAAACGAAGAACAAAATTACCAGCTTTCGCAGCTTCGCTGCTTGGCCCTGCGATAGTTACATTAGGTCTGGCGGTGGTCGGAGCAGGGACAGATTTTAGGTACACTTTCACGATGTTCCCAGGAATGCTACCGATTGCTTCCCTTGGCGCGATATGGTTGGCAAACCAAGTTGCCGCTTTCCTCACAAGAAAAAACACGGAGAAACTGGCAACTATTCTAGCGATACTCTGTGTTGTGGCTTTTATTGTTGAGATGAATCTAATCACAATAAGATTCCTCTCTTTACCATGGAATCCATATGTTGCACCGTAGATATCTTGTAGATGGCCATGCTAACGTTCGGAGACTTATGCAACAGTCGGAGGCTTCGTTGTTATGAAAATTTCTTATGACCGAATTCTTGTGACTGGGGGAGCCGGCTTCATCGGAAGCCACACCTCAGACGCTCTATTGGACGCTGCTGTTGAAACTTGGGCGTTGGATAACTTTTCTACGGGGTCATTGCGGAACCTCTCGCGCTGGAAAAACGACAGAAGGCTCCATCTTGTGCAAGGTGGAGTCACAAATTTTCGTTTACTGGCTAAGGTTGCTAGGAAAGTAGATGGAATTGTCCATCTGGCGGCTCAAGTCAGCCCGTACGTTTCCATGACAAATCCTGAATTGACGAACGCAGTCAACGTTAATGGAACTTTGAATGTTCTCAAGGCAGGCGAACAAGAAGACGTGCAAAGAATCGTCTATGCTTCATCTTCATCCGTTTACGGGCAACTGCAACGAAAACGGATGAGAGAAAACGAACCGACCACCCCAATCACACCGTACGGCGTCTCTAAACTCGCAGGAGAAAAGTATTGCCAAGCGTTCTCTCGAGCATTCGATCTGCCTACCATCTCACTCAGATACTTCAACGTTTTCGGCATACGTCAGAGTTCAAATCCATATAGTGGCGTGATTGCCATTTTCGCAAAAGCATTGACCGATGGCCGATCCCCAACCATTTATGGGGATGGGCGACAGACACGCGATTTCATCAATGTAACCGATGTAGTGAAAGCCAACCTATTGGCACTTCAGAGTCACAAGGGCATCGGCGAAACCTTCAACATAGGCACGGGCCGACCAACATCAATAAATCAACTCTACAGCTTGATCGCGCGGATTTCTGATCGACAGAGCATTCATCCAATCCACAAAGCGAAGCGGCCTGGAGATATCACGACTAGCTGCGCAGACATATCGAGAGCACGGACGTGTCTGAAATTCAAACCTGCCATAAAACTGGAGAAGGGATTAGCTGAGCTTCTTAACTGGTTCGAGTCTGGAGCCAGAGGTAAGGATTAGGTTATCTGTTGCTTTGGTTTAGGAATGAAAGTGGAGGCGTTCAATGATGGATTCGTTGCGAAAACAGTTGCTTTCAGGCCAAAGTAAGCTCGCAGTGTGGGGTACTGGGTATATTGGGTATTCGACGCTTGCGAATTTTGCTTCACAAGGAGTCATGTGTACTGGTACGGATGTTTCAGAATCGGTTGTTTCAACCATTAACTCTGGTAGGATACCTGTACCGAACATGGAATATTGGTTAGGATTCGACACCAGATACCTGATTGATTCAGGCACGTTGAAAGCGACCACTGACTGGAAATCCATCATCACAAACAAATATCCAGTTCACATGATCGCCATCCCTACAGAGAAGGGGGCTGAACCCTGGGACGGCGCGCTAGAAGACGTTATAACGAAAATGGCCACCAACCTCAAGATTACGAATCAACCACCCCTCATCATAATCGAGTCGACATTGACTCCGAACAAGACGGATGAGTTAGTCATTCCTATACTCGAAAAACAGGGCCTTAGAGTAGGGAAGGATGTGCATGTTGGTGTTGCTCCGCGACGAGATTGGTTCATCAGCCCAGAAAAGAATCTACGCACAATTCCCAGAATCGTAGGGGGCACTACACCCGAGACCACCCAACTCATGATCGACGTCCTTAGCATCGTCTGCGAAACGCTGATTCCAGCGCCTGATCATCGACATGCCGAAATCGTCAAGAGTGTCGAAAACGCGTTCCGGCATGTGGAGATTACGCTAGCAAATCAGCTAAGCCTAGCGTATCCGAACCTAAACATGACCGAAGTATTACGCCTTGTAGGCACGAAGTGGAATGTTGGAACCTACCACCCAAGTTTCGGAACAGGCGGATACTGCATCCCCTTAAGTTCCAAGTACGTCCTTGAAGGAGCCGAAAAACCGGAGCAGCTCACTATTCTAAAGGATACGGTGACTGCTGATACTCTTCTACCCAACTTAATTGCCGATCATATTGCGGACAAAGGATTCAAGAGCGTTGGAATTCTCGGCCTATCCTACAAAGGGGATCTTAAGGTAGCAGTACTAAGCCCAACCATCGGAATCAGCAAACGCCTCAAGGAACGCAAAGTCCAAACAAAAATCAACGACCCATACTTCACAGATACAGAAATCACAAAATTGACGGGGGTAGATAGCTTCTCCTTCCCAGAGGGCCTAACAGAATTCGACTGCATCATAATCGTGGCAGGTCATCGAATCTACAAAGCAATACCCGAACCAATCCTCAAAAAACAATTAACAAACTGCAAACTCGTGGTCGACAACTTAGAAGAAACCTGGAGACATTTCAATTGGAATTCCCCTGAAACCAAATACGTAGTAGCAGGAGACAGCAACTGGCTAAACTGAGGTTCGACTTTCTGATTTTGGTTTGAGCTTTGGTACGCGTTCTCTTTCTAGCAGCGCCTTTTAAGGCGCACATGATTCAAAAAATGGCGGAGCACTTCTCACCCAACGTTACTTGGGAATTGATAACGCCAGCTTATCCGTACGCTTCCCTGCTTGGAAAGAGTATGACGGTGCGAGAGAAACTCATCGGTCGCATTCTTCCATCAGTAACAGATCGATCCATGAGCGAAATCATGAAGACTTTCTACCCGGATGTCGTGTATTCGGACAGCCCATTGTATGGAGCGCAATTCGAAGCGTATTCATTGTTGCGTGGAAAGCGACCGCCGCTAATTGTCCATTTGAGAGGAGATTGGTGGCGCGAATATTTGGATTGGTTCAGACGCGCCAACTGGAAGCAACGAGCACTCTCTTCACAAAGTTACGCATACCACTGGGCTTCAATCGTTCTTGCCAGTAAAGTTACACCGATCTGTAAGTGGCTAGAGCGCATAGTGAAACATTATTCACCTAGTAAGAAGACAGAAGTCGTGTACCAGGGAATGGACACAAAACAGTTCCAGTCCGAATCTGGTTTGGAGCTTCAACATCCCGCTGTTGCAATAATCCAAAATCACACAATCTACCCCAAAGTCGCAGGCCTATTGAATTTCTCAACCGTTATAGAAAGGCTGCCTGAAGTTCAATTCTATATTGCGGAAGGAGAAAATGTCAAACAAACTTTCTTGCCACTCGTGAAGGAGCAATTTGTCTCCCTACCAAACGTTCACTACATCAAAGGAGTAGACAACGTGCGGGCGGTGTGCAGAATGTTGACAGCAGCAGACTGCTATGTGCTCGCGTCAGGGCTTGACTGCTGCCCAACCACCGTCCTTGAAGCCTCATTGCTTTGTAAGCCAGTCATAGCGAGTCGTATAGGTGGCGTTCCCGAAATTGTAGTGGAAGGGCAATCTGGCTGGACCGTCGAAAATGACCGTACTGACGACTGGGTTGACAAAATCAGGCAAGTAACGACAGACAGTAAACTCAACAGAAGGCTTGGAGATTATGGGAGACATTGGGTATCAGATAGGTTCGATTGGGAGATGATTTCGAAACAGGTTGAATCATTACTTCACAAAGAAGCCGGTTAGTTACCAGGATGCGTTCTTAGATCAAGTGTAGTCTCTGAGTGCTTGCCTTCTTGGGCTTCCAACCATGTCACCGTCTATGAGAGCGCGTAGCTTGCTCTCTACGTTTGTGATGCGTTTCTGATCTTCTTCAGTTAGAAGTTTCTGAGCTTCAAGGAGCTTCTTGACCAGAATGAGCATCTCTAGGTAGCTCGGGGCGAATGCTTCCGCCTCTTTACCTGGAATCAGTCTATACGAGTACGGGTTTGACTCCACTGTTATGTCAGCTTCAGCACTATAAGAGGTGGTTTTCTTGAGATGAAACCAGCCAATGATAATTGAGAGCGGTGCTCCAATGATGGTGGCGAGTATAGTGAACGGCGTAAATTCTGGAAAAATATGAAGCAGTGAGGGAATATTCTTGATGGCCAAGTAATACACAGTGATGAGAGTTGAAACATAGCCCATTATGAATGTGAGATAGGTTGAGTAACCGATCCTGAAATAGTACCAGGCTCTTGTGAGATAGCTTGAAGTTCCCGGCATTGCAATCCGTCGTCAAAGTACGATAGGGGGTCTATTATACGTGTGCCCACTACCAGCACCTATGCTGCGAAAAAACCTCAGAATTCTCGTTGTAGGAGCGGGCTCGCCGAACGCCGACATGGTCGCTGAGGTACTGAACGCCAACGGATTTCACGCTGCATGGACAGACAAGATTCGTCATCCGAACCCATTCAGAATCAAGAGTTTTGATTTAGTGTATGGAATTTACTTGCAATCATGTAGTCGATACATTATCGTCGGTAAACTTCTCAGAAAGAAGACGCTAATTCACTTCGTCGGTAGCGATGCTTACTGGATGGCACGCGAAAAGTCTATTCTGCGCCGATTCTATTGGCGAATTGTGCTGCAACTGACAGACATAGTACTTTACGTGTCACCACATCTTCAGAACATGGTTGGGCGCGAGGGAACCGTACTTCCTTTCCCAATCGCTACCTCCGAATTTCAATCATCGCATCATAGAATTCAACCTGATCGCGACATACTATATTACTGTCCAGGAGGCGAGCGTAACGCAGAGATCTATCGAATATCATGGATTATCGACTACGCGAAACAACACCCGAATGAGAAGATTACAATTCTCGGAAACGTTACTCACCCTGCGCAATATCATGTAGACCTTCGGAACGTACAGGTAGTATCCCACGTAGAGAGAGCAGAGATGCCGGCGTTCTACAAACGACATCGCAAACTCATACGCATGACAACTGAGGACGGTCTATCTCGCATGTTGAGTGAGGCATTGCTCAGTGGATTGGAAGTTGAGTTCAACGGGCAGAAAGTAACGGAGATCCCGCGAGAACGTGTACCACGGGAATTCGCAAGTACATTCGAACAAGTGCTCATCTCCAACGATATAATCAAATCCACGAGTCCGCCTTAATCGTTCATGAGCAGAACTCGTCCTGATAAATCCGAATACATCTCTTAGCTACCTTCAACGAATCATGAGTGTTGACGATGAACTCTCTAGATTTAGCGGCCAACAATTCTCGAGAAGACCTATCTTTGACAAGCGTTTCGACAGCAGACTGAATCTCTGCGCGTGAATGAATGTTAACGAATGGACAATCTTTCACAAATTTTAGGTCGCTTTCTTGGATGTCAGTTATGATTGGTACACCGCAAGCTGCGGCCTCCACTGCTCCGAATCCATAAAACCCTAAACCCACTCTATCGACCCACAAATCCAATGTCGCGTAGTAGTTCGGAATTTCTTGATGACTAATGATTTGATTCAATGGAACCCCAATGGCTTTTCCTTCGAGCCTAGAAATGGCATCCTTGATCTCGGAAATTGCAAGATATTGGCGCTTGTTGGGATCTGTATACTGATCGCTGTAGCCCACCCTTACCAAGTCCAAGTCCGTCCGACGCTTAGGAGTTGGCTTGAAAGTATCGGTATCGACTGGTATTGGAATAAATTTTCCGTCCGGAACGCGATCAAGCATATTTGGCATCGAAACCAACGATGGAACTTCACGATAGAGAGGTATCTTCCCGTTCGGATTATGGTAATGTTGCACAATACGATTTTTCCATAATTTCAAGACATAACGTGGGTAGGCAACATCATTGTGGCTATGAAGAAGGTTAAACAGGCTTCTGTACTGGCGCCAATCGAGATAGCGCGTGTAGTAAGCTAAGTGAGTGCTCCCTAGACGACGCCTAGGTAACAGATAATCCTCTTTGAAACCGAATGGATGAGGGGCTGCAGAGATAACCCGACTAGTCACTCCTAGGCGGTTCAAGGCGTGACTCAAAACTACTCCTACACCGATATGCTCGGCGTGCAGGACCTTGAATGAGTATACCATAGTCCCACAACGAATTGTGCATTCCCTATTCAAGATGCACGTTAGCTGTTGGCGGAAGCTATAATACATCATTAAACTTGAAACATGACTTCTGTGAATCAGCAGTGCCGATACCAGAAATCAAATACGGCGACATTGCTGTCGATGATCGCGGCGAAGTTGGCTTCGTTAACTCTTTCGACTTCCAAGGCGTGAAACGCTTTTATTGGATAAAAAATTACGCTCGCGGTTACGTCCGCGCCTGGCATGCCCACAAGCGCGAGGCGAAATATTTCTTCCCTATTCGAGGATCGGTTGTCATCGGAGCTGTACAAATTGATAATTGGGAAAAACCGTCCAAAGAGAGCAAAGTTTATCGATTTACTCTCTCCGCCCACCGACCGGCGATTGTGTACGTGCCCGAAGGATATGCTAATGGAGTAATGACACTTACTGGAGATACTGTGTTGATCGTGTTTTCAACCTCGACTTTAGAGGAAAGTAAACAAGATGATTTTCGATACAATAGTCGTTACTGGGATATCTGGAATGTGACGGAACGCTAGGGGTAACAGGAATTGCGAGTACTGGTATTGGGAGGCACAGGAATGCTGGGGCATAAGCTCGCTCAAATCTACAAAGATCGATTTGAAACATGGGCAACCGTGCGTTCTGCAAGTACTAATTTCTCTCAACTAGGCATCTTCAATCCGAATCGTCTACTGGGTGGAGTTGACGCATTCCGGTTTGATTCAATCATTCATGCAGTTGAACAAGTGCATCCTGAGATCGTGATTAATTGCATCGGAATTATCAAGCAGTCACCTGCCATTCAAGATACTCTTGGAGCGATTCAAACAAACTCAATGCTACCTCAAAGATTAGCAATCCTGTGCCAGCTTGCAAGGGCTAGGCTCATACACATTAGTACAGACTGCGTCTTCTCCGGGCGTAAGGGTAACTATACTGAAGACGATGTATCTGATGCGGAGGATTCGTATGGTCGCACGAAGTTTCTGGGCGAAGTTACTAAATCTGGTTGCCTCACACTGAGAACTTCAATAATAGGAAGAGAGCTTAACAGTTCGTTCGGACTTGTTGAATGGTTTCTTAGTCAGCGAGGCGGAAGAGTCAAAGGTTTTACGAAGGCAATTTACACTGGGTTTACGACACAAGCATTAGCCACCGTTATTGAAAGTTTGATTGTTAATTATCCCGAGCTAGAAGGTGTCTACAATGTCTCGAGCAATCCTATTACGAAATATGATCTCCTCCGCATAATGAATGACGCCTTCAAGACCAACATCGCTATTGACACTGACGATAATGTGACGATTGACAGAAGCCTTGATAGTTCTCGATTCCGTAATGAAACGGGATTCAAGCCGAAGGAGTGGCAAGAAATGATCAACAAGATGGTCGAGGATCCAAGCCCGTACGAGCGCTGGAGAACGGTTCTTGGAAGTCCTTTACAAAGGTGAGATAATCTAAGATGCGGATTCTGGTTACAGGCGGATCAGGCTATCTTGGATCGATTCTGGTTCCGCGGTTAACTAGTGAGCAACACGAGGTAGACGTTTTAGACATTCAACCTCCTACCTCTTCCGTTCGATGGTTAAATGCAGACGTGAATTCTGCAGATTCCGACGCATTCAGACATTACGATGCAGTAGTCCACCTGGCGGGGATAGTCGGCGATGCAGCCTGCAATAAAGAACCGACAAAGGCGGTAGAGACTAATTATTTAACAACGAAGAAACTGGCTAAGGAATTCGCACGATCGAATAAGAAGATGGTTTTCGCTTCGACGTGTTCAGTGTACGGAGCCTCAAATTCTTTGCAAACAGAAGACACAGATCCATCCCCTCTCAGCTTGTACGGACTCACAAAACTTCAGTCCGAGAAATCAGTCCTGGACGCTGGTGGAGTGGTACTCCGGTTCGCTACACTACATGGCAACTCGCCTAGAATACGATTTGATTTGGTCGTTAACGAGTTTGTGCGGAGAGCCGTTGTTGAGGGAAAGATAGCAGTGTTTGGTGGCGCTCAAATCCGCCCCTTCCTGCACGTTTTGGATGCTGCCGAAGCAATTTCAGTCGCAATAACCGGAGAATCTGGAGTGTACAACGTTGGCTCAGAAAACATGACAATTCTTGATCTTGCCAACCGAATTAGGAATAAGACTCAATGCGATATTGAGATCGTTGCTGAGATAACGGATAAAAGAAGCTACGCTGTAGATTCTTCTAAAATAACTAGGAAACTTGGACTCCAATACAAAAAGAAGATCGAAGATACGGTCGATGAACTTAGGACGACGATTGGTAACCGACCCTGACAACCAGCAAAGCGAAGATATGAGAGGTCGCAGATGCTCTCGAAAATCGACGTCACGGTAGCAACAAAAAATAATGAAACAACACTCGCTCGTTGCCTTACAGCGATAAGAGAAAATATTCCAGTAAATCACCTTGTCGTGGTTGACGGAGGATCAACAGACAGGACACTCGATATCGCCCGGAGATTCAAAGCAAGAATAGTCACGGAGAGAGGGCTCCTTGGACGAGTAAGGTACAGACAGGGTGAAGAATGCCGCACAGATTGGGTAGCCTTCGTCGACTCCGATGTTTACGTTTACCCAACGTGGTGGATTGCAATGAGCCGACACATTGCGCACGAAAATGGGATGATCGTCGGAATTGGTGAGAGTAACTATCCAAGCCGCACGTACTTCTATAAAAAATATTTTAATTATAACGCGAAACGTTACGGTCTAGAAGCATTCAGTAACACGCTTGTAAAACGCACGTTACTGCTCTCCTGTAAGGCACTATTGGACGGTGTGCATGCCGGTGAAGACACGCTCTACGCTAAGTGTGTTAAAGCACAAGGCAAGCAGGTAGTGACGGTCGATGAACGCGGACCAATATGTTACCATGACAAGCACGCCGATATGCCATACGCATTTTTCAGATCCGGTCAGAGCATAGGAATGACCGGAGATCTCATGAGAGCATTTCGAATCCTGCCCAACAACCTACGAAACTGGTTTGCTTATAGTAAGAACGTTGGCGAATTCGATCCGCGACTCTTGGCTTACATAATTTACTTGTGGATGGTCCTGATTCGTGGATTCTTTTCCTCATTGGATTCAACCTGCAAACGGTGATGTTGCCGAAGCAAAGCCTTGAGGTCCAAACACTTTTCAGGGTCATCAAAGTTACTCGCAGTGACGTACCTTGCCACGAGTTGCGATCGCCCAAATCAATGCTACAGTTGGCGATTTGGAAGGAAACAAGAGGCGCATAATCGAATTTGGAAGGAGAGCCATGGAGGGAGGAGCGGATATCGTTGCTTTTCCAGAGATGGCTGTTACTGGGTATCCTCCGCTTGATCTTCTTCCGCCTCGTGAAGTTAGGCCGCCTGCAGGGAATCGTCGTCCCGCTCAAGAAGACTTCGTGCGTCTGAACAAGCAATGCGTACTTGAGATTGCAAAAGAACTACCGGATATTATCGCGATTATCGGATTCGTAGACTACGACGATTGCAACTTATACAACGCGGCGGCGGTTCTTTGGAACGGTGCGATCAAGCACTTAGCTTACAAGACGTTGCTGCCAACATACGACGTCTTTGACGAACACAGATACTTCACACCTGCACTCAACAATACTCCAGTTACTGTTGATCTTGGGGATCAAAAGATTTCCCTTGGGACGTCGATTTGTGAGGACATATGGGATGAGGAAGTTGGATATGGAGTCAAAGTTGTTGACGCATTGGAAGCAAGAGGTGCTCGATTAGTTGTGAACATCAATGCTTCGCCGTTCCACGACAAGATTCGCGATGTTAGGTTGCGGATCTTGAAGACAAAAGCAAAGCGATTAGGAATTGCAATTGTTTATGTTAACCTCGTCGGAGGACAAGATGAATTAGTTTTTGATGGTGAAAGCCTAGCGGTGGACCGCGACGGGCGTCTGATTGGAGTAGCCAAACAATTCCAAGAGGATCTCGTCATAGTCGACTTCAACAATGATGGTAGCAGCAATTTGGAGATCACTGAGCCTCACTATGATCGCGAGGAAGAGATGTTTAATGCTCTTGTTCTAGGAGTGAGAGATTATTTCCGAAAAACAGGATTTAGCCGGGCGTTTATTGGTCTCAGTGGCGGAATCGATTCTTCACTGGTTGCCGTTATCGCTGCGACGGCGCTGGGAAACGAAAATGTTACCGGTGTATCTATGCCCTCTCGATTTTCAAGCGATCACAGCAAGCTTGACGCAGAAGTACTCGCAAGGAACCTCGGAATCACATATGCGTCCATTCCTATAGAAACGGTTTTCGAAACTTTCGAAGCGGAATTAAGACCACACTTCAAAGGCAAGGAACGCGATGTTGCCGAAGAGAATCTGCAATCACGAATTAGGGGGAATATACTAATGACGCTCTCGAACAAGTTTGGAGACCTCGTACTAGCCACCGGAAATAAGACCGAGCTAGCGTTAGGGTATGCTACGTTATACGGTGATATGAGTGGTGGGCTAGAAGTCATAGGTGATGTGAGCAAGACAGAGGTATATGCTCTAGCAACGTATTATAATCAACATACAGGGCGTGAAGTCATACCAAAGAACTGCTTCACGAAGATTCCCTCAGCGGAACTTCGTCCAGATCAGTTTGACCCATTTGATTATCCAACCGTTTCACCGCTTGTAGATGATGTGATCGAGAACCGCCTGTCTAGGGAAGAATTGCTCAACAAGGGATATCCGGCACAGGTAGTTGACGACACGTTGCGCCGCATTCGAGGAGCAGAGTACAAGCGACGCCAGGCACCACCAGCCATTAAGATAACAAAGAAAGCTTTCGGCCTCGGATGGAAAATGCCGCTCGTAAACAAATTTCATTATTAGGCCATTTATGTCGCAACATATTTGGCCTTATACCATGAGATCGTCTTCTCAAGTCCCTCCGTGAGAGTAGTTGTTGCCTTGAATCCGAACTCGCGCAATGCTCGCGTAGTATCCAGGCATCTGCGTGGTTGTCCATCAGGTCTTGATGTATCCCAGAGAATCTTTCCCTTGAAGCCTACCAATTTCGCAATTAGTTCCGTAAGGGCGCTTATGGTTATCTCGTTCCCGCTGCCCAAGTTTACGGGTTCAGATTTGTCATAGCGTTCAATAGCCAGAGCAATGGCCTCTGCTGCGTCTTCGACGTAAAGAAACTCTCGAGAAACCTTGCCTGTTCCCCAGACACTTACGTTCGACCGATTCATTTGCACCGCGTCGACGAATTTCGTTATCAGAGCAGGTATCACATGTGAGCTTTCTAAATCAAAATTATCTCCGGGCCCATAGAGATTGACTGGCAGCAGGTAAATGATGTTCATCAAATATTGCTGCCGAT
>Ga0326728_10007721_pt1 | contig 27304 bp, 24 predicted proteins | sample MB3enrmetagenome_FD_207602 | JGI IMG/M metagenome (GOLD analysis project Ga0326728, IMG submission 207602) | Lab enriched peat soil microbial communities from McLean, Ithaca, NY, United States - MB31MN | ecosystem: Environmental > Terrestrial > Soil > Wetlands > Peat | place: USA: New York...
GAAGAGGAACGAGGGATCGGTGATGTGCCCGATATCGATCTCTTTTACCCGCTGGACCGGTTCGTCCGTGGTTTTTTTCGTAACGACCAGCGTCCCGTCCGGCTGGGTGATCAGCCCGACGGGATCGTTCTTCTTGATCCGCATTTCCGTTATCCAGTCTTTGGGCAGCGTGACGACAAACGATGACCCCCCGGTCATCTGGACCCGACGTAGTTCCATCTTATTTTCACCTCACGAATAGAGTGGTATGATGAATATGCTAATCTCTACTTGTATCTTTTTTGTATATATATATGTATATTCTATGTCGAAAAACTGTATATGAGCATGGGATAATGTGATGATCGAACACTATGAAAGCCCAACGGAGTTCGTATGTATTGACGACAGTATGCCTCGTGGCATTACTCGTTGTATTAATGTTCGTTGCCGGTTGTACTAGCACCGGAACCACCGCGACGAGCCCGGCGTCAGCCGGTTCCGCGCCCACAACTGCCGCCCAGACCGAGACGCTGACCCTGACCGGTTCGACCACAGTCCTGCCCATCGCTCAGGCCGTAGCTGATGCCTACATGCAGGCACACCCTGAAGCAAACATCCAGGTCTCCGGCGGTGGATCCGGCGTTGGCATCCAGGCGATCATCAACCAGAAAGTGGATATCGGTATGAGTTCTGCTGATGTCTCCGCGGCCCAGAAGGCACAAGACAGCAACATGAATATTATCACGATCGCCCATGACGGCATTGCCATTATCGTCAACCCGGCAAACACGATCCCATCGATCACCCTTGACCAGGTTAAGGCGATCTACAACGGGAGCATCACCTCGTGGTCTTCAGTACCCGGGGCAGGAATGGCAAACTCGAACAGCCAGATTGTACTCGTTGGCCGTGACAGTTCCTCCGGTACCCGTACCTACTTTGATCAGTTCGTGATGCAGAACACAAACGATTCCCTGTCCATGCACGAGGACAACTCGAACGGTGCAGTCCTCCAGGAAGTCGCCCAGACACCCAATGCAATCGGGTATATCTCCATCGGTTACCTCGATAAAACGGTAAAAGCACTCCCGATCCAGCTGGCAAACGGCACGCTGATTGCCCCGACCGTTGCAACCGTCAAGGACAAGACCTATCCCATCCACCGTGACCTTTACATGATCACCAACGGCCAGCCAACCGGTCTCACCGCTGATTACATCAATTTCCTCCTCAGCCCGGCGGGTCAGCAGATTGTCGTTGCCCAAGGGTATGTCGCCCTGAACAGCTGACGGGGAACATCTCTTAACCTTACTTTTTTACCCAAAGGGAGGCGAATACACCATTACACATTCTGAATGCTCTGCCGGGAAATCCCCGGATAGCACGGTGATTATCTCCCGATTAAAGGAAAGATGCGTCAGGTCCGTATTCTTCTTCACAGCCTTCTTTGCAGTCATCGTAGTTGCATTCATCCTGCTCTTCTTGTTCCGGGACGGTTACTCAATCTTCGAAACCGTGGGAGTTTTTAATTTCCTCTTCGGGTCGACCTGGGCTCCGGCCCAAGTGGTGCCCCAATACGGGATATCTACTCTCATTATCGGCACGCTCCTTGTCACCCTCGGTGCCATGGTCTTTGCCGTCCCGCTTTCTCTCGGCTGTGCAATCTATATCTCCGAACTTGCCCCCCCCCGGATAAAAAGCGTGCTCAAACCGGCAACTGAACTGCTTGCCGGCATCCCGTCGGTCGTCTACGGGTTCTTCGGCATGATCGTCCTGAGCACCTTTATCCGTATCGCGTTCAACATCCCCAGCGGGCAGACCTGGCTTGCCGGGTCGATCCTCCTTGGGATCATGGCGCTCCCCACGATCATCAGCGTCTCCGAGGATGCGATCAGCTCGGTTCCCAAGGAATATCGCGAGGGTTCCCTTGCCACCGGCGCAACCCGGTGGCAGACGATCAGCCGGGTCATTGTCCCGGCGGCCCTTTCCGGGATCGCGGCTGCAATCATCCTCGGGATCGGCCGTGCCATTGGCGAAACCATGGCGGTCATCATGGTGACCGGGAACACCGCTATTATCCCCAGCCCGATTTGGAACGTACTTTCTTCCGTCCGCACCCTCACGGGTACCCTTGGTATAGAGACGGGCGATGTGGCGGTCGGGAGCGAACACTACCATGCACTGTTCGGTGTGGCGGTGGTCCTCCTCATTATCACGCTCATTATCAACCTGAGCGCGGTTGCTATTCTCTCGTATCTCCGGGACGGGAGAGGCGCAGGCAGGGCAAAACGGTCATGGCTTCATATCCCTGCACTCTCTGCGATCAAGGAGAGACTTCTCCCCTATTCCCGGATCGGGGCCCTTGTTTTCACTGCCCTCCTGTTCCTTGCCATCGGTCTCTGGGAAGTGTCACTCTTTGTCATCCTTGTGGCAGCGATCTGGCATTACGGCAGGAACCGGATCTCGCGGCGCCATGTCGAAATGTTCGCCTTTGGCTTGGTCGTTGCGGCCGCTGTTGCGGTACTTGCCATTCTTGCGATCATCCTTGGCTATATCATCATAAACGGCCTGCCGGCGATCTCATGGGAGTTCCTGACGCAGCCACCGACGGATCTTGGCAGGAGCGGCGGAATCTTCCCGGCGATTGTTGGTACCTTATACCTTGTAACCGGTGCTATCCTGATCGCACTGCCCCTTGGCGTCGGGGCCGCGGTCTACCTTGTCGAATATACCCGGGAAGGAAGGATCACCAAGCTGATCAGAACCGGCGTCGACCTCCTTAACGGAACACCCTCGATCGTCTTTGGCCTTTTCGGCTTTGCCTTCCTTGTGCTCTTCCTTGACGTTGGCGTATCGCTCCTTGCAGGAATGATCACCCTTGCACTGATGGTGCTGCCAACCGTGATCCGTACTACGGAAGAGTCTCTCAAAAATATCCCGCAGTCCCTCCGCGAAGGAAGCCTGGCACTCGGGGCGACGCAGTGGCAGACGATAAAGAACGTGGTCATCCCGCCCGCAGTCCCGGGGATCGTAACCGGCGCAATTCTTTCCATCGGCAGGGCTGCAGGCGAAACTGCACCTATCATGTTTGTCGCGGTCGTTTTTTCGACCCGGTTTTTGCCTACATCGCTCTTTCAGCCGGTGATGGCACTGCCGTACCAGCTCTTCATCCTCTCGACCAACGTTCCAGGGTCATCCACCAACAAGTACGGGACGGCGCTCGTCCTCCTGATGCTGGTCGTCGCGTTCTACGCGGTCGCGATCCTGATCCGTAACCATTATGCAAAAAAGGCACGGGGATAATCCATGTCCGATTCAACTGTTATTGCTACTCAAAACCTCAACCTCTGGTATAACGAGAAACATGCACTCCAGGATATCACCATGGAGATCGAAAAGAAGAAGACCACCGCGTTGATCGGTCCGTCCGGGTGCGGGAAATCCACGCTGCTCCGGTGTTTCAACCGGATGAACGATCTCATCAGTCACGTGAAGATCACCGGCCAACTCCTTCTTGACAGGGAAGACATGCTCTGCAACGATATGGATGTCGTGGCCCTGCGCAAAAGGGTTGGCATGGTCTTCCAGCGGCCCAATCCTTTCCCCAAGTCCGTGTACGAGAACGTTGCCTACGGCCCCCGGGTCCACGGGATCAACGACAGGAAGGAACTGGATGCCATTGTGGAAAAGAGCCTGCGCCACGCCGCACTCTGGGACGAGGTCCGGGACCGGATCAACGATTCCGCACTCGGCCTCTCGGGCGGCCAGCAGCAGCGGCTCTGCATTGCGCGAACCCTTGCGGTCGGACCCGAGGTGATCCTCATGGACGAACCCTGCTCGGCCCTCGATCCTATCGCAACCGCAAAGATCGAGAACCTGATCGAAATGCTCAAACAGGATTACACGGTTATTATTGTCACGCACAACATGCAGCAGGCTGCCCGTGTCAGTGACTATACCGGGTTCATGTACCTGGGCAAACTGATCGAGTTCGACACAACAACGAACATCTTCGAACACCCCAAAGAAGACCTGACCGAGAACTATATTACCGGGCGGTTCGGGTGAGGAGGGAACATGACTGACAAATTCCACACGGAACTCAAAGACCTCAAAAAAGGAGTCTCGGAGATGGCTCGTTTTGCCTTCTCGATGCTGCAGGATTCGCAGGAGGCATTCATCAAGCAGGATGCAGATCTGGCGACAACGGTTGTAGACCGGAAAGACCGGCTCCGGGAAACGACCGTTGCACTTGAAGAGACCTGCTACCAGCTCATCGCCCTGAACCAGCCGGTGGCAAAGGATATGCGGACGATCGTCTGCTCCCTCAAGGTTATAGCCGCATCGGAGCGGATCGGAAGATATGGCAAATCAACCGCTAAGATTGTCAAAGAAATCTCGGGAAGGCCGCATATCGCGAACATGATGAGTATCCCGCTCATGTCGGAGTACGTGCTTGCGATGATCGACGATGCGATCACTGCCTACGAGACTGAAAACAAAAAGATTCTCGACGGTTTTTCCGCACGCGACGACGCCATCGATGCACTGCGCCACTCCATTTTCCGGGAATCGATCACCTACATGATGGAGAACCCCAAGACCATCACGCAGGCCACATACTACATCATCATCGCCCGGTACCTGGAGCGTTGCGCCGACCATGCCTGCAAAATCGCCGAGAACGTGCAGTACATGGAGACCGGCGAAAGAGTCGAGATCAAATAACCTGATGCTCCCGGCCTGTCATGACCGTTATGCATTCTCCATTTTGAGGTCCCCCTGTATCAGGCAGAATTACCGGATAATACCGCAGATCTTTTTTCCACATATGGAAGCAGCATGGGAGGACCCAGCCCCTAAAGAGGAAAAACTCCCCTGCCTGCAGGATTGTAAAAGAGAGGGGGATCAGGAATTTACAATAACCGTCCCTTTTATCACCGCATTATCCGCACAGTGATACCCATATGTTCCCGGTACGGTAAACGTGAACTGGTACCGCTGGTTGTTTTCGAGCAGGGGGGAGATGAACGAGTCAGGATCCTTTGGATCAGAGGTAATGATATGACGCCCCATATCGAGATTGAGCCAGGTAACCGTAACACCACGGTCGACCACAAGTATCTGGGGATTGACGCTTGCGCTCTCTATGAGGATCGTCGTCTGGGGAGTATAGACCGGGGTCGGCGGTACGGGCGGCGGGGACGGATTTGTGCAGCCCGCCACAAGGATGAGCGCGGCCACAAGAAGAATTACACCGGCCAGCAGCGTTGCAGGACCGGATCGAACATGCATGCAGTACCGTTAGTCACACGATATTAAAAGTTCGCGGTTTTTTGTGAGAGAAAGGAAAAAAAGTTTGTGGGGCAGGGGAGGTATCACCCGGTGCGATTGATCACGAACGAGACCCATCATAATAACAAAACGACCATGTTCCTAGCCTAGGTCATGGGGGCGGCCCGGGCCGGAGGGGGGAGGGGGTACCCCCCACTTGATCCGGCACATGGGGAGGGGGGTGATCCCCCTTCGGAAAAATAAAGGGAGGGGGGTAAGGGGATCACCCCCCTCCCCCTTATGCAATTTTCTGCATGACCGAGACCGGTGTTTCGTGTGGAGTCACCAGCGTGTAAGCGAGCGACTGGCAGGTTTTCCGGAAAGATGGTGAAGTGCCCGGCCGGCATCTGAGGGGGAGGGGGGGTACCCCCTCTTGCCCCGGCACATGGGTGGGGGGGTGATCCCCTCCGGAAAAATAAGTGGAGGGGGGTAGGGGGATCACCCCCTCCCCCCCCTATTATTGTACGGAGCCTGGGGAAGACATTTCAGGATCAAACGGAGGGGACAGTGTCTGTCCCCCCGCCGAACCCCTTATAAACCCCAACACCTCATATCTTTAACTATCAACGATGGTCCATCGTTGTCCGAATAGTATACAACACCATACTATATGGGAGAGAATATTTTATGATACTGGTACCAGATACGAGCGTCCTCATCGACGGACGCATAACCTCGATGATAAAGGCCGGTGAATACAAAGGAGCAACAATAATCGTCCCGGAAGCCGTCGTTGCAGAACTCGAAGCCCAGGCAAATAACGGGCGCGAGATCGGGTTCTCGGGCCTCAACGAGCTGCAATCGCTCTGCAAAATGGCCGAGGAAAAAATCATAGAACTCAAATTCTCCGGCATCCGCCCCACGCTCGAGCAGGTCAAGCTCGCAAGCGGCGGTGAGATCGACGCGATGATCCGCAACATCGCGATTGAGAACGCTGCACGGTTCATCACCAGCGACAACGTGCAGGCCGAAGTGGCGCGGGCAAAAGGGCTCGACGTCATCTACCTGAAACCACAGATCACCGATTTTGTCCCGCTTGGCATCGACCAGTTCTTTGACGAGCACACCATTGCTGTTTACCTGAAGGAGCGGGTTCCTCCGACGGCAAAGAAGGGCACCATCAACGACCTGAAACTCGTGAAGATCCGCGACCAGCCCGTCAGCGAGTACGAACTCCGGAACCTCGCACAGGAGATCCTCGAGCGGGCAAAACGAGACCCTGACGGTTTCATCGAGATCGAGAAACGCGGCATTACGGTCGTCCAGATCGGCTCCCTGCGCATCGCGATTGCCCGCAGGCCGTTTTCTGACGGCATGGAGATCACCGCCGTGCGCCCCATCGTGGATGTGACGCTGGACAACTACGCGAAGTCAGACGTCATCAAGAAACGGATCGTCTCCGACCGGAGAGGCCTTATTATCGCCGGTTCTCCTGGCGCAGGAAAGACCACTCTCGCACAAGGGATTGCGACGTACCTCTCCGATGCAGGCTATGTCGTCAAGACCATGGAAGCGCCCCGCGAACTCCAGGTGCCCGACCAGATCACGCAGTACACCACGCTTGACGGCAGCATGTCCAACACCGCCGATGTTCTCCTGCTCGTCCGCCCGGACTTCGTCATCTTCGATGAACTCAGGAAGAACGAGGACTTCACGGTCTTTGCCGACATGCGGCTTGCCGGCCTCGGCATGGTCGGGGTCATCCACGCAAACAGCGTTCAGGACGCGCTCCAGCGCTTCTCCGACCGCGAGGACTTCTCCGTCCTCGCCCAGATCATCAACACCATCGTTTTCCTGGAAAAAGGCGTCGTCACAAAGATCTACGATGTCGGTTTTACCATCAAGGTGCCCGAAGGAATGGGGAGCGAGATGCACATCCGGCCCGTGACCACGGTGACCGACTCTGAGACCGGCAGCCTCGTGCTTGACGTGTTCAGGTACGACGGCCAGACGATTGTCATGCCGGTGATCCCCGGTGCCCCGGCCGCACGAAACGCACGGGCGCCACAGATCCAGAGCGTTGGCCGGCCGGTCTTCCCGGTCAACAAACCGGGCAGTTCCCTTGCTACCATCCCCGACGCGACCCCCAGAGGACCGACAGAGGACCGCCCTGGCTGGAAACTCAACGAAAAAGAGATCCAGCGCGAGATAGGGCGGTACACGGATGGTGCTGTAGACGTCGAGATGATCAACGATACCAAAGCCGTCGTCTATATCGATGACAAGGATGTCCCGGCAGCCATCGGCAAGGGTGGCAAGAATGTCTCGGCCATCGTCAACAAGATCGGGATCGGGATCGACATCAAGCCCCGGTCCGATCTTGATCGGCAAAATGCCCAGCCGGCGGTAAAAAACGAGGGTGAGATCTCCCTTGGCGGTGGGATCAGGATCCAGACCGACAAGAAGCAGCTGGTCATTATCGCTCCCGACCAGAGCGGCAAGATCGTAGACGTCTTTGCCGGCAAGGAATACCTCTTTACTGCAACGGTCAACGAGGCCGGCGAGATCAGCCTTGCCAAGAACTCAAGCATCGCGCAGGAAATGATCCGGCGCTACCAGAATAATGAGACCATCAAGCTGAGGCCGGTATAACCACGATAGGAGTTTTATAACGCAACAATTCCCATAATAAGAGGAAAAGGTGAAGGGTTTTGAGCGAATTTGACCTGGGTAAGTTTGAAGAAGAAGCGCATGAACAATGGATCCGAGCGTTTGAGTCCAACCCCTCAGACCACGAAAAATTTTATCTGACCGTCGCGTTCCCGTACCCGAGTGGCGCCATGCATGTCGGCCATGGCCGTACCTATATCGTCCCGGATGTGATCGCACGGTTCTGGCGGATGAGGGGCAGACAGGTGCTTTTCCCGATGGCGTTCCATGTCACGGGAGCACCTGTCGTCGGTATCTCAAAGAGGATCGCGAGGAACGACCCAAAGACGATCCACCTGTACCGCGACCTCTACAAGGTCCCGCAGAACGTCCTTGCGGAATTTACCGACCCGCTGACGATCGTCAAGCACTTTGCCGCTGAATACCAGCGCGTGATGACCTCGTGCGGCCTCTCCATTGACTGGCGCCGGCGGTTTATAACGGTTGACCCTACTTACAGCAGGTTTGTCGAGTGGCAGTGGAAACACCTGTATGAGGCCGGCCATGTGATTAAAGGCGTGCACCCGGTCCGGTACTGCACGGTCGACGAGAACCCGGTCGGGGACCACGACCTCCTCGAAGGGGACAAGGCAGAAGTGATCAAGTTCACGCTCGTCATGTTCCACTATGGCGATGCATTCATCCCTACCGCCACGCTCCGGCCCGAGACGATCCACGGTGTCACCAATCTCTGGGCCAACCCGGGTGTGACGTATGTCCGGGCGCTCGTCGACGGGAAGATGTGGATTGTCTCTAATGAGGCAGCAGAAAAACTCGTGCTGCAGGACCATACGGTCGAGGTCAAGGAGGAAATCGAAGGAAAAGACCTCATTGACAAGACCGTCAGCCACCCGCTCTGCGGTACTGTCCCGATACTTCCCGCGGACTTTGTCGACCCCGACATGGCGACCGGCATGGTCATGAGTGTGCCCGCCCACGCACCCTTCGATTACATCGCGCTCCGCGACCTCCAGCAGCAGGGAAAATACACGCAAATCACACCTATCCCGCTGATCAAGGTCGAAGGCTATGGGGAAGTCCCCGCACAGGACGCCGTCGAGCGGGCCGGTATCCACCACCAGATGGACAGCCGCATGGACGCGCTCACCCAGGAGATCTACTCTGCCGAGTTCTCGAAAGGAAAACTCTTCGCGAAGTATGGCGGTAAGCCGGTCAGGGTCGCCCGCGAGGAAGTCGCGCAGGAGATGTGCGACAAGTACCACTCGGTTGTGATGTACGAGTTCGACACTCGTCCGGTCATCTGCCGGTGCGGGAACAAGGTCAAGGTCAAGATCCTCCACGACCAGTGGTTCCTGAAGTATAGCGACCCCGCGTGGAAGGAGCAGGTCAGCGACCACTTAAAGGACATGGCGCTCGTGCCTCCCGAGGTCCGCACCGAGTTCGACCGGACGGTCGGTTGGCTCAAGGACTGGGCCTGCACCCGCCGTGTCGGCCTTGGCACCCGGTTCCCGTGGGACCCGGCCCAGCTCATCGAGCCGCTCTCCGACTCGACGGTCTATATGGCATATTATACGATTGCACATAAGATTCGGGATATTGACCCGAAACTTCTCACGCCAGCCGTCTTCGACTATATCTTCCTTGGGAAAAATTCCCCTGACCTGCCAGAGAAGAAGAAACTGGATGCAATGCGGGAAGAGTTCCTGTACTGGTACCCGTATGACTACCGGTTCTCGGCAAAGGACCTCATCTCTAACCACCTCACTTTCCAGATCTTCCACCATGTGACAATCTTCCCGAAGGATAAGCTCCCGATGGGCATGGTCGTTTTTGGCATGGGTCTCTTAAATGGCGCCAAGATGTCATCCTCAAAAGGAAACGTCTTCCTTCTGGAAGATGCTGTCAGCGAGTTCGGCGCCGATACCGTCAGGATGTTTTTAACCGGCAGCGCCGAGCCCTGGCAGGACTTTGACTGGAGAAACGAACTCGTGCTCTCCACCAAGAAGCAGATCGAGCGGTTCTATTCAACCGCTATGGAGCTCAAGGACGCCGGGGGCGAGCCGCAGGACATCGACCGCTGGCTGATCAGCCGCCTTCAGGAGCACATCGGGAAAATGACCGCAGCTCTTGAGAACTTTCAGACCCGGCAGGCACTCCAGGAGGCCTCCTTTGGGATCGAAACCGACCTCAAGTGGTACCGCCGCCGGCTGCCCGGGGGCTGCATGGGAAGCAGGGATCTTGTTACCCTCTGCTCGGTCTGGACCCGGCTCCTTGCGCCGTTCATCCCGTTTACCGCAGAGCACCTCTGGAAGGAGATGGGCAACAAGGACCTCGTTTCGTTTGCTCCCTGGCCTGCAGCAGATGAAAAACTCATAAGCACCCGGATCGAGCTTGCCGAGGAGCTTCTCGCCCGTACGGTCGAGGATATCGAGTCGATCAAAAAACTGATCCAGATCACCCCCAAGTCGCTCACGATTGTGCTCGCACCAGCGTGGAAGCATGATATTTTTAAAACGATTGCACGTTCAAGCGACCGGAACACGGTGATAAAAGAGATCATGAAAAACGACGAAATGAAGAAGCGGGGCAAGGAGGCGACTGATGCCGCAAAGCAGTGCACCACCCTTATCCACCGCCTGCCCCCACACGTTGTGAAGCCGCTCGCACAGGAATCAGTAAACGAACGTGCGGTTTTCGAGGCGGCCCAGACCTTCCTCGAACAGGAGTTCGGGATCCCGGTCCACATCGCTGATGCGGAGTCGAGCGGTCATGCCAAAGGGGCAACTGCTCTGCCGTTCAAGCCGGCGATCGTGATTGAGTAAGATTTTTTATTGTTATACTGGGGGCTGTCACCTCCAAAACCCCACAAACGAGGGGGGCCGCCGCCCCCGACGGGCCAGAAATTTTAAAATCGCGGCACAGACCCAACCCCCTTGCCCCGCCATGCCCCTCGATGGGCCCTGAGGCAGGGAGCCCTTGTTATCTGTTAAAAGAGATCTACTATTGCACCATCACCGATTCCCGCCCTCCACCGCCTCTACCCGGTACCCGTGCTTCGCAAGGATCGCAAAGACCCGTTGCACCCACGCAGGCTCATCCCAGGGTGTTGACGGGCATGGCAGTGGTTTGACCTCGTCGTTCCAGATCCGGACAAGCACCGGATCGGCGGTCTGGATATCTGCCCTCCCGACCATCCGGCCCGCAGGCTCGCCCCGGGTATTGAAGATCACCATGTGGTAGCACCGGAACTTCCGGCAGAGCCGGGGCCGCGTTGGGTAAATTGCACACACCTGTCCCGGCCCTGCTGGGTTCCTGCGCAGGAAGACACAGCCCGGCCGGGAACCGGCAGCACCGGTGGTGATGTCCTCATCTATCTCTCCTGCGAACTCCGGCACTACGTGCACCGGGAAGACCTCCCCCGTGATCATATTTTTGCAGTAATAGTCCTGCTCAGAAAGCTGCCGCTCGATCCTGATATACGCGCCAAGGCTGGTGCAGCATTTCCCGCAGTGATCGCAGATAAAAGATACCATGAGCACCGGCTACATGTCACCCGGGGACATACCGGTGGCAGAAAAGCGGAATGGAGGGGTTATTCCCCTTCCACGCTCTTTGCCCGCTTCACCCGTTCCTTGGTGGAGAATCCGGTTGTCGCATCGAGAAATTTCCTGAACCGCTTGTTGGTATCGATGATCGCCTCATCAGCTGCCGAGGTATCGGAGTCGGTGTCCACCCGGAGAGTCTTTCCCCCGGCACCAGCGGTCGCCTCCAGATTTTTAAGGGCACCGTACCGGATCCGGTACGTGTTCCCGGTCTTCTGAGGCTCGACCCCGAAACAGTTTTTGAGCTCGGCAGCAATGCGTTGTTCGAGATCCCTGGTGAGGCCTCGTTTGATGGGGTACTCCTGCATACTACTTTTTTAGGTAGTGCGTGTATGTTAATTTAATGACGATTGACTCATCGCATGATCTCAAGATTTTTTCGAAGCCGCTTCCCGGCGAAGGCGCTGCGGTGCTGATGGGGTTCCCCGGGAGCGGGCTGGTCGGTACTATCGCTCTCCAATATCTGGTCGACCAGCTCGAGTTTGATCTGGCCGGCACCATGACCTCCCGGTACTTCCCTCCCCTTGCCATGATGAACAAAGGCGTGATAAACGATCCGGTGCGGGTATACACGAAAAATAATATCGCCGCCATCGTGGCCGATATCCCCATACACCCCATGATCTGCTACGAGATCTCAAACGGTATCCTTGACTGGCTTGAGCCATATAAGCCAAAAGAAGTACTCACCATCGCCGGGATCGTCACCAACGAGCCGGAGAAGCGCGTGTTTGGCGTTGCGACGACCACAGATGCACTCCAGCGGATACAGGATCACACGCTTGTCCTCCCCATCGGGAGCATTTCGGGTATTGCCTCAAGTATCCTGACAGAATGCAAGATCCGGGGCATTCCGGCGTTTGGCCTCCTTGGTGAAACGGTCAACGCACCCGATCCGCGCTCGTCCGCGGCAACCATCGAAGTGCTCAATAAAATGTACAATCTTGGCCTCGATGTCAAGCCACTGCTCGAACAGGCAGAAGAAATCGAGCAGAGCATGCACAAGCTTTCCGAAGAATTCCAGCAATCTGCAGATACGATGCCGAAAAAAGATCTGCCGATGTACGGGTGACTTGCAATGAGGTGCGCTGCATTAACCGGTGTATCACCTGAAGTGATCCGGGATCTCCGGACGGGGAGACCCCGCACCATCGAGCTTCAGAGTACCCATAATGTTGTAACTATCGCAGGTGTCGAGCCCGGGCCCGGGGTCCAAATCTTTATGACCTCGACCGATATCGAAGACCTGGGCCCGGGAGACACCGGGATCTGTGTGGATCTTCTCTCATCGGTGATCTCCATGAAACGGATAGTAGAGTACACCCAGGGTGCATATTACGAGGAACGAGAACGGATGTCGGCCCGGGTGCAGGTAAAATACTGCTTCTCGTCCGGGGTAAAGGAAGTCTTCCATGAACGTCTCTGTGCCCCAACCCAGGTAGAAATACTCAAGTCTTCATGCTATCATGCCGGGTAAATGCGGAACAATACTTCAACCAACATTTTTTTGCTGTGGCAAAGAGGGATAGTAATTTCGCAAGGATAGTGTCTTGCGGACCCGGCCTTGTAACCAAAAAATCATCGGGAGATTCCCTTCGGGTTCTATGACACAGATTAATTAGCCCGGAACACGAATCTAAGAGGCATCACGAGGGCTTGTGGCTTAGCTTGGACATAGCGCCGGGCTTCTAACCCGGATGTCGGGGGTTCAAATCCCCCCAGGCCCGTAATATTCTCTTTTTATCCATGGATACAGTGGGTCGTACGTCTGAACCTTACCCTGCATACTGGTTTTTTCCAAGGAGACGAATCCGCAAAAGAGGGGAAAAGGAAGGTTAAAGTTACTGGACTACAGCTGATCCAGCTTCATCTGCCGGTTTCTGGAGGATCTGCACATCCACGATGTTGTGCTGCCGTAAGGCCAGTTTCTTTGCCTTGAAGATATTCTTGCCATCTTTTCCGATTGCAATGCCCCGATCCTCGTCACGGACCTCGACCGTGGCCGACTGTGCATCGGTTTCACCAGTAAAGACGATACGTGTTACCTGTGCGGGCAGGAAACAGTTCTTTAAGAAATGCTCAGGGTTGCTGTTATATTCCACAACCTCGATCTTCTTTCCCATCACTTCAGAAGCCTTCTTGATGGAAGCTCCTTTTTTGCCGATCGCAAGCCCCATGTCCCCGGGGTTTATGACAAATATGAGTCTCCCGTTGCGCTCGTCAATGACGCAGTCGCGGCTTCCCGCGCCGGTCAGGGACTCAAACTGGGAGATCAGGCGCATGCAGTCTTCGGTCAGCTTGACTTCGACCATATCATGCCGCCCTCTTCAGGGAGAGTATATCTGACTCGCCTGGGCTGACAATGGCAAGTGTGCTCACCATGAAGGGCTTACCACATGCCTTGCCGAGTGCCACGCTCGAACCCTCGAATGTGTGAATGAAGATGTTTTCATACCCACGAATCTGGTTTTTAAAGTTCTCCGGGCAGTTGGCCGCGATGACCACCATCTGGGCCTTGCCCTCTTTAATGCATTTTTCCGTGTTGTTCTGACCGAGAATGACGTTTCCGGTCTTGATCGCTCTTCTCAATGAAGCATTAAAATCCATCTGCAATTCTCCTGAAATTTTTTGGCTTTTCCGGGTTGGTCCTTAATTATCAAGTTGTTTGACGGCCACCAGCCTGACATCGCCGGTACCGAGCTGGATCGGCTGGCCGACAATGACATTTTCGGTGACACCGCTCAGTTCATCGGTCTCGTTGGCGACTGCGGCATCGAGCAGGTGGTTGACCGTCACTTCGAACGCGGCCCGGGAGAGGACACTCTCCTTCTCCCCGGCAATACCGTGCCGGCCGATCTGCTTGACTTCACCTTCCATGCACATCATGTCAGCGACGAGCATGATATGACGGACATCCACAAGGATACCCTGTTCGTTGAGGGTTGACTGGGCCTCATGGATGATCGCATTTCTTGCAGCTTCGATGCCGAGTACCTGGGCGATCTCACTGATGTTGTTGGTGCGGGTCCGTGTAGTATCCACGCCGGCAACGTCAAATACATCCTTTAGGTTGGATCCTTCAGTATAAAGTATATACTCCCCGGTCTCTTTTCTGACAACAACCCGGAGGATGTCATCAATGCCCTGCACAATCACGTTTCGTACATGTTCAGCAAGCTGGAAGAGGTTCTGGTAGCTCTCCCTGTCCTTGGGCGTAAAGAGAATGGTTGCCTTTGCCTCATCGATATCATGCTCGAAATCGCGGTAGTGCCGGCGGTCGCGGATCTTCTTGGGCGCGACATCCATGATCTCCGCCGGTGAGATCTTACGCTTCTCGCAGACCTTGGTATTAAGGTGGACAACCACCTGCATGTTCTCCATGTCTGTAGTAATATCCCCGAACTCGTGGAGTGGGGCTGCCTCGATCTGCCAGCTGACTTCACGGGCCTTGTCCCGGTCGACGCCAAACTCTGTTTCGAGATACACCGTCATGGTCGGGGTGCTTGGCTCTTTTCGCGCATCCATAATCTCGATGAGCCGGGGAAGACCCAGCGTGACGTTGATCTCCGCAACACCTGCGTAGTGGAAGGTACGCATCGTCATCTGTGTACCCGGTTCACCTATGGACTGTGCGGCGATCACGCCGACCGCCTCGCATGCCTCGATACGGGTCGAAAGGTACTCTTTTATGACACGTTCCAGAATTTCCTTGAACTGCGCATCGCTGAGCTCTTTTTCATCGAGGAAGTTACGCAGCTGGTCCTTGGTCTTTTGCGGGAGATCTGCAGCCTCAATCTTCTTTTCGTACTTACTCGGGATCATGATCTTCAGACCTCCTCTTTCAACACGGCTTCGACAATACCTTTGACATCGACCGGATCCCCGAATGCACTCTTTGTGGGGTCGGTGCTGTCTTCGCCGTACTGGAACTGGATGATCCGGCCGCCGGTTGTCCGCACAGTGCCATCGTATGCAACCTTGAGATCCTGCAGCGCGTTGATCATACGGCGCTGGAGGTACCCACTCTGGGATGTACGGACGGCCGTATCAACAAGCCCTTCACGGCCACCGATGGCGTGGAAGAAGAACTCGGTCGGGTTCAGGCCGCCCTTATAACTGTGCGCGATAAACCCGTGGGCATCGGCGCCCCGGTCACCTTTCTTGAAATGCGGAAGTGTGCGATCGTCATAACCTCTGACGATACGTTCACCACGGACAGACTGCTGGCCGATACAACCAGCCATCTGGGTCAGGTTCAGCATCGACCCGCGGGCACCTGAGACTGCCATGACAACAGCGCTATTCCCGAGGCCGAGATGGCGACCGGCAATCTGACCTGTCTGGTCCCGGGCTTTCCCGAGAACCTGCATAATCTGCATCTCAAGGGTCTCTTCGACGGTACGCCCGGGCATCGGCTCCAGCTGGCCGTCTTCATAAATCTTGATCCGGCGGGTAACATCAAGTGTAGCATTTTTCAGGACATCCTCGATCTGGCCGTACTCGGTCTTGGAGAGATCCTCATCATCAATACCGAACGAAAATCCGTCGATCATAATGCCGCGGATGGATAGTTTTGTCACCTGATCGATAAAATCTGTTGCCCGCCTCATTCCGTACTGCCGGATGATACGGTTAACGATCTGCCCATCGAAAGCACCGATCGCTTTCTTATCGATGGTTCCCGACTCCAGTTTCCCGTCAAAGATCCGGACATATGCATCGCGTTCGCAGAGTTCCTTTTTGCAGATGTCGCAGTTCTGGCAGGAACTGGCTTTAAAGACCATATTGAGCGCAGTGGGGAGGATCTGCGAGAATACCTGTTTGTTGCTCCAGTACTCGACACCGTCCTCGGTCTTGCCGGCCGGGGGCATGTGCTCGATCTTTACCGGCTTTAAGAGATAGAGGGCCTCTTCTTTGGTAAACCAGCGCATATCGTGGGTCAGCATGAAGATACCCGAGATATGGTCATGGATACCCCCGATGATCGGACCGCCGAAACGGGGCGAGAGGATATTTTCCTGGACTGAACAGAGGATAGACGCCTCTGACCGGGCCTCCTCGGTTTGGGGGACGTGGAGGTTCATTTCATCCCCATCGAAATCGGCATTATATGGCGGGCAGACTGCCGGGTTGAGCCGGAAGGTCCTGCCTTCCATGACCTTGATCCGGTGTGCCATAATGCTCATCCGGTGCAGCGAGGGCTGCCGGTTGAAGAGCACAATATCGCCATCGCGGAGCTGGCGTTCGACTGTCCAACCGGCTTCAATCATATCGGCAACCGTATCCAGGTTGTCTGAACCCAGCCGGAGACGGCGGTTATCTGGGCGGATCACGTAATTTGCGCCACAGGGCGCGTTGACATCGGGCCGGGTCGGGCCGTTCCTCGCGATCTGCTTGAGTTCGTCAATATTATACGGGGTAACCCGCACGGGAACCGTCATCTCGTTCGCAACGGCGCGCGGGACACCAACTTCAGCAACCGAGAGGTTAGGATCGGGAGAAATGACGGTACGCGAGGAAAAGTTCACACGCTTTCCTGAGAGGGAGCCACGGAACCGGCCGTCCTTACCCTTGAGACGCTGCGAAAGGGTCTTGAGTGGTCTTCCGCTGCGGTGGCGGGCCGGTGGGCAACCGGCGACTTCATTATCGAGGTAGGTCGTGACATGGTACTGCAGCAGTTCCCAGAGATCCTCGATGATCAGCTGGGGTGCCCCGGCATCCTGATTCTCTTTGAACCTCTGATTGATACGGATAATGTCCACAAGCTTATGGGTGAGGTCATCTTCTGACCGCTGCCCGTTCTCAAGGATAATGGATGGGCGCATTGTGACGGGCGGGACCGGGAGCACGGTGAGGATTGTCCACTCGGGCCGGGCGACTTTCGGGTTGATCCCGAGAGAGATCAGGTCCTCGTCCGGGATCTTTTCGAGACGTGCCCGGATATCGGCGGGTGTGAGCTTGTGCTCGACCTTCTTCCCGTCCTCAACAACCACTTCGGAGAACGTGGTCGGCTTCTCGAAGTTGATCTTGAGCTGCTGTTCACCGCAGTGCGGGCAGATGCGCTCCTTTTTCACATCTTTTTCAGAGATCTGGTCTCCAGTCAGATCTTCATCAGTCCCGACAACCTTTTCTACCTCATCCGGTGACAGGAGCACCCTGCCACATGACCGGCAGGTAACACGCAGGAGTTTCCTGATCAGCCGCGTGTAACCGACATGGATGACAGGTTTTGCCAGTTCGATATGCCCGAAATGCCCCGGGCAGTCGCTCGCCTTCTGGTCGCAGGTCTTGCACCGCAATCCCGGGTCGATGACACCGAGGTTGAGATCCATGAGCCCCTGAGGGTACGGGAAGCCGTCATCATCGTAGGTGTCCGCCCAGATGATTTTCCTTACGCTCATCTCCCGTATCTCCTTGGGAGACAACAATCCGAACTCGATTTTTCCGATTCTCTTTGGGCTTGGCATGACGCACCTCCTATACGACGTCCTCTAATCTCAGGCGGGGTGCTATCCCCATGCTCTTCATCTCATCCAGCAGGAGCTTGAACGCGTAGCTCATCTCGACAGGGTAGATATCGGTCTCGTTACCGCAGGCAAGACATCGGGTCATGTTGCGTTTGCGGTCAAGCATCGCCACCATCCCACAATGGGCGCAGACATATTCCTGCACTTTGTCCGATTCATCGAGCAAACGCTCTTTTAATGCCATGGCGGCACCGTGGCCAATCATGACATCACGCTCCATCTCACCGAATCGGAGACCACCTTCACGGGCACGGCCTTCTGTTGGCTGGCGGGTAAGTACCTGCACCGGCCCCCGGGACCGGGCATGCATCTTGGAGGAGACCATGTGGTACAGTTTCTGATAGTAAATCACGCCGATATAGACATCAGCCTTGAATGCCTTGCCGGTGATACCATCGTACATCACTTCGCGACCACTATGGGAGTATCCCAGGCTCTTGAGCGATGCGCGGAGATCCGCCTCACTCTCGCCGCTGAATGCAGTACCGTTGATGCGCCGGCCTTCCAGTGACCCGACCTTGCCACCGATCATCTCGAGCATATGCCCGATGGTCATACGGCTTGGGATCGCGTGGGGGTTGATAACGAGGTCGGGTGAGAGCCCGCTCTCGGTAAAGGGCATATCTTCCTGACTCGCAATCAGGCCGATGACACCTTTCTGCCCATGTCGGGATGCAAACTTGTCACCGATCTCGGGCACACGCAGGTCGCGGGTCCGCACCTTGACAAGACGTGAGCTGTTTTCACCTTCGGTAATAATGACCGTATCGACAATGCCATGCTCGTTGCTGCGCATCGTGACCGACGTGTCGCGGCGCTTCTCCACAGCGATAAGCTCCCCGGATGGCTCCTCCAGGAACCGTGGCGGGGATGTTTTCCCTATCAGTACATCCTTTTCCGCTACAATGGTCTCTGGGTTGATCACACCATCCTCATCGAGGTTTTTGTAGGACTCTGCACCGTGTGCCCCGCTCACATCTTCGTCCGGCACTTCTATACGGTCGATCTGACCTCCCGGATACCGGCGCTCTTCGCCTTCGTAGGTTCTGAAAAAATGTGAACGACCGAGGCCCCGGTCAATCGATGCCTTGTTGAAGATGAGAGCATCTTCGATGTTGTAACCTTCATACGAGAGGATGGCTACCACGAAGTTCTGCCCGGCAGGCCGGTCGTCAGATCCGATCAGCTCGGAGGTCTGGGTGTGGGTGAGCGGCTTCTGGACGTAGTGGAGCAGGTGGCCCCGGGTATCAGGGCGGATCTTCATGTTAGCCGAGCCAAAACCAAGCGCCTGCTTGACCATCCCGGCACCCATCGTAACACGCGGGCTTGCGTTATGTTCCGGGAACGGGACATGAGCCGCACCGATACCAAGGATAAGTGAGGGGTCTATCTCCAGGTGCGTGTGTTCGGGAGTAATATCAGCCGGGTTCATCGCTATATAGAGATCTTCTTCTTCCTCTGCATCGACAAACTCGATCAGTCCGCGCTGCACGAAGTACGAGAAATCGATCTCCTTTTTGGCGAGTTTTCTGATATCCTCGTCAGAAATAAGGCTCTTGCCATCTTTCAGGACAATCAGGGGCCGGCGGGCACGGCCTCTGTCGGTGAGGAGGATAACATCGCCATTGAAGTCCTTAAATGAGACATTTACCTCGGGTGAGATGGCACCCTGACGACGCATCGAACGAATGTTCGCCACAAGGGCTTTCGGATCATCGACAAGACCAATCAATGCCCCGTCAACAAATACGCGTGACTTCTTCATCTGACCTCACTCCTTATGTGCTCGACATCAAGCGTATGCAGGATGCGCATGATCTCTTCTTCATCGTTGACGCCCTTGCTGATTTCGACCATCTGTGCAAAGTTTTTCACCAGACCACAATTCGGCCCTTCGGGTGTCTCGCTCGGGCAGATCCGGCCCCACTGAGTTGGGTGAAGGTCACGGGCCTCAAAATGTGGTTGTGAACGTGAGAGCGGGGAAATGACACGGCGCAGATGGGATAGCACGGCCATGTGATCGACGCGGTCAAGGAGCTGGGACACCCCCGTCCTTCCTCCAACCCAGTTGCCGGTGGCAAGCGGGTGCAACAGCCTTTCGGTGAGCACATCTGCCCTGACTGCCGTTGCAATCGAGAGGTCACGATGCCGCATGCTTGCCCGTTCGAGCTGGTACTTGATATCCCGGGTCAAACGGTTGAGCGAGATACGGAACAGATCCTCCATAAGATCGCCGGCCAGTTTGAGCCGTTTGTTTGAGTAATGATCCTTATCATCGATCCTGCGTTTGTTGAGGACGAGGTCAAAACAGGCCTCTGCCATACGGCCCAGGAAGTGGGCCTTTGCCAGCCGGATAGACGCAACTGACTCGGCATATCCCTCATCGCCTTCCTTGAGAGTGGCAGGCAGCGCGTAGTTGAGGTGCGGGAGCAGGTAATTGTCCAGCACAAACTCGGCGCGTTTCTTCTGGTAGTCCTTGGTCTGGTTGGGGGCGAGTTTCTTGCCCACGTACATGACACCGCCCTCAACCGAGTCGCATTCGCTCTCTTCGAGGTTCTGCATCATGAAGGTGAGGATATCCTCATCGGTCGAGACCGCATTGACGACTTCCTGGTCGTTGGTCATGCCAAGTGCGCGCATCAGATCGACGAATTTCAGGTGCCCAGCGACAGACGGGAATGAGACTTCCAGGAGGTTCTTCTTGTTGCGTTCGACAACCACGAGCGCACGGTATCCCCGGAATTGTGAAAAGACTTTTGCGACGTAGATCCGTTCGTTGTACCGTTCGGTGAACTCGGTCATGATCTTGTTGGAGGCAAGATCCTCAAGGGTCATGAGCACACGCTCGGTACCGTTAACGATAAAATAGGCGCCCGGATCGAAGGCATCTTCCCCATGGGAGACGCGCTCGTCGTCGCTCATGCCGTACAGGTTGCAGGAAACGGAACCTACCATGATGGGCAGCTGCCCGATGGTCGTGACAATCGGTTCCTGCCGGTCCTCTCCATGCACGAGCGTCAACCCAAGCTGTATAGGTGCCGCATAGGTCAGATTGCGCAGGCGCGCTTCGCTTGGGTACAGTTCACCCTGTGATCCATCGGCCTCGCGTACGAGCGGTTTTTTAACTTCGATATTACCGAGTTCGACCCACACCGGGTCGTTGTTCTTGCCCCGGTTCTCGATATCGGTCTCGATGATCTTTTGTTCATTGACCACTTTCTGAAGATTTTCTGTCAGGAAATAGTTAAAGGAGTCAAGCTGGTGGCGCGCAACATGCTCCCGTGCAAAGTATGCTCTCGATAAAACACTTCTGTCAATCAGATAGACCAACCCCGGCCTTTATTTTTTAGGTCTCCTGATAACAAGTCGATACGCTTCAGCCCTGCCGGCGGTATGACTCTTCCGGATAATCCGTATAACATCATCGACTTTTGCGTCGATTGCCTTTACAGCAGGATCGTCATGATAGATTTTTGGTAATTGTTCAGTGGTAATATGGTAGCGGGAGAGCAGTGCTGAAACCTCCTCCTCGCTCATGAGCTGGTGATCCGGCACCATTACGTGGCTCAACACATTCAGTTTGGTGCTCAATGAAAAACCCCCTTAAATATGAAACGATTGCCTCTCAGATGCATCACCGCAAAAAATCCACGATTGGATCGTGGTAACGGGCCCGGAGGGATTTGAACCCCCGACCACCTGGTTAAAAGCCAGGCGCTCTACCGAACTGAGCTACGAACCCCGGGGAATAAGATGTACAGCATTATAACAATGCCAGAAAACTATATAAATATTACCTCATTAATAATCCGGATTCCCGTATCAGATACTGGTTTATACAGTTTTTATCAGCAGGCCGTTAATCTCCCGCAACCGCCGTTCATCCAGATAAATTTTGTCTTCATGATTCCGGGTTTTCTCCCATATTCACGTGGAACCCTGCACCCGGGGATATTCAACCCGCTTGAGCCCTTAAGAATATCCTGAAGGTTCCTGATTACTTCCACATTTTTGCGGGGCGCGCAGTATTCGTCGATCACCGCAGGGTCAAGTCCCTTATTTTATGGAGCGAGTGTTTCCAGGATTATATCATGTCTGCGGGAAAATACCTACTGAATTGAGTCCGGAAGCTGCAACGGGTTCAATGGTTTTGAGAAGGATTTATCGATATTTATACTGTGATCCTGAGATTCCGCAGGTGTAATCTTTTTCAGCGTTACCCACTCATCCATCGGTCCCATCATGATATCAAGAAGGCCGAGATTGGGTAGTACACTCTGGGGGCTTTTGAGACATTCATCACTACCATGAGCGGAGACAGGAATATATAATTTACGGATAAGAATGACCGCAATTCATTGAGAATAAAAGACTGCCGGCGAATCAGGATAGTTGCACCTAATGGCGGTCTCCATTCCTGAGGATATATTGGTGAATACCTCAGCAACTACGTTGCATGACAACAGCACCGCATTTTCAATCAACCATACCTGAACCATTCATTTGTTTATACAATCATCAATTAATAAAAATAAATTAATAAAAATCAATTAACAAAAATATAGTTTTATGGGATTTTCCCGGCGAGTTCGCTTTTGATCTGCTGAAGGCGGGCCTCCTGAAACTTGATGTTGGTATCCATGTTTTTTAATGCCCGTGAGATATCGTCACTGACATGAACTTTCGAATCATTGAAATTATATGTGGTTTCAAGGATTTTCATCAGGCGCTTGTTAACATCAATGCTCTTTGAAAGCAATGCATATTCGTTGACAATATCAAGATCAACCCCGGACTGCCGGGCCAGATCCATATCCGACCGGATAGTTTGCCGGCGGCCGAGAACATGCTCAATGGTATCGTAGAGCTCGCGGTGAGTGATGGGCTTGAGTACGTAATCCTCAATAAAGATACCGTAATCCTCGGCCTCGACAGGTGTCAGCTGTTTTGCTGTAAGCATGAGCACAGGAATCTCTTTTGTTGTTGGATTTTCCTTGATTTTTTCCAGCGTCTCCCACCCGTCCATCGGTTCCATCATGATATCAAGGAGAATGAGATCCGGTGTGACCGTTTTAAGGATATCCAGACACTCTTCACCGCCATATGCAGCAACTGTGCGGTATCCTCCCCGTTCAAGCATCGTGACAAATACATCAACAATGAAGGGACTGTCATCCACTACTAGAATTGTGTGCACTTACATCACCCGCCCTATCTCTGAGGCAACAGCACCAATACGGGAGTATGCCTCTTCCTGCTTTGCAGTGCCTTTGAGGAGTGTAGCAATGAGAAAATGATCACCTGCACCCATGACAAGAATAGATGAATCTGCAGCCCGTATCGTAACCGGCCCAAGGGATTTCATTCCGATAAGGTTTCCTGCTGATTCCGCAGATGCAAGAATAGTTGCGGTCAGAGCACCAAACCAAGGTTCATTGAGTTCCCGGTCGAAATATTTTCCGGCGATAATACCATCACGTGACACAAGGGCGCATGCTATCACTCCATCAACTGCTCGTATTTTTTCAATAAATGCCGCAATTTTATCCTTTAACATGGCCAAGGCTCCTGTGTTGTGCTATTCGCTGTATTTCATAATAACTAATGACACCATATATACATATCTTTTTTATTTCTGGCATGATTCACCCGTTACGTAGAAAGTAATTGCAATCCCGCAGATCCGAGGGTAATTAATCCCCCCCCTGAAACCGATAAAATAAAATAATAAAAATAGATCTAGAGAAATGATATCATCTCCTTCTTGCGCTCTTTTAAGCAACGGCAACTATTGCCTTTCGCCTCCAAATGCTTGGCGCATCCTCTCCAGAGTGAGGAGGGGTCATTCTCATCACATAACTAACTAATTCGAAAACTGGATGAGCACAGGTATTTCCAGAGCCAAATAAACAAAAGTTTCTTAGAGGAATGAACTGTAATCTCTTTTTGCCGGTATCGGAGATGATTTCGTGCATACAATATTCTCCTGCAGGATTGTTTTATTCTGATTTTTTATACCCGGATCCAGGCAGAAATTGTTATAGGAAAAGATCGCTAATATTATACCAGTTATTGTCGGATAGCAATTTAAATACGACGAGAACACAAGAGAATCACTTGGCCGGGCAAAACTACATAATCGGTATAACGCCGGTTTTTGTGCATGCACCGCGATCCAAAAGTCGGGTACGAGATTATGGCATTCGAAGGTTACATGGTGGTATTATTCGGCACCGTAATGGTGATCCAGCAGTTCATTATGTACCTCATGTATGTACGAATCCGGCAACTCCTGACGGAGATCAATTCCATCGAAGGCAAGATGAAGATCACCGATAATGAACTTGACTGCCTCATCCAGAAAGTCGAGGAATTTAAACGAAGCAGCCTTTAGGGCTCCTTTTGCCCTGCCCGGAATCAGATTATCTCTTTTTTAAGACAACAAGATACATATGGGATATAAGCGAATAGTATGACCGCGGGGCCATAGGGTAGCTTGGGCATCCTAGGAGACTGGGGGTCTTCTGACTCGCGTTCAAATCGCGATGGCCCCATTTTAGATCGTTGTTTTTTGTGGTGTTTGACGGTGAAGATTACGGATTCATGCATTGACTGCCTGATCACCCGGGTGCAGCTCGAATGTGGGCTTGTCGGAACAGATTCCCGGACAACACAGGAAACCATGGATTCCTGCCGCAACCTTCTTTTATCATTAAAAAGCGCGCACTTAAGCCACCCCCAGATCGCCAGCCGTATCCACCACCGCGCCTATGACCTGCTCAAAAACCCCGATCCGTTCCGTGAGCTCAAGGATCAGGGAAATGCAGAATCAATCGCATTCTGCAAAGAGATCCGCTCAAGCCTTGTCACCTTCCGGGACTTCGTGCTTGCCTCCGTTATCGGGAATACTTTTGATTACGGGGTCAAGGGGCATACGGTTACCAACAACTTTGCCGGGTTTTTCCGGGAGGAATTCAAAAAAGGGCTGGTCATCGATGATACGGACCGGATCCTCCCGCAGACGTCGCGGGTCGTCTATTTGAGCGACAACTGCGGGGAGATCGTCTTTGACCGGCTCCTGATCCAGTACCTGAAATCCCAAGGGTCCCATATCACACTCGCGGTTAAAGCCCGGCCGATGCTCAACGATGCGACCCTTGCAGATGCAAAAATGCTCGGGCTGGATCGCATCGTCGACTGCCTTACCACAAACTGCGATGGCGCCGAGATCGGGTTCTGCCCTGAAGATGCTCCTCCCGTCCTTTCCGAGGCCATCTTCCGCTCCACGCTGATCATAGCAAAGGGCATGGCAAATTTTGAATCCCTCTTCGAAAGAAATGACCTCCCTCCTGTAGCATACCTGATGGCGGCAAAATGCCAGCCGGTTGCGAATGAAGCGGGTGTCCCGGTCGGATCCAAGATTGCCCTGCTTCGTGCATGAATATCACGGGTCCAGCACAAGAATGAGCCATCCGGCACGGTTTATGTTCTTTTTTTATGTTTTCCATTTCTGGATATAATACTGGAATGACCGTCCGGGTTGTAATTATCAAAAATATCCGGCAGATGATCGCAAAAACTCCCGTGTTTTTTAACAGATCTTTTCAGATCTTTCCTGTACGACCGGATACAAATCCTCATTATCTATCCGGGACGATATTCCCACGTACCAATATTTCGGGGGAGATGTTTTGGTCGATAATTTCGTCATCAGAGTGTGGCGTTCGTTAGATCTGGCACTCACAGGAAATCCGGGAAACTTTCCACGCCGGGGGGTCAGCACCCAAAACCCGCCGGGGCTTCCCTGGAATAAGCTGGTTGCATTTTCATCCCATGATCCCAAGACCAGGAGAGAAGTTATTATATGACACCATCGATAGGCATTCTTACCGGGGGGGGGGACTGTTCCGGACTTAACGCTGCGATCCGGGCAGTCGTGCGCAGCGGGATTTCGAAGGAATATCAGGTGATCGGGATCCGGAACGGATGGCAGGGACTCATCAGTGGCGACACCATCCCGCTCACGGATCATTCGGTCTCCGGGATCATATCCCGGGGAGGGACGATCCTGGGGACGTCCCGTACAGACCCGGTGAAAACTTCTGCCGATATCAACAAGATAAAAAGCGTCCTTGAAGATCGTGGTATCGGCGCCCTTGTCGTTATTGGCGGTGACGGCACTCTCCGTGCAGCCCATGACGTGTCCCTTTTAGGCATCCCCCTTGTTGGCATCCCAAAGACTATCGACAACGATGTTTTTGGAACAGATATCACTATAGGGTTTGACACCGCGGTCTTTATTGTCACCGAAGCAATTGACCGGCTCCACACGACCGCAGAATCCCATCACCGGATTATGGTCCTTGAAGTGATGGGGCGAAGGTCCGGCTGGATCGCGCTTGCTGCCGGTATAGCCGGGGGGGCAGACGAAATCCTGATTCCGGAAGTGCGGGTATCCATGGACGAGATCTGCCGGTCTCTCGATGCACGGTACCGGGCCGGAAAAAAATTTTCGATTGTGGTCGTTGCCGAAGGAATACATCACGAGGATATCGCCAGCGTACCGGTACCGGAATGTGACAGGGACGAATGCGGCCACGAAAAATTTGTCGGTATCGGGAATTTCCTCGGTAAAGAACTGGAGTGCAGGCTGGGAATCGAGACACGGGTTACGGTGCTCGGTCACGTCCAGCGCGGCGGGAATCCGACAGCATATGACCGGGTCCTTGCCACGCGCCTCGGGATTGCGGCAGTCGACCAGATCCATGCAGGAAATTTCGGCTGCATGGTGGGGGTGCAGGGGAACCGGATTGCAGCCGTGCCCCTTCTCTCGATGGTGCACCAATCAAAAGGGGTCGACCCTGCCGAATATGCCCGCGCAAAACTGGTGGCCGGAATCCACCTGTAGAAGAATCAGTGCTATTTTTTAAGAATCAGCTACGACCGGGTTTAAACTCCTTGCGAAGATATATATTGCCCGCCCCGCTCATGGATGGAATGCTGCCCAAAACCTGAATCCGCTGATACCGGAGAATCTGTTTCTCTGTTTCTTTTGTTGTATTTATTACGAAATGTATCAAGGCAAGCCTCTTTTTCCGAAGATTCGGGATTCACAATATTTATGGCTCTGTAGAATTCCTCTCCCCCAATTAGAACAACAAAATCTATCATCAATCTTGAGAGGTTATAGAGGATCACCTTGATTTTGATCTCCTTGACCTGGAGCCGGTATTTTCGGGCCTTAAGGGA
>Ga0326728_10007722_pt1 | contig 27303 bp, 23 predicted proteins | sample MB3enrmetagenome_FD_207602 | JGI IMG/M metagenome (GOLD analysis project Ga0326728, IMG submission 207602) | Lab enriched peat soil microbial communities from McLean, Ithaca, NY, United States - MB31MN | ecosystem: Environmental > Terrestrial > Soil > Wetlands > Peat | place: USA: New York...
CAAAATCCAACAGCAGGACTTGGAGCGGCGGCAGATTCTGGATTTCGCGCCGCAGTTAGTCGCTGTATTTGGGCAGGACAGGAAGCGTCTCTATGCCAACCGGCCCGCGCTCGATTACTTCGGTGTCACCCTCGAGGAATGGCAGAGTATCCCCGATCGCTTTTGGTTTTTTCATCCGGATGACCGGGAACGCGTAGCAAAAGATGTGTACACCGGACCGGCAAGCGATGTTCCGCATGAATTCGAAGCACGGTTGCGGAAAATGGATGGAGTGTATCGATGGTTCTTGTTCCGTGATAATCCTCTGCGCGACGAACAGGGACGCATCACGCGCTGGTACCTCTCGGCGACCGATATTGAAGACCGCAAGCGTGCCGAGCAGGAGCGTCAGGCGCAGGTCTGGTTCTTGGAAAGCATGGATAGGATCAATCGGGCCATGCAGGGGACCAATGACCTCGAGCAGGTGACGGGCGATGTCATCGAGGCCATGCTGGGCATTTTCGATAGCGAACGGGCCTTTCTGTACTACCCGTGCGATCCGGATGCCCCTTCATTTGAGGTGGTTATGCAGCGGACCCGACCGGAGTATGCGGTAGAAAGAAGCGTGATTCCCATGACTCCGGACGCGGCCAGGGGCTTTCAAATAGTTCTTGCGTCAAGCGGAGTTGTAACATTTGGTCCCGGATGCGATCACCCCCTCGTAGGAGACTTCGCCAAGCGCTTCGGCCACAAGTCCTCAATTGGGATCGCCTTATATCCGAAAACAGGCAAGCCGTGGCTGTTAGTGATGCACCAGTGCTCTTACGCGCGCGTCTGGACGCCAGACGAAAGGAAGCTGCTGGAGGAGATCGCCCGGCGGCTGGCGGACTCGCTCACCGGCCTGCTGATGTTCCGTAGCCTCCGTGAAAGTGGGGAAGCTCTGCGGAGAAGTGAGGCGTATCTGGCGGAAGGACAGCGGCTGAGCCACACAGGCAGTTGGGCTTTGAACGCGGACACCCGCGAGTATACGTACTGGTCCGAGGAGATGTTCCGGATTTTCGGGGTCGATCCGCGCGAGGGTATACCCGTGCGGGAAACAATGGGCCGACGAATCCACCCGGAGGATTGGAACAGGGCGCATAGCGGGTTTGAGAAGTCGCTTAAGGAGAAAGTAGATACGTCCGACGAGTACAGATTTGTATTGCCCGACGGAACGGTCAAGCATATTCACGCTATCCGGCACCCTGTTGTGAATGCCGCAGGAGTTGTCGTTGAACTGATGGGCAGCTTTAGGGATATTACGGAGCACAAGCGCGCCGAGGAAGCGCTGCGCGAGAGCGAGACGCGCTTCCGCACATTTGTGGACCACGCAGGCGACGCCCTATTCGTCCAGGATTTCGAGCAAGGGACCATTGTTGATGTGAACCGGCAGGCATGCGAGAGCCTTGGTTACACTCGGCAGGAACTCATCGGGGACACGGCGGCTGCTTTCCACACAGATTCGGATCGAGTGGAAATGGAATCAGCCGCGGAGCGGGCGGCGGCGGGCGAGACCGTATTCGACAGACACTTGCACCGGCGAAAGGACGGGTCAACCTTCCCTGTCGAAGTCCACACCAGCCTGTTTTCGTATGGCGGGCGTCGCTTCCTGCTGAACGTAGCCCGGGACATCAGCGACCGCGTGCGGGCGGAAGAAAAGCTCCGGCAGGATGAAATGGAGCTTCGGCAAATCGTAGACGCCGTTCCGCAGCACCTCTTCGTATTGGAACCGGACGGGAGATTCCGCTATGCGAACCGGCGCGATCTCGAATACACGGGTCTCACTCTGGAAGAGGTTCTGGCGCAGGAATTTCTTGCTCGAGCCTGGCATCCCGACGATTTGCAGAGACACTTGCATGAACGCCAGAATGCGATCGCACAGGGAATCCCATGGGAATCGGAAGTACGACTCCTCGGAAAAGACGGTCAGTATCGCTGGTTTCTAATCCGTCTGAATCCGCTGCGGGATGAACAAGGTCGCGTCATCCGCTGGTACGGTACACGGATTGATATCCAGCGCCGAAAGCAAGCCGAGGACAAGGTTCAGCAGAGCGAAGGGGAGCTGCGACAGATCCTGAATCTCGCGCCGCAAGTCGTCGTCGTACTACAGCCGGACGGGCGCATATCATACGCGAATGAGGTAATGCTCCAATATACGGGCCTTACCCTGGAAGATGTCCGGGCAGAGGATTTTCGCTCGCGCGTGTTTCATCCGGACGACGTAGAAAGAGTTCGCGAGGAACGACAGAACGCCCTCAGCCGCAGCGTACCGTTTGAAAACGAGCAGCGGATGCTGGGCAAAGACGGCAAATATTGCTGGTTTTTCTTTCGCTACAACCCACTGCACGATGCGGAAGGACGCGTCGTTCGCTGGTATGCCAGTGGGACCGACGTCGAGGATCGCAAGCAGGCAGAAGAGAGGCTTCAGCACGAAAATGTTGTTCTCCGCGAGGAAATCGACAAAACCTCGATGTTCGAAGAGATTGTCGGAACTTCTGCCGCCCTGCAGACGGTGCTTTCTCGCGTATCAAAGGTTGCTCCCACTGACTCCACCGTTCTGATTACCGGCGAAACGGGAACAGGCAAGGAACTTGTGGCCCGCGCCATCCACAGGCGATCTCATCGCTCCTCCCGCGCATTTGTTAGTGTCAACTGCGCTGGCATCCCGCGAGACTTGATCGCTTCGGAATTATTTGGACATGAGAAGGGCGCCTTTACCGGGGCCACTCAGCAACGTTTGGGACGTTTTGAACTGGCTGGGGGCGGCACGATCTTCCTCGATGAAGTCGGAGAGCTTCCTGCCGAGACCCAGATTGCTCTTTTGCGCGTTCTACAGGAACACGAATTTGAACGCGTGGGCGGAACTCGACCCATCCACGCTGATGTCCGTGTGATTGCAGCCACAAACCGTGACTTGCGGGCTGCCATCGCGGCGGGTGCCTTTCGTGACGACCTTTTTTACCGGTTGAACGTTTTCCCCATTGAGATGCCTCCTCTGCGGGAACGAAAGCAAGACATTCCGCTGCTGGTCGAGTACTTCATCGATCGTTTCGCAAGGAAAGCAGGAAAGAGCATACGCCGGATAAACAAAGAAACCTTGGACTTGCTACAGTCGTATCCCTGGCCAGGTAACATCCGCGAGTTGCAGAACGTGATTGAGCGATCCGTAATCGTCTGCGAAACAGAAATCTTTTCGGTGGATCAGAGCTGGCTATCTCGACAGCCCCTTGCAACCGAGCCGAAAAGCTCGCTTGACCTCATTGAAAAGCTCGCCGCTCAAGAGAAGGAAATTATTGAAGCGGCCTTGCGCGAGTGCGGAGGACGGGTGTTCGGACCGTCCGGCGCGGCTGTCCGGCTGGGTATGCCACGCTCCACCCTGGAATCAAAGATCAGATCGCTGAAGATCAATAAGAATCGCTTCAAATCCGCAGCTTCTTCCGAGAACAGCTAGCCGCTCGGCCGAATCTCAAAGAATCCCAACAAGCATGTTGTACAGAATTTCGCCAATTGGTGAAAAAACGCCACTCATTCGTCAACTACTTCACATAGTTTCAAGAGGTTACGGTTGGCGGCAGGATTGCACCTGGTATGGCAACAGAACCTTTTCGAGAGAGGCCAAAATGTTGAAGATCACCAGAGCGGCGAACGGGGAGGTGGTGTTTACGCTAAGCGGCCGGATTGCCGCTGAGAATATACCCGAATTGAAAACACTTTTTGAATCAGAAGCGCAAGGTCGCCCCGTCATTTTGGACTTAGAAAACGTGACCCTCGTGGATCGCGACGCCGTCAAGTTTCTCGCCAGCTGTGAAGCGGACAGCATCAGGCTGAAGAATTGTCCGGCATATATCCGCGAGTGGATTGCGAGAGAAAGAAAAGCAGAGTGACCTGGATTAGCGACGAAGTGACTCTTAACGGCCAAAATTCAAGTCTTGGGGGGTTGTCATGAACTTGGGAGCTGTATCGGATTCTAACTCGCGCGATGAAAACACGCGGTTCGGGCCTGTCGTCTCGGGCATCATGGATGAGGAATTCTCTCCAGAAGAAGACCTTCCGAAGCCAGACTTTGCGGGGATTGTGGGGCAGAGTCTAGCCCTTCGGGAGGTGCTGCAACTCGTCGAAATGGTAGCCCCAAGCGATTCGACCGTGCTTCTGCTGGGCGAGACAGGCACCGGCAAGGAACTCCTAGCACAAGCCATTCACAATCGTAGCCGGCGGAATAAGCAGGCGTTTGTGAAGCTGAATTGCGCCGCCATTCCCAGCGGTCTGCTGGAAAGCGAACTTTTTGGCCACGAACGCGGGGCCTTTACCGGCGCCATCACTCAGAAGACTGGCCGGCTGGAGCTTGCCGACCAAGGTACCCTGTTTCTCGATGAAATTGGCGATATCCCGCTGGAGCTGCAACCTAAACTGCTCCGCGTTCTGCAGGAGCGGGAGTTCGAGCGATTGGGCAGCACCAGGACGAGAAAAGTGGATGTCCGGGTGGTGGCCGCGACCCATCGCGCCCTGGAAGAAATGATCGTGGAGAAGCAGTTTCGTCTGGATCTCTACTACCGGCTGAATGTTTTCCCCATTTCCATTCCTCCCCTGCGGGAACGCCCGGAAGACATTCCCCTGCTCGTGCAACACTTCGTCCAGCAATTCGCCCAGCGCATGAACAAGACCATCAGTGCGATTTCTTCGGAGACGATGGAGGCGCTGACCCGCCATCCTTGGCCCGGAAATGTCCGTGAGCTTCAGAATGTAATCGAACGATCCATGGTTATCTACCAAAAGGGAAACTTCTCGGTGAACAAGAGTTGGCTCTCGCGCGAATCCTGCCAATTCGAACCGGCGCCACAAGCGCTCCTTAGGAGATCTTCCAAGGAGGAGCGGGAAATAATCGGGGCTGCCCTGGCCGAAACGAGAGGCCGGGTCTCGGGACCCTACGGTGCGGCAACCAAGCTGGGCATTCCGCCATCCACGCTGGAATCGAGGATTCGTTCGATGAATATTGACAAGTATCGCTTCAAGGCTTCTCGCCAAATGGCCCTTTCCTCAAAAATCCAACCGAGCTTTTTACGAGGTTCGCGAATTCGCGAAGAGTCCGCGGCTCTCTGATTCGCAAGCCCTTGCATTTTGAAGGGCTTACCCTTTGGCGATTCCATTGCTTTCACAATGCTCAACCAGAGAGGGCGAAACCATTATGGACAGAATGTTGGTAGTTGTCTTTGACAAGGAAGCAAAAGCGTTCCAAGCGGAAAAGGCACTTCTCCAATTGGAAAACGAGGGGAGCATTGTAGTCTATGCCCACGCGGTGGTCATCAAGAATGCGGATGGCACCGTAACGGTGCGGCGAACGGATGACCCGGGTCCGCTCGGGATGCTACTCGGAACCTCAATAGGCAGTCTCATCGGTTTTTTCGGCGGGCCGACTGGCATTGCGATTGGCGCCGCTGTCGGGTTAGTTGCCGGCAGTCTCGCGGACCTGAACAAGGCAAGGGTTGGTGGCGACTTCATCGATGACGTGAACAAGGAACTGCGGCCGAACAGGTTCGCGGTCGTCGCGGAAATTCAAGAAGACTGGACGACTCCGGTGGACACCCGGATGGAAGCGCTCGGCGGATTTGTGTTTCGGCGGGCGCTGTCCGAAGTGAAGCACACCGTGAACGAAGAGGAAATCACGGCCATGAAAGCGGACTTCGCGCAAATGAAGGCGGAGCACGCCCAGGCTCATGCTGACCGCAAAGCGCGACTCCACGAGAAGATCGACCAGCTCGAATCCAAAATCCAAGCTCGGCTGGAAAAAGCCAAGGAGCGACGCGAGGCGGCGGAGCGCCAGGAAAAGGCCAAAGTCGAGCTGCTTAAGACTAAGGCAGCCGCTTTGAAGGCCAAGACGGCCGAGACGCACCATTAAACCCTGAAGCGCGATGGATGTCGCGTTTCGGGGGTATGCGCTGCGATTTACACATCACTTCTGATGATTGGCTGCGAATCCTCGGTTGTATTCGGTGGAAGTAAGCTGGCAAACGTGATCAGAAGAAATGGCCATGAGGGGAATTCTCAAGCTCGCTTACAAGCTCCTCGTAAATGACAAGGCAAAATTCACGGCGATGCTGGTGGGCATCACCTTTGCCGTCTTTCTCATGATGTTTGTTACCTCGATGTTCAGCGGGGTCTTGAAGCACGCTTCTTCCACAATAATTAACATCGGAGCATCCATTTGGGTCATGGATCCGGCTGTCAATACGGTGTCTAACTCGGTGGGCATGCCGGATTATGTGCTGGACGCAGTTCGAAGCATGCAAGGCGTGAAGTATGCCGTCCCTCTTTACTCGGGAGGGGCGCTGGTCAAGCTTTCCGACGGAACATATCAATCCGTCACGGTCATCGGATTAGACGATACCAGCCTGTTTGGGCGTCCCGAACTCGTTGAGGGAAAAATCGAAAACATCTACGCGGAAAATGGATTCATCGTGGTGCGGGATGCGGAGTTCGCCAAGCTCGAAAATCCGCACATTGGCTCGGAACTTGAGCTGAATGATCATCGCGGGGTCGTTGTGGGTATCGCCAAGGTGGCCACTTCTGGCTTGTACGGCATTCCGACCCTCTACACGACCTACGAGCGAGCCATTCAGTACATCCCCAACCCCCGTTACACGACCTCGTACGTGCTTGTTGAGCCGAAGAGCGCGAGCGATATACCCCAGATCGAGCGGCAAGTAGAGGCGCTGGGCTATCGCGCGCGAACCAAGGAAGAGTTCATGCAAAAAACTGCGGATTTCTTCATCTTCCAGACAGGCGGCGGAACCAATATGCTGATCATGACCTTGATCAGTTTCATCGTCGGGTTGTCGCTCTCCGGCCAAACATTCTATACGTTCATCCTCGAAAACCTGGAACGGTTTGGCGCGCTGAAGGCCATCGGCACAAAAAGCCGTGAACTGGTAGGCATGATTCTGTTCCAGGCCACCTTTACGGCATTCACGGGCTATGGTCTGGGAGTTGGGCTGTGCGCGTTCCTGGTCTGGCTCGCAAAAAAGAGACTCCCCAGCTACGCGGCCATGATTACCTATGGCAATCTCGGGATTGCCTTGGGAATGGTCGTCGTGATTGCAGCGGTCTCCAGCTATGTGGGGGTCCGCCGGGTTCTGAGGATCGAGCCATTTGATATTTTCCGAGGTTGACATGGCGAACATAGCCATTCAAGCGAGCGGATTGGTCAAATGGTTTGGCGAGGACGAAGCCAAAACGATGGCGCTCAAGCAAGTCAGCCTGGAAGCTGACTTCGGCGAGATGGTTTATATCGTGGGCCCCTCTGGAAGCGGGAAAACGACTCTGCTCAGCGTCCTCTCCGGCATTCTCAGACCCAATCAGGGCAAGGTCTTGGTGGAAGGAGTCGACATTTGGGCGCTGAATTCCGACCAGCTTGCTGATTTTCGCTTGGGGAAAATTGGTTTCGTCTTTCAAGACTTTCACCTCTTTCCCCGCTTGACCACCGCAGAAAACGCCGCCATTCCCCTCATCCTCAAGAAAATAGATTGGAACGAAGCGATCGACGAAGCCAAGAAGTACCTCGAGATTGTCGGTTTGAAAGATCGTGCCGATTTGCCCCCGGTGAAGTTGAGCGGAGGAGAGCAGCAGCGCGTGGCCATTGCGCGCGCCCTGTCAGGTCAGCCGGACATCCTGATTATGGATGAGCCGACGGCGTCACTAGACGGAGACACTGGCCAGGCGATTTTGAGTTTCGTGCACAACAACGTCCTCAATAAAGACCGCTGCATCATCGTCGTGACGCACGATGACCGGATCAATGAATTCGCAACGCGGATCTTGAATATGGTGGACGGCAAGCTCAGCGGGGCGGAAGGGAAGCCAGCATGAAAAACAAAATGATTTTCATCATCTCTGCCATCGGAATCCTGGGAGGGATTGTGACCGCAATCTACTCGGCCATGGCGCAACCAGCGCTGCCTCCGGTCTTCAATCCGGCAGCGAATCCCTATTCGAGCGCTATCTATGCCGAAGGCATTGTCGAGAGCGTGCAATCCAGTGGGGAGAACATCAACATGTACCCCGAGGTAGCCGGCACCGTCAAAGAGATCCTGGTTAGGGAAGGACAAGAGGTGCGGAAAGGAATGCCGCTGCTTTTGATTGATGATTCCATACAGAGCGCCACAACCGAACAACTCGAGTCACAGGCGCAGGCCGCACGGGCCCTCCTCGAGGAGTTGAAAGCAGAACCAAGGGACGAAACCCTTCAGGTAGTCGAAGCCCAATTTGACGCGGCGCAGGCCAATTTGAAGACCGCCCAGGACACACTGAGTAAGCAACAGTCCGCTTATGAGATGGATCCAAAATCGATCAGCAAAGATGCCCTGGACAACGCCATTAACGCCGAAGCAGTGGCACAAGCCAACTTGCAGGTAGCAAGAAAGCAACTCGAGCTCACTAAAGCCGGGGCTTGGTCATACGACATTCAAAACCAGGAAAGACAATATCACGCCCTTGAGAAGTCTTATCTGGCGTCCAGCGCCCTGCTTTCGAAATACACGTTACGCGCGCCCACAGACGGTATTGTCCTAACGATTGGTACCATCGCGGGAAACTATGTATCCCCCCAGGGGGCGTACGAAAGCTACACGCAGGGAATGAATCCGGTAATGGTTCTGGGGACACCACAAACGAGTCTTCATGTCCGCTGTTATATCGATGAAATCCTTGTGCCTCGCCTTCCGCCATCCTTGAAAATGAAAGCGCAAATGACGATACGCGGGACGGATGTCAAGGTTCCGCTGAATTTTGTGAGGGTGCAGCCCTTCGTGTCGCCAAAGATTGAGCTTTCAGACGAGCGGCAGGAGCGCGTGGACGTCCGGGTCTTGCCGATCATTTTCAGTTTCGAGAAGCCGAAGGACGTAAAGCTTTATCCGGGTGAACTGGTCGATGTGTATATCGGTGACTGAGATGCTGGAGGCGTCAAGATTATTGCCACTCACGCGCAGGCAGCGTGGCCGGGTAATGCGCGCCACTGAGATCCGTGATTTTTCCCGAAGGCCTCGTCGGAGCGAAGCGCATCTTGCGTGGGCCGTGTTGCTGGCTTGCGCTTTATTCCAGAGCGGGTGCGCAGTCGGCCCGAAGTACGCCCGGCCGCCCGTTGAAGCTCCATCTGCTTACAAAGAGCTCAATCAAGAAGGTGCTCTCAATGAGGGCAAGTGGAAGACTGCGAAGCCAAACGATGCTGCGGTCCGCGGCGAATGGTGGGAGGCATTTAGCGATCCTCAGCTGAACGAGCTCGAAGAGAAGGTAATCTCCTCGAACCAAAATATTGCCGCGGCAGCGGCGAATTTCCTGGCGGTGCGATCCCTCGTGCGGCAGGCCCGGTCGCAGTACTTTCCGACGGTAATAGCCAACCCGAGTGTTGTGAATTCGCGCCCGTCCCCAGGTCAATTCGGAGGCTTGCAGACGGGAAGCACTTCGAGTTCAGGGGTCGCTGTCAAATCGTACACGGACTATTCGTTGCCGTTTGACGCGTCTTGGGAGCCGGATTTCTGGGGCCGCATTCGGAACACCGTAAGGGCAAACCTCTTTGCCGCGCAAGCCAGCGCTGCAGAGGTGCAGAATGTGCGCTTAAGCGAACAGGCAGAACTCGCCGTGGATTACTACGAGCTTCGAGCGCAGGATTCATTGAAACAGGTGCTCGATTCCACGGTTGTCGCTTACCAGGAGACTCTGGACCTGACGCAAAGCCAGTATCGCGCCGGTCTCGCTTCCGACGAGGCAGTGGCGCAAGCCGAGGCTCAGCTAAGAGCAGCACAAGCCCAAGACACGGACCTCGGAGTCCTGCGCGCCCAATATGAACATGCGATTGCTGTCCTGATTGGCCAACCAGCAGCCACATTTTCTCTTGCGCCACGAACTCTCGAATCAAAACCTCCCGCAATCCCCGTTGGGTTTCCTTCCGAACTTCTCGAACGGCGGCCGGATATTGCCGCAACGGAGCGAGCGATGGCCCAAGCAAATGCACAAATCGGAATCGCCAAGGCAGCTTATTATCCCAATGTCACATTAAGCGCATCCGGCGGTTTCGGGAATACTTCAATCTCGGACTGGTTTACGTGGCCAAGCCGATTCTGGTCCGTCGGCCCAAGCCTCGCGGAAACAATTTTCGACGCGGGTTTGCGCAGGGCCACCGTTCAGCAATACCAGGCCAATTACGAGCAGACCGTCGCGAACTACCGGCAGACCGTGCTGACCGCCTTCCAGCAGGTGGAGGATAACCTGGCATCTCTGAGAATTCTGTCCCAGACGATCGACCAGCAAGACGCCGCTGTCGATGCCGCTGCGAGGAGCCTGCGAGAAGCCGAGGTCCGATACAAGGCGGGCGTTGATCCCTATCTGAATGTCATCGTTGCTCAAACGGCTTTGTTGAACGACCAGCAAACAGCCATAAACCTTCGAATGCAACAAATGGTGGCGAGCGTTCAGCTAATCAAGGCGCTCGGCGGCGGTTGGGATTCTAAGCAGATCCCATCGCTCAAGGAGATACAAGCAAAGAGTTCACCGGCCTCAAATTCAACGCCTTAACGGACCTCTAAAGCTTTGCCACTCCCCTTGGAATCGAAGATCAGATCCCTGAATGCCAACAGGTATTGCTCCGATTCCTCTAGTCGAAGCGCGCTCCCCCGCATGAATCTAACAGTGTTTTTCACGAGATTCGCGAAATCGCGAACAGTTCGCGACTCCAACCTGCGCGAGCCCTTGTGTTTTGAATGGCTTAGCAGTTGGCGCTTGCATTGCTTTCAAACCGCTGTCGGAAGCTGGGGCCAAATCGAAAGGAGCCTAGAAATCATGGACAGAATGCTGGTCGTTGTATTTGACACAGAAACCAAAGCCTACGAAGGCGAAAAGACCCTTCTTCAGTTGGATAACGAGGGAAGCATTGCGGTCTACGCTCACGCGGTGGTGGCCAAGAATGCGGATGGCACAACAACGGTTAAGCAAAGTGATGATCCGGGGCCGCTCGGGACTCTGGTGGGAACCTCCCTGGGAAGCCTCATCGGCCTTCTCGGCGGGCCCGTCGGCCTCGCCATTGGCGCTGGAGTTGGCTTGGTTGCTGGCAGCGCAGCGGACCTCAACAACGCCAGGATTGATGGCGACTTCGTCGATGACGTGACCAAGGAACTGCTCCCGAACAGGTTCGCAGTCGTCGCGGAGATTCAAGAAGACTGGACGACTCCGGTGGACACCCGCATGGAAGCGATCGGCGGGACTATATTCCGGCGGGCGCTGTCAGATGTGAAGCACACTGTGAACGAAGAGGAAATTACGGCCATGAAAGCCGACATCGCGCAAATGAAGGCAGAGCATGCCAAGGCTCGCGCTGACCGTAAGGCAAAGCTCCAGGAAAAGATCAACCAACTGGACTCCAAGTTGCAAGCCCGGCTGGAGAGAGCCAAGCAACAACGCGCGGCAGCCGAACGCCAGACAAAGGCCAAGGTCGAAATTCTTAAGACCAAGGCAGCCGCTCTGAAGGCCAAGGCGGCAAAAACAAACATTTAGCACTCGGCGCGATTAATCGCGTGCTTCAACCCACGCGGTCGAAGTGGATGGCCTTGTTGTGAGCGCAGCATCGATGGCGGGGATTTCATGTCTGTACGAGGAAAGATGACCGACGAGACTAAGACGCGGCAAAGGGCAACGGGATTCATGGGCGGCCTGATCGCTATGCTGAGTCTTGTTGTCATTGGTTGTCCTCTGGCTCCGGCAACGATCAGAACGGTGCTAGTTGGCTGGATCCTGATCGTTGCTGCCGCCATGCGATTTATTTTGGGACATCGCTTTCAGCCGATAGGATCCGCCGTGACGCTGAGGCTAGGGCATGCACGCTCGGCGGACTCGCAACGTCTTCGGTAGCAGTTGGTGGCTCTGCGCGACTGGTAGGCAAGTTTTTAACTTGGGAGGCGGGCAATGGATTACATCACGGATATAGAGAGCCGGCACAAATGCGCATACGAGCAGTGCCAGTGTCAGATTCCATCCGTGCAGCAGTACTGCAGTGACTACTGCGCGGAAGCTGATGAGATGGATGAAGTCGAGCTTCAGTGTAACTGTAAACACGCTCCATGCGCGCTGGAATGAGCGCATGTTTGTTTGGCAGTACGTAGTGGAAGTTAATTCCGCTCGAGGGAGATGGACTATGAAGGCATCCGGACTATTTCGAAAGGCGCTCTTGTATACCGCCTCTGCCGCGTTCTGTTTCGCGGCGGTTGGTGGCATCAGAGCCCTCTTAGCGAGTCAGAGCAGCAATCAGGATGAGGAAGTGCAGCTGGGCCAGGAGGTCTTCAATGAACTGAAGGCCAAAGCCGAAATCATCGAATCGTCCCCGCTGTACGATCAGTTGCAGCCCATTGCGGACGCCATTACCCGAGCGGCGCAGCCACGATACAACCATCCGTTCAAGTTCTACCTGGTGCATGAAGCTCAACCAAACGCATTCTCAGCTCCAGGCGGGAACGTGTACGTCGCTGATTCGCTGCTGTATTTCGTGAAGAATGCTGACGAGCTTGCCGGGACGCTCTGCCACGAAGTCTCCCACACCATCCATCACGACAGCATGGCGATGATCAAGGAGCAAGAAAAAATCTTGGCGCGCGAGGTCGGGGCGGCCGTGGTCTTAGGACCCACTGCCGCTCACGTGTTGGCCATCGCCCTCCTTGGCAAGCTCAATTCTCAAGGTTATTCCCGGGATGTAGAGGAGCGTGCGGATCTGACCGGAGCCGATGTTTGTGCCGGAACGGGTTACAACCCTTGGGGTCTGGTTTGGCTGTTCCAGGATTTTACAGATGCAAAATTGGCCCAACCGCCGGAAATCTTGTCGGACCATCCCAACAACCAACACCGGGTCGAGGCTTTGGAGGAGCATTTCCGAAAGGATCCGTCAGTCTTTGGGAAATTCAACTCCAATCCGAAGTCGGCTACCCCGATCTCAGTTCCTAAGAAGGCTCCGGAAGTTTTTCTACGGTAAGAATCGATTCAACCGCGCTGCCAGCGGGCAATACCCAATCTAGGCGGCAGTGCGCAAAAGGAGAAGGACAATGAGCAATGTAGATGATTTCTTCGTCGCTGGCCTCCAGCAAGTAAGGAAATCCTGGGGCTGGTTTCTCGTATTCGGCGTTTTGCTGATGGTTCTAGGCGTCCTGTGTATCGTTAAATCACAGACCGCAACCACTTTCTCGATCCTGGCGTTGGGTTGGGTCCTTGCGATCAGCGGGGTGATATGGCTCGTGAATTCGGTTTGGGCCTTCAGTTGGCATGGATTCTTTCTGTATCTGCTGAATGCCATCATCCGCGGGGTGACCGGATACCTCCTGATTCGCCATCCGGACGCAGGCGCGGCGGGAGTAACTATGTTGCTTGCCTCCCTCTTCATCGTCGGGGGACTGTTCCGCGCGGCCGGTGCAAGTGTCATTAAGTTCCCTAGGTGGGGCTGGACACTCTTTGCGGGACTCGTCTCTGTCGCTCTTGGCGTCTTTCTCTTGGCCACTTGGCCTACAGCCAGCACCTTTTTCGTTGGTCTGGCGATCGGCATCGACCTCATGTTTGACGGTGCGGCCCTGACAGGTTTCGCTGCCGCCATTAACAGCTTGCCCAAAGTGCAGACCAAAACTGCCTGATCGTGCAGTGGGCACGAGGGGCCTAAGGACTTGAATAGTGCCAATGGCGAACATCGAAAGTGGAGCGCCATGCTTTCATCACTGGCCATTTTCTTCGCGATGACCCTTGTTGTTTCGGCACAATCGACTCCATCTGGCCGCCCAACGGAGCCCGCTTCATCGGCCCCTTCGCACCGGCCGGACGAACCCAAACATCCCTCACTATTGACGCCTTTGAAATCGCAGACGTTGGAGGCACCCTACGAACGGATCACTCCTCGACAAAGCCTTCGCTGGTTCATCACAAGCACCACCGGCCCCGCCTATCTGGCGGGCGGGATTTTCCTCGCCGCCGGTGGGACGGCTGTTGATCGGCCGAAAGAGTACGGCCCACACTGGGAGGGATTCGCCGACCGCTATGGAATGCGCAAGAGCGTCGTCGTCACGGGGGATGCAATTGAAGCAAGCGCTGGCCTTATTCTCCGGGAGGATCCGCGCTATTTTCGCGTGCCGGACCGTCCCTTCCATGCTCGCGTGAAAAATGTGGTACGTCTCACGTTTGCCGCCCGCCGTGAGGACGGTAGCTTCAAGCCCGCCTATGCCCGCTACGGTGCGACTCTCGGGAGTAACTTCCTTTCAAACGCCTGGCGCGTTCACAGCGATGCCAATGCGCGCGACGCCCTCTTGCGAGCGTCGGGTGGCTTCGCCGGACGCATGGCGGCCAACGCTTTCGAGGAATTCTGGCCCGACGTCAAGAAGTGGCTCTTTCGCAAGCGCAACTAATACCGGCCTGGGGATGCGAACTTCAGGCGCGAGAAAAGCAAGCGCTACAAACACTCCAGATTGTTTTTAGCGAGGTTCGCGAATTCACGAGGAAACCGTGACTTTCCGGTTCGTGTGTCGCAATGTTTTCAAGGGCTTAGGATCGGCATTCGTATTGCACAACAACTCGGAGGGACCGAGGGAAAAGTCGCAAGCGTGGAGAGGGTTTCTCAGCACCAGCGCCCGGTGGCCACGTATTTTTTCACCAGAAGTGGGGAATCAGGCGTAATTCCAAAAATAACACAGACAAGGAGTAACACGGTGAGTAAACATCAGGCAGAGCCAAAAACCTTCGAAGAGAAGGTCAGCGCGCAGTTGCACGAAGCCAATTCGCAGATTGAGGCGATCGAAGCTCGCGCCAAGGGAAAGCTGGCGCAGGCGGAGGTCAACGCGATCAACGGTCTCAAGACCATGAGGCGGGAGATCGACAAAAAGAGCCAGGATCTGAAGACGTCCGGCGAAGCAAAGGCGGCGCAGATCAAGGCTGAAATCGAGGCAGACCTGGCCAAATTCAAAGCCTCGTTGGAACAATTCAGCACTAAGGTCAAAAGCCACTCGGCTGCCAAGTAACGTAAACCACGGGAATTAGGGGCGCGAGCTCTGAGGTGACCTGGTTCAAATAAACGGTGATCCCCCGAGCAATGGCCGTCCGTGGAACGTTCAGAACCATCGCGCAGGGGGTATGAATCCTCCTGAAGTGGGCTGGACTATGCCAAGCGGCTGCTTTTTTGGCGCCTCACTCGCTAGCTCGCGCGTTGTTTGGGCGTCTTGTATCCATGACAGTCAGGATTCTTGGACTTCCGGACCGTCCGGGGGCCCACATAAGTGGAGGTGGGAAACTCGATGCAGGAAATTGCGACGGAATTTAGAGGAAGATCGAGAACGCGGGCGGGTACAAACAAGTCCGCAGCCTGCAACCGATTTCATGCGAGCTTGGATGAAATTCAGCAAAGGTTTCAGTCAAAGCTGGAAGAACTCTACACAGACTTCAAGCAGCTTGCGGCTGACTTGCGGGCTACAAATCAGCGTTGACGGCGATGACAATGCCGCGTTCCGCTTTGAATACACAATGGGCCGGAGGAGGAGAAAGCCGTGAATACCGCTACTATGAGAACTCAGGTAATATTCCGAAACATCTTGTTTGCTACTGATTTTTCCCACGCTGCCGCTCACGCCATCCCGTACGTCAAAGCGATTGCCAAACACTATGACGCCGATCTCGTGACCCTGCACGTACGCCCTCCAGTTGTGAACCCCATGACCCCGCCGACCAGTTGGTCAAGCTACATCGAAGTGGCGGCCGCCGAGGATGAGGAACACCGCCAGGAAGTTCTCAACACTTTTGCCGGAATCCGCACGCAGGTCCTGATTGAAGAAGGCGACCTCCAGGCCTGCTTGGATGCCGCGATCGAGAAGAACAATACGGACCTGGTGGTAATCGGTACACGCGGACGCACCGGAGTCGGGAAGCTTCTCCTGGGCTCGGTCGCGGAAGAGATATTCCGGACGGTCTCCTGCCCCGTGCTCACCGTTGGACCTCATTCCGGCTCCTTCCATGAACATAGCGGCGAGCTTCGTGAAATTTTGTACGCCACAGATCTTTGCCCCGAATCTCGTGCCGCCGCTCCCTATGCGATTTCCCTGGCAAAGGAATTTCAATCACGCCTGATTCTCATGCATGTGATACCGGAGCCGCAGCCCGACGATCTCGTTTCCCCCGTTAATGTCAAGGCAGGCTTGGAAAAGCTGCTGCGCGAAGCCGTTCCGCCCGAGGCCTCCTGCAAGCCCGAGTACATCGTGGAATCCGGCGACCCCGCGGATATGATTCTGGAATTCTCTCGCCTGAGAGAAATGGATCTCATTGTTCTCGGTGTCCGACCGCAGAAAGGCGCACCTGGCGCAGAGACGCATCATCTGCCCGCCGCGATAGCTTACAAAATCGTGTCACGTGCCGAGTGCCCCGTGTTGACCGTTCGCCACTGATCACGGAAACCTTTGCCATCTTGGGCATGCAGACAATCTTCAAATCGCTTGAGAACCATACGTTGGCGCTTAGCCGTGGACAGCGGCAAGCCTTAGTCCCATGACATCGCCCACCCCGGCTCTGAGCCAGACGTGCTCGGGAATACGTATGTGATCATGGCGCGAAGTGTGGTTGTCCTCGTAAATCGAGCTTAAGAAGTATTTTTGCCATGGGTACTGAGCGGTAGTGCCCCCAGTTGTCACGATTTCTTTTTCGCCAAGTTCGCGAATTCGCGAAGGAATCCTAACCTCGTATTCCTTCAATCCCAACGTTTGTAATAGCTTACGGGTGGCAGCCGCATTGCAATGACCCCGGGTGTGATCTCAAAACCGTCGTGCACTTAAAAGGAGAAGAAGTCATGGCAGGACAAAGCATTAGGGATGTATTCAAGGAAGCTACGGGGATATCCATCGGATCGGGCCTAATCATGATCGTGCTGGGATTTTTGGCTGTGTTTTGGCCCTTTCAAGCAGGCATTGCCGTCTCCGTTGTGGTCGGTTGGATTATCGTCGTCGCCGGTCTGGCGTACCTGGCTTATGCCTTCGCTGCCCGGGGCGCTGGATCATTTCTCTGGCGAATGCTGTTAGGGATTGTCTACGTTGTTGGCGGTGGGTATCTTGCATTGCATTCGCGCCTCGCATTGGAATCTCTCACACTAGCGGTGGCGATCGTTTTCTTCATCGGAGGCGTGCTGGAAATCGTGGTGTTTTTCCAACTTCGCCCCCTACCAGGCTCCGGATGGATTCTTTTTGACGCCATCGTGAGCCTGCTTCTGGCATTCGTGGTCGCGCGCCCTTGGCCATCTAGTTCGACGTGGGCTATCGGCCTTCTCGTGGGCATCAACCTCATCGTGAGTGGTGTCACCCGTCTTATCTGTTCGGTGGCGCCGCGCAAGGCGTTGAACGCGACGGCCTGACGGAAGTGGGCGCCAGGAGTTTCGCTGAATTTCCAACCTAGAGCGCGATTCAATTCTTGGTTGATCCTGTGGTAGTTCAGAATTTCTGACAGGAGAGCTGCAATGTTTGGTCCGATTGATGTGCTGATAGTGAAAGCCACCCCGGAGATGATCCATAACTGGGGATGGTTTCTCGCGTTCGGCATCGTATTGGTACTACTTGGCATTGCCGCAATTGTCCGGTCCTCCGTCGCCACGGTCGCCTCGATGGCGTTCTTCGGATGGTTGCTTCTGTTTGGGAGCGTCATCGAGTTTGTCCACGCGTTCATGGTGGGGAATTGGGCGGGGTTCTTCCTGCACCTGTTGGTTGCAATTCTCTTCGGAATCGCCGGCGTTGCGATGCTGGTGAAACCGCTGATGAGCGCCGAGGCAGTGACTCTCCTGATGTCGCTATTCTTTTTGATCGGTGGGCTGTATCAATTGATTGCCGCGTTGTGGACACATCTGCCGGGCTGGGGTTGGCATGTCCTGAACGGAATCATCGCTTCAGTTTTGGGTGCTCTGCTCCTGGCGCAATGGCCGGTCTCGGGGCTTTGGGTGATCGGTCTCTTCATTGGAATTGATCTGGTTTTCTATGGTTGGGCCTGGATCGCACTGGCTCTCAACCTGCACAGGATGTGAGCGGAAGAAAGAGGATCTGTTGGGCCGCGACCCTGACACTATGATTCTCCGGGAGTGAAGTGCTGGTTCGCGAATGCATGAGTTCGTATGAAAGATATAAGAGGGATCGAGTATATGGGAATGTGGCAAAGGTGTTCATCTGAATTTCGGCCCAGCTTTGGTGCTCTTGGGCTCCTCAGGAAGATGCGAATTGCGAAGCCCCGGAGGATTGACTCGCGTGCCTCGGAGCAGTTGAATTCTGGCCAGGTTGTCGCTCCGCCCTGCATAGGCGAAGAATGGGCCGTCGTTCAGCAAGCCATCGCTGGGAATCCCATTGCGCAAGAGCATCTCTTCGCGCGTCACACCGGCAGGCTCTATCGCACTGCTTTCGCAGTGCTCAGCAACAAAGAAGATGCAGAGGATGCACTGCAGGACGGCTTGTGCACGGCCTACACCAAGCTGCGCTCCTTTCAGGGCCGGTCGGCGTTTTCCACTTGGCTGACGCGCATCGTCATAAACTCGGCTCTCATGACTCGCCGTAGGAGGCGCGCCCATTCTGAAGTTTCCCTGGACGAGGTTCTGGAAAGCCAGCCAGGACAGTCACCACTCGGTGTCGCCGACACGCGATCCAATCCCGAGGAACTCTATGCGGCCGCCGAGATCCATTCACTCGTCGAAGAGCACGCCCGGCAACTCCCGCCGGCACTGCAAACGGCTTTTCGGCACCGTGCAATAAGCGGTCTTTCCGTCACGGAATCGAGCCATGCACTTGGCATACCGGCGAGCGTATTCAAGGCGCGGGTCTTTCGAGCGCGACGCAAGGTAGCACGCGGTTTGCGACAATCGCCTGAAATTGCCGCGACACTACCCTACAGTGGAGTACCTGCCGGGGAGGGCTGAACGAAAGATTGCGCTAGCAGAATAAGCGCTGCGGAGGTATAAGTCGGCGATACGTCCGTGGGAGTATTCCGCTAAACGTGACGGGTGTCTCGGGAAAGGGAGGAACACAGCGTGGGAGGTATGATTCCATTAGGGGATGCGTCTCGACAGCCGACACGATTCCCCGTTGTTACGATCGCAATTATCGTGGTGAATGCGTTCGTCTTCGTATTGGAACTCATGGGTGGTGACGCATTTGTAAAGCAGTGGTCGGTGATCCCCGCGGATATTGTCGCCGGCCATCATTGGATCACCATCCTGACGGCCATGTTCATGCACGGCAGTTGGTTGCATATCATCGGCAACATGGTCTTCTTGTGGGCCTTTGGTCCTGAGATCGAAGACGCGATGAATCCCTTGGGCTATTTGGCTTTCTATCTTCTCGGCGGGCTAGTCGCGACGCTGGCGCAGATCGCGGGTGACCCCCATTCCACTGTTCCAAACCTGGGCGCGAGCGGGGCAATTGCCGCGGTGATGGGCGCGTTTCTGGTCACCTATCCTCTCGATCAGATTCGCACGCTTTGGTTTTTCTTTGTCTTTGTGCGGATCAGTTTCATCCCAGCCGTGCTCTTAATAGGCGTCTGGTTCCTCACTCAGCTCTTTGACGCGGGATCGGTGGCTGCAGTCCAGACGGGCGGCGTGGCTTACCTGGCCCACGTTGGTGGCGCTGTATTTGGGGCTGCCACCGCGCGCCTTTTTGAAAGCCGTCAAAAGCTCGCGGACTAAGGAGCTTGCCATGTCCTCCAATGCCAATGAGACTCGCGCCGGGATGACCGGTTTGACGGCTCAAGAAGCCGAGGCACGGCTAAACCAGTTCGGCCCGAATGAGCCCGCCGCGGCACAGCACCATTCCGTTTTCTCCGATCTCTTGCATGCCTTCGCAAATCCGCTGGTGTTGATCCTGTTGATTGCCGCAATCGTGTCGGCATTTCTGGGCGAAAAGGTAGATGCGGGAATAATCGGCGTCATTGTTCTGCTGAGCGCGGCGATTGATTTAAGTCAGACCTATCGTTCTCAACGGGCCATCGAACAACTGCGCAAACAAGTTGCCCCGACGGCAACCGTCATGCGCGGCGGGGAATGGAAAGAAATTCAGCGGCGTGAGGTGGTGCCGGGAGACATTGTCCGGCTTTCTGCCGGAGATCTGGTTCCTGCGGACGCGCGCCTCCTGGCTGCGCGGGATCTCTATGTTCAGCAGGCAGCGCTAACGGGCGAGTCGATCCCCACCGACAAAGAAGCAACCGAAGAGGCCGCCTCGACCAAGGCGGAGGCGCGCAACATGGTCTTTCTCGGCACATCCGTCGTCAGCGGAACGGCAACAGCGCAGGTCGTCCAGACGGGCGCTCGGACCGCCTTTGGTGATATCGCAGCTCGCCTCGCAGCAAGACCGGAAGAGACAGCCTTCGATAAAGGCTTGCGAAACTTTAGCCAACTGCTCGCGCGAACGGTCCTTTTTCTGGTTCTCTTCCTGGTCGTGGTCAGCATCGCGCACCACCGCGATATTCTTCAATCTCTCCTGTTTGCGGTTGCGCTGGCAGTTGGCTTGACGCCGGAGTTCTTGCCGATGATTACGTCGGTGACCCTTTCCAAGGGCGCCGTTGCAATGGCACGGAAGAAGGTCATCGTCAAACATCTCTCCTCGATTGAGAACCTTGGCAGTTTGGATGTGCTTTGCAGCGACAAAACGGGAACGCTTACCTCTGGAACAATGTCACTCGATCGCTCACTCGATCCCTTTGGCAATCCATCTCCCCGCGCGCTGGAGCTTGCCCATTTCAACAGCAAGTTCGAGACTGGCATTCGCAGTCCCCTCGATGAGGTAATCCTCCAGCAGCCTCCACCGAAGACGGACGATTACACAAAGTGCGATGAGATTCCGTTCGATTTCGAAAGGAGGCGGCTCTCAGTCGTGGTGGCGCGGCAGTCGCAGCGGGTTCTCATCACGAAGGGCGCTCCAGAAGGGATTTTCCCCCTTCTTTCCGCTTACGAGATCGAAGGCAAGGTAGAATCCATCGGCGAGGACGCACTCAAGCGCATCCAGGAAATCAGCAATGAACTGAACAGCCAGGGATTCCGCTCGCTTGCGGTGGCCTACGTCGAGGTTCCTGTGCGCGCGGACTATTCCGTTCAGGACGAGCGCAATCTGACCCTGGCGGGTTTCTTGAGCTTCGCCGATGAGCCCCTGCCTGACGCCGCTGAAACTCGGGCTACCTTACAGCGGGATGGAGTTGAGCTCAAGGTCATCTCGGGTGACAACGACCTCGTCACCGGCCATGTCTGTGCGCAGGTAGGAATCGAACCCGGCAAAATCATCACTGGCGAGGATTTGGAACGGATGACGGACCCGGCGCTCGCGCACGTGGCCGAAGAGACGCACGTATTCGCGCGCATTTCTCCAGTGGAGAAAAATCGGATTCTCCTGGCGCTCAAACACAATGGCCATGCGGTTGGGTTTATGGGTGACGGCATCAACGACGCTCCTTCGCTTCACGCCGCCGATGTTGGCATTTCCGTGTCAAGTGCTGTGGACGTGGCTCGCGAAGCTGCCGACGTGATTCTCGTCGAGCCCGGCCTGCGGGTTCTCCATGACGGCATCATCGAGGGGCGCAAAGCCTTTGGTAACGTGATGAAGTATCTGCTGATGGGCACAAGTTCGAACTTTGGGAATATGTTCAGCATGGCCGGAGCCTCCATCTTCCTGCCCTTCTTGCCGATGCTGCCCACGCAAATCCTGCTGAACAACCTTCTTTATGATTTGGCCCAACTCACCATTCCAACGGACAATGTTGACGATAACTATCTCCAAAAGCCGCAACACTGGGATATCAGTCTGATTCGCAATTTCATGGTTTTTATCGGACCGATCAGTTCGATCTTCGACTTTTTGACCTTCTATGTGTTGTTGCATTTCCTCCACGCGAGCGAAGCGCAGTTTCATACTGGTTGGTTTGTCGAATCGTTGGCTACCCAAACGTTGGTGTTATTCGTCATCCGCACATCGAAAAATCCATTTCGCAGTCGCCCTAGCGGTCCCTTGCTAGCAACATGCCTCGCGGCTGTAGTAATTGGGCTTTATTTGCCATTCAGCCCGCTTGCGGGCATCCTAGGATTCACGCCGCTGCCAGCGAAATACTATGCTTTTGTTGCCGTCGCGACGGCAGTCTACCTCCTGCTGGTGGAAGCCGCCAAACGGCCCCTTCTCCGCGCGGCGGCCCGGAAAAATGCGACCAAGGGGGGAAATACCCTAGCGGTCGCGGCCTAGGTTCAGCCGGGGAGTAGCCGGAGATGAAATCCAGAAGTGCAGCAGACATCTATGATTTCCGTGGCCTTGGAGCGAAGAGCCTCTGGGGTAAAGTTGCCATGAACCGAAGTGTTATCCTCGTTGCTGGACTGCTGGTCCTGATTGCCGCGACCGTCCTGCATGCTTTTTCTCAGTCGAATCGTGACCTGCAAAGGTTCTTTAGACAGGACATCGGACTGACGCAGGACCAAATCGCCGCCATTCGCAGCGGACAGCCGGTCGCGAAAACCATGCCCTCCCGCTCGCCGGCCGAAGTCTTCCTATTTGGTGCGGTCTACATCCACGCTGCTCCAGAAAGCTACGTCCAGTTTTACCGGGATTTCGACCGGCGTCGTGAGCTTCCCAGCTATTGGGCGCTCCAGGTGTTCAGCAATCCTCCGAAGCTTTCTGACCTGAAGGATTTTTCGTTCGACAGCGATGAAATCCAGGCGCTGAAGAATTGCACTCCCGGCGACTGTCAGATTCAATTGCCCGCCAGCTCTATCGAAGACTTTCACCGATCCATCAATTGGTCGGCCGCCGACGTGAATGAACAAGTGAATCGACACCTCCAGAAGGCAGCACTGCAGCGTCTGCTCGCCTACCAGCGTGAGGGCAATCAGGCCCTGGGGGTTTATAACGATAAGCGTGATCCGACTGTGGTGCCCCAGCAGTTCGCTTATATGCTCACCTATGCCAAGGCCTTGCCAGCGCACCTGCCGGATTTTTACACATACCTTCTCTCCTATCCCAACGCGAAGCCCGCAAACGTCGAAGACACGTTCTACTGGGCAAGAGTGAAATTCGGATTAAAGCCCACGCTGCGCGTGGTGCAAATGGTGACCATGCGCGGGAGCCCTGACGACCCAGTCGCATATGCCATCGCCGAAAAACAACTCTATTCCAGCCATTATTTCGAGACTGCGTTAGACCTTTCCTTCTGTGTCCGCGGGAGTGATGACCCGAAGCAACCCGGCTTTTATCTAATCATGGCCATGGGTTCCGAGCAGGCGGGCTTGACTGGTGCGAAAGGATCGATCGTCCGGAAGGCTGCGGTAGGCCGGTCGGTTTCCCATCTCCAAAAAGCGCTCACGGCCATCAAGAGCACGCTGGAAGCTAACCAGTAGTCGTGCGGAGACCGGCCAACCCACGCATCTCTTGACGGACACGCACGCCGTGGGGATTTCTCCCGCTGGATTGCGGATGTATTCCGCGCTCATCGCCTGGCATCGGATGTGCGAAAAATCGAGCAGCGCTATCGGCTCGGTCATCTGGATGATGTGCGCCTATCGCTGGCAAGACTAATTCAGGATCGTCACAAATTCTCCCATGATAGGAATGTGTAAGGGCGAATGAGGGGGAGGCCGCGAGCTTATTGAGGAACTTTCCGCCCTCATATGCTCAGAACTGGAATCGGCACAGCGCAAATGATGGCATAACCGTGGGTCCGCAGGTGAGTGCCATACGGGTAGCACCCTGTAACCAGCAAATCGGCCTTCGTTTCTGTCGCCGCATGACCCAGCACCTTGGGCACGTCACCACTGCCGATGAATACATCCGCCTTGATGCCAGTGTCTTGCTGTAGCTTTGCGATACGCTGGGAAGCGTCTTCAACCAGCGCCTTTTTCCACTTTTCATCGACGTAGTTGCCGCCGGGCCCCCAGAACTCCACGCTGGCAGTGACGTGAGCCAGCGTGAGACGGGCACCAAATTCGGCTGCCAATGGGCCGGCCCATGACACAGCGTCAAGACTTCGCGGCCCCAAATCCACGGCGCACAGGACGTTGCGGATCGCAAACTTCTGCACTGGCGATTGTTCCACGTGCGCACCAGTCCAAATCGGGCATCCGGTCCTGGAGAACACTTTTGTTGCCACGGAGCCCAGCAGAAATTGCTCGGGGGTGGCACCGTGCGACGGCATCATGATCAGGTCGGCTTCTTCCTCCTCAGCCATCTTCACAATTGCCCAAGCCGGGTCCCCTTGGACCAACTTGCGCCGAATGGTGAGGCCGTCAAGCTCCGCACCAAGAGACTGGTCCTGCTGTTTCCGGGCCTGTTTAATGATCTCCGTGAGCAAGTCCCAGCCGGCCGACTCGCGGTCGTCCTCCGGCACACCGGCGGCATGGCTCAGCGCTGTCACGACGTGGAGCATCACGATCTCAGAATGGAAATGGCCCGCCAGTGTGGCAGCCTGATGAATGACATCCAGTGAAGTAACCGGAAAATCAACTGGCAAAAGAATTTTATTAATATTCAGCATCGGGCAAAAGCTCGTCAGTCACAGTGCCCCTCACCATTTTCCTTAGATGGAGCGTCCGACTTGAATTCCTGACCCGCGCACATCGTATGCTCCTCCTGCCTTGGACACAATCAATCTACCACTTGAGCAGGCAACCAGAGAGATCAACTGCGTTCCCACGGCTCGTTCTCGGAGCGTGTCAAGGAGTTTGAGACCAATGGACGTAAGATTTAGTGAGTTTTTCCTCTCTGTTGGGAGGGTTGTTGATCCAGACTTGGGTTGGAACCGCAGTTGTTTCGGTGCTTGAAATACGAGGGAGTTTGGCCCTGGGGAGATACGCAACGCCGCTTCTGTGGGTTCCTTCGGGAAACCTTTTCCCTTCTAATGCCTACTATGGACACGGGTAGTGGTGACAATAGCGAATAGACGTGCTTTTCTGCAGACCATGCAAATTGAGTTCTCCACGCCGACACAGCAAATGGGGGATGTGGAAGTCCTGTCTGCCGTGGTTGCCCGAAAATGGCGGCTAGACTTCTGGAATTCTGCTCCGGTACACGAGTGATCGCCCACGAACCGGCGCAAATCCCATGCGAACTGGAAGACCTGGTGCTCCACGGTGCCAGCGCTGGTTCGGTGAGTTAGTCCAGGCTGTGGGCTGCCTGATTTGATCTCCCGACCGGCCAATCCTAAGAAGCACCTGGCAGGCGCGACCTCCGCGTCCGGAACTGGCGATACGTACTTGTGTGACGCAGGTCACAGACGCCCCGGGGGGGAGCCATTAGAGTGCCGGAAGTGGCGGTAGGGTTTCAGGGAATGCCGTCCAAGATTCAGTCCTGTGGCACTGCGTTTGGGTGATGGATTGTTTCAAGGGCGGTTTCTTTTTGGCCACAAATCACGCAGTTCGAACGTCCGAAAGCCAAAATGATCAGTAAAGGAGAAGATATGGATATATCTCCGCGGTTTTGTAAAGTTCTGTTGCTCGTCTTGATTGCAGTGTTGTGCGTGCCAAATCTGGCCGTGGCGCAGGACACGAAGACAACGAAGTCGACCTTCAACCTCGAGACCAATCAGTACCTCTTAGGTGATTGGGGTGGAGATCGCACTCGTCTCGCAAATAAGGGCGTCACTTTCGACTTCTTTTTTGTGAGCGACCTCTTCACCGACCCGACGGGCGGCTTGCCCAGTGCCGCGAATGGTGAGAAGGGCCAGGCTGCCAGCGGCTGGAACCGTATTCGCGGGACCATGGACATTGATTTCGGCAAGCTTGCCGACATCAAAGGGTTGACCTTGCACGTGACCGGACTCTGGCAATGCGGCACCAACATGGGCGGCATTCTAGGAGTCCTGGCGAATCCCAGCGGCTTGGTCAGCGCTCACACGACGCGCCTGGATTCGTTCTGGGTGCAGTATTCGATGTTCGGTGACAAGTTCAGCGTTAAGGCCGGGCAGTTCGCGGGCATGGACTTCTACGGTATTCAACATTATGGCGGCAACTACCTGATTGAGCCGATAGACTATGGCTTTGGCTCTCGCTTCCAGGACTATCTATCCTTCGACCCGGCGTCGGGACCGGCGGCTGAAGTCAAGGTTGCCCCGATTAAATCGGTCTACTTGAAGGTGGGCGTTTATTCGGGAAATCATAATCCCTATGGGGATGACACCAGTGGGTTTGGTTTCGAGGCAAAGAATAACGCCACGATTGACGATGAGGTCGGATTCCTGTGGAATCAGCCGGGCGGCACGAAGGACAAGTACTATCCCGGTTTGTACCAGGTCGGCTCGAGCTTTAACGGCGGGCACTTCTTCAGCACTTCTGATATTGATGTCCCCACGAGTGCAAACTATCAGATTTACATCATGGCCAACCAGGCCATCTTCCGGCCGGTAGCTCATTCCAACAAGGGCTTGGACGTACACTTCGGCTTTGACATGTCTCCTTCGAGTGTTCTAGGTGATAACGAAGGACACCTCAACGCGATCACCCGCGAGGTGACTGCTGGAGTGATTTACACGGGCCTTTTCCCGCACCGCGACAACGATTCCTTGAATTTCGGCCTCGTGTACAGCCATTACAACGCCAATTTGACTGATTTTTTGACGTCTGAAAAGGCATACGAGTTTAACTACAAATGCCAGATTACTCCCTATATGTATTTCCAGCCGGTCATTCAGGTTTACCAAGATCCGGGCGCGAATCCGACGAGAAGCACCGCTGTTAACGTCGGCGCCCGCATTTTTGTTGACTTCTAATTGGCCAGTTAGGACTGGGGTAAGAACTAGCATAGGAAGATCCGCTCCGGTGCACGGAAACAAGTCGAGGGAAATCACTTCGATGAAGGAGAAGATATGGATATATCTCCGCGGTTATGTAAGGTTCTGCTGCTCGTCTTGATTGCAGTGTTGTGCGTGCCAAATCTGGCCGTGGCACAGGACACGAAGACAACGAAGTCGACCTTCAACCTCGAGACCAATCAGTATCTCTTTGGTGATTGGGGTGGAGATCGCACTCGTCTCGCAAATAAGGGCGTCACTTTCGACTTCTTTTTTGTGAGCGACCTCTTCACCGACCCAACGGGTGGCTTGCCCAGTGCCGCGAATGGTACGAAGGGCCAGGCTGCCAGCGGCTGGAACCGTGTTCGCGGGACCATGGACATTGATTTCGGCAAGCTTGTCGACATCAAAGGGTTGACCTTGCACGTGACCGGACTCTGGCAATGCGGCACCAACATGGGCGGCATTCTAGGAGTCCTGGCGAATCCCAGCGGCTTGGTCAGCGCTCACACGACGCGCCTGGATTCG
>Ga0326728_10007723_pt1 | contig 27302 bp, 13 predicted proteins | sample MB3enrmetagenome_FD_207602 | JGI IMG/M metagenome (GOLD analysis project Ga0326728, IMG submission 207602) | Lab enriched peat soil microbial communities from McLean, Ithaca, NY, United States - MB31MN | ecosystem: Environmental > Terrestrial > Soil > Wetlands > Peat | place: USA: New York...
ACGCCGGATTGGCCCGAGGCCCCGCGCGTGGCGGCGGCCAAGCCCCAGCCTACGCCCGCGCCTCTGGGTGTGTCCGCCGCCCGCCCCAAGCCACTGCCATTCCAGGAGCCGCCGCCGCTAGAGCGCCCGCGCCCCGCGCCGGTTTCGCTGGCGGAGCCGCCCCCGGTCGAAACCGCCAGGCTGCCCGCGCCCGATCCGGCTCTCGCCTCTGCCCCGCCCCGTCCACGTGCGCGCCCTTTTCAAGCTCCCGCCGCGCCAGCCCCGTCCGCGCCAGCCCCGTCCGCGCCCGCTCCGCCCACGGTTCTGTCCGAGACTCCCGCGCCGGCTGCCGGCGTGCCCCCGCCACCCGCGGCGCGCATCCCGCGCGGGTTCGCCTCTCCGCCGCCCGGAATCGCGCCTCAGGCGGCCGCGCCGGCGCTGGCGGCAATCCCGCCCGCGGTTTCCGCTCCCGCCGGGCCCGCGGCGGACTCCTTCGCCATCGCCAGCCTGGATCCTTCCAAGCTCACCGAAATACCTCCGTCCCTGCCATCCCACCCCGCCGGGTTCTCGGGCGCTCCCGAGGTTCACCCGGAGAGTGCCGGTCCGGCTTCCAACGACCAGGCCGCACTGGTGGTGCCCAGCTTGACGGCCGGCAGCGGCGTGCGCGACGCCCTGCCCACGCTGGCGCCCTCGCCCGAGGTATCCGCGCGTGTCCGCCTGCTGGCGGAGCTGCGCACCCCCATTTCTCCCACTCCGGCTCCGCGGGCCGCTCCCGGCGGTTTGGCCGCCCCGCGGGTGTCCTCGGCCCCCGATCCGCGTCTGGACGGCCGCGTCGTCTACGCCATGGCCATTCAGATGCCGAATGTGACCAGCTACTCCGGCAGTTGGATGGTCTGGTTCGCGGAGCGCGCTCCCCTGCCGGGCTCGCCGCCCAGCGCCGTCCGTCCGCCCGAACCGCGCCACAAAGTCGACCCGGCCTACATCCGCAGCGCCGCCGACGAAGGCATCCAGGGCACCATCCGGCTGGCGGCCGTGATCGGCAGGGACGGGCGGGTGGACCGGATCGAGCTGATCAGGGGCATCGACAACCGCCTGGATGAAAGCGCCGTGCAGGCGCTGGGCAAGTGGCTTTTCGAGCCCGCCACGCGCGATGGCGTGCCCATCGAGGTCGATGCCGTCTTTGAAGTCCCTTTCCGCCTGGCCCCCAGGCCTTCCCGATGACATCTCAATTCCTGATCTTCGACGCAGACGATACGTTGTGGGAGAACAACATCTATTTCGAGCGCGCGTTCGAGGAGTTCGTGGAGTTCCTGGACCACTCCTCCCTGACGCCCGGCCAGGTTCGCGCCGTGCTCGACGAGATCGAAATCGCCAACAACCGCATCCACGGCTACGGCACGCTGAACTTCGCGCGCAATCTGCGGGAAACCTACCTGCACCTGGCCGAGCGCGAGGTTCGCGAGGAGGACTTGCGCACCGTGATCGGGTTCGCGGAGCGGATTCTGGAATCCCCCATGGAGGTCATTGAGGGCGTCGCGGAAACGCTGGAGTATCTGGCCACGCGGCACGACCTCACACTCTTTACCAAGGGCCACGCCGACGAACAGCGGCTCAAGATCGACCGCTCCGGCCTCGGCCGGTTCTTCGGCCACGCCGCCATCGTCAAGGAGAAGGACGCCACAGCCTACCGCGCCCTGGTGCAGGAGCGCGGCATGCGCCCCGAAACCGCCTGGATGATCGGCAACAGCCCCAAGTCCGACGTCAATCCCGCGCTCGAGGCCGGCCTCAACGCGGTGTTCGTCCCGCATGCCCACACCTGGGTGCTGGAGCAGCAGGACCTGCGCCCCGGGAAAGGCCGGCTGCTGGTGCTCGAATCCTTTGCCGGGCTGCGCAACTGGTTCTGACGGGGTCGATTACCGTTGAGGCGCCGCGCCACGCCGGTTTCCGGATAGGAAGCCAAGCTCGGGCTGCGCCGTGCGCCGCCGCCAGATCCGGGTTTCGGCGACCAAAAAAGAGGCAGGGCCGAAGCCCTGCCTCTTTGCACTTCCGCTGCTGGTTGTTGCCTAGTTGATGTTGACCGTGACCGCGTTGGCGGCCTGGCCGTTCACCGTTACCACGATGGTTACCGGCCCGCCGGTGCCCTTGAGGCTGATCGGCAGCAGCAGGTTGACCTGGTCGAGGCCCGGATACTGCGGCTGGGCTCCCGCATACAGCACCGTGACCGCCTGGCCGTTGATGGTGGCCGTCACCGTGCCGTTGCCGGCGTACCGCAGGCCGGTTCCGTAGAGTTCGACCACGTAGGTGTCGGTCGCTACCATGGTGAGCGGGTTAGCTACCCAGGTGCCGGTCGAACCGTTGTAAGTCGCCGTGTTGGTAATGGTCTGGGCGCCTGTCGGGGTCGCATCCACAAACAGGGCCTGCGCCACACCCAAGCCGTTCTGGTTGGCCGTGAAGATACCCGGCGCCGTGCTGGTCACCAGGATCACGCCCGAGGCCGAGCCGCCGGTGCTGTTGTTGACAGTCACCGTGGCCAGCCCGATGGCGGTGTTGGTCGGCATATCGAAGTTGATCTGCGACGGCGAGACGAAGTACAGACCCGCTTGCCGCGAGACGCCCTGGCTGTCGGTCACCGTCACCGTCACTCCGGCTAGGGAGTTGGGCAGCGGCAGGCTGGGAGCCACCAGTGTCGTGCTGACGATGCCGGTCACGAAGATCGCGGCCGCGCCGTCCGGGGCGAAGTTGCTGCCGAAGTAGCTGGCGCCGTTCAACACCGCAATGCTGGTGCCGTTCACGGTCTCCGGCTGGGCCTGCGACGCGCTCGAAGCGAAGTTGGCGTCACCCTGATAGGTGGCCACCAGGAGGCGCGGCGCGCTGGCCTGATTCTCCTTGTTGGTCGTCAGCGTTGCGGTCAGGACGCCGCCCGTGGTGGTGAGGGCGACCGTACCCAACGTCGCGTTGCTGGTGGCGTCGCTGAACACCACGCTGCCGGTCGGCGTGCCCGAACCGGGCGAAGGCACCGCAACCACCGCCGTCAGCACAATCTGCGAGCCGGAACTGGTGGCCGACGGATTGACCGCGAGAGTGGTGTTGGTCGGAGCCTTGTTGACTATCTGGGTCAGGGCCGGCGAGGAGCTGGCGCTGAAGCTGGCGCCGCCCACGTAGCTGGCGATGATGTTATGCGTCCCCACCGCCAGAACCGGAATGGTGATCTGGACGGTCCCATTGTTGATGGAGGCCGAGTTGCCCAGGGCCACGGCGTTGTCGAACAACTGCACCGTGCCCGTGGCGGGCGTCGTGCCGGGGTAGGCCACGGCGGCGTTCACCGTGAAGGTCACCGCCTGGCCGTAGACCGAAGGATCGGCGGAGGAAACCACCGTCGTGGTGGTAACCGCCGGGCTCACGATCACGGTGACGTACGAGGAGTTGGCGCTGGTCCAGTTGCCGTCTCCGGGGTACATCGCGTTCAGGTTGTGCGTTCCGGCCACCAGCATGCCCGAGCAGCCGGGGCTGGGGAACGTGAAGGTCGCTACGCCGGCCGATACGCTGGCGACGCAGATGACGTTGGAGCCATCCAGCAGGGTCACCTGGCCCGAAGGCTGGGCAACTCCGGCCGGCGCGGTCGGACTGATCGTGGCGGTGAAAGTGAGCGGCTGGCTGGCAACCGCCGACGTGGTGCTGGCGGTCAGTGTCAGGCCATCGGCCATCTTATTGATGGTTACCGCAACCGCCGACCCCTCGGAGGGCTGGAAGTTGTTGTCGCCCTGGTATTGGGCCGTGATGGAGTGCACGCCCACGGCCAGGCTGGGCGCCACGAAGGTGGCCGTCCCGTTAACCAGCGGCGATTGGCTCGTCAAGCCGTACAAGCCGTTCAGGCTCACGCTGCCGTCGTAGAAGATCACGTTGCCGGTCGGTACGATACCGGTCGATGCCGTGATCGGCGTCACCGTGGCCGTAATCGTGACCGCATTCCCAACCTGGGTCGGGTTGGGGCTGGCGGTCATGGCAGTGGTGGTGGTGGCCTTGTTCAGGGCTTGCGTCCACACCGACGAGGTGTTGTTGAGGTAATTGCCGTCGCCGCTGTAGTACGCAAAAACCTGCATGGTGGTCACCGACAAGTTGAGAGAGGCAAGCATGGCCGGCGTCAGAGTCAGCGTCGCCTGGTAGGTGTTGGGCTGGCTGTTCTGCCCGGCCACGGTGGTCAGCGGACTGGTGCCGAGGGTCGTCGAAACACTACCCAGCGTGGTAAAGAACTTCACGTTGCCGGTGGGCTGGGTGGTCACTGTGCTTCCCACGCCTCCCGGAGGATTCACCGTCACCACGGCGGTGAAGGTGATGGGCTGAGTGGCCAACCCGGCTTGCGCGCTGGAGGTCAGTTGCACCGTGGTCCCGGCCTGAGCGACCGGCACGTTCAGCGCCCCGGCTCCGCTCGATGGCGAGCTCGCCGCAACGAAATTGGCATCGCCGTTGTAAGCCGCGGTGATGATGTTGTTGGTTCCGACCGGCAGAGCGTTGACGCCCGTGCCCGGCAATGTCAAGGTAGCCGTAGACTGGCCGTAATTCTGCTGGACGGTGGACGTGCCGAGGACATTCCCGTTGTTGGAGAAGGTCACCGTCCCGGTAGGCAACGAAGTGATGCCGGTAATGGCGGCCGGCGGCGCGATGGTAGCCGTCAGCGTCTCCGACTGGTAGAACACCGGCGCAACCACGCTGGGGGCCACCGTGACGACCGGAGTCACCTTGCCGATGGTCAACTGCGAGCTGAGCGATGTGCTGGTGGTGTAGTTGGGGTCGCCGGCCACGAAGACGGCGATGATGTTGTGCGGGCCTTCCAGCGGGCTCAGAAGTCCGCCGCCGGAGAGCGCCGTAACACCCGTAAGGGTAGCGGTGCCGTTGATGACGGGCGCCGATCCGAGCAGCGTGCCCGCGCTCACCGAGCCGTCATAGAATCGGATAGTGTCCGTCGGTGCGAACAGGCTGGTGCCCGAGGCCGCCGGAGCAACCGGCGATACCGCGGCGGAAAGGCTGAACGATGCGCCGTAGGCCACCGTGGACGGCGTGATGGTCGGGGCGCTGATCATGGTCAAGGCCGGGCTCACCGTGAGACTCAGCGCGGAACCCGACGATCCCCCGCTGTAATTGCCGTCGGTGGTGTAAACCGCCTTGATGGAATGGCTGCCCGTCGCCAGCGAAGTCACGTTGCTCAAGGTCGCGGTCAGGGTAGTGCCGGCGGACGCATAAGTCACCGTTCCTCCGATGACCTGCGTGCCGTCCATGAAGTAAACGCTTCCGGCGGGAGCCGCTCCGTAGAGGCTGCTGGCGTCGGACGGCTTTACCGTGGCCGTAAGAGTAATGGTCTGCGAGAAGACCGGGTTGGCGGCCGAACTGTTGACGGTGGAGACCACCACCGGCTCGGCTGTCACGATGAAGTTCAGCACCGGGGACGTGCCGGCCGTGTAGTTATGGTCGCTCGGCGAGAACTGCGCCGTCAGGGCGTAACTTCCCGGAGCCAGGCCGGTCTGGATATTCCACGTGGCGCTCGACACGCCCAGAGTGGCGGACGGAACCAGAGTCAGCGAGGGCCCCTGATTGTTGAGACCGGCGAAAAGCTGCACGGTCCCGGCGGGAGCCGGGGCTTGGGCGCCCAGCGGGTTGGTCAGCGTAACCGTTACGTTGATCTGCTGGCCGTAGGCCGCGGTGGCGTTGGTGTTGCTCGTGGTAAGAACGATGGTCGGAATCGGCGCGCCAATGGTGTGGGTCAGCGAAGTGAAGCTGGTCGCCGTATTGGCGTCGCCGCTGTAAGTCGCCGTAATGGTGTGCGATGCCACCGAGCCCGAGGCGAAGGTGAAGGTGCAGGTCGCCACTCCCGCCGCGTTGACTGCCACGTTGTTGCAACCCGTCAGCGGGTTGTTCACGTTGTTGTCGGTGAAGGAGACCGAGCCGGTGGGCGCCAGGGTTACGCCAGCGGCAGGGAGCGGATTCAGGGTCACGGTTGCGGTGAAGGTGACGGACTGGCCCGCCTGGGAACTTCCGGCCGGCAGATCCGTCAGCGTCGTCTGGGTGGGCGCCAGAATGACGTTCAGCACCTCGGTGTTTACGTTGCTGAGCACGTAATTCGGATCGTTCAGGCCGATGACGCTGATGGTGTGGTTGGCCACGCCCAGGTGCTTGACGGTCAACGCCGGCACCATGCATGTAGTGGTGCCGCCAACGAAGTTGAGCAACGAGCAAATGGTGCCGCCGCTCACCGTATCCACCAGGGAAGCCGAGGAGGTACTGGCCACCGGCGTGCCATTCAGCACCGGGCCGAAGCTCACCGTGAAGGTCACGTTCTGGCCCTCGTATACCGAACCAGTCGGCACGGAGGAAACCGACGCCGTGGTATTCGCCGGGCCGACGATCTGCGAGCCGGACGCGGCCGTGCTGCCGGCGTAGTTCGAGTCTCCGCTGTACACCGCCGTAATGGTGTGGGTGCCAACCGAGAGCGTCGAGATGTTTAGCGTGTAAGTGGCGGGGCCGCTGATTACCGCGACCGTCCCGATCGGGGTGCCACCATCCTTGAAGGTAATGGATCCGGTGGCCGGACTGAATCCGCTGCCGTTATCGCCGGGCGCGGTCACGCTGAGAGTGGTTTGCAGCGCGAGCGAGGTGCCGAACGCCGTGGTCACCGAAGGAGCCACCGCGCTCAGCGCCGTCACCGCCGGGTTGATGGCCGGCGCCAGCGTGTTGCTGGTGCTGGCGGCGTAAGGCGTCGGCTGGGAATTGGCGGGCACATAGGTCGCCGTAAGGCTGTGCGCCACCGTACCCAGGTTCGACAGGGTGATGGAACCCGCGCTGGTGTTGGTGGAGCCGACCTGCGCCAGCGTGGCGCTGCCGATGACCGTGTTGCCGTCGTAGAACTGGACGGTTCCGGCCGGATTGGCAGTCGCGCCGCTGGCCTGCGGGGCCACCGTCGCGCTGAGGGTCAGCGCTTCACCATAGTAATAAGGACTCGCGGGGGCCAGCGCCAGGGTCGTCGTGGTGGGATTGGCGCCCACGAAAACCGTAATCGCCGGCGACACCGCGCTGCCGAGGAAGTTGACGTCGCCGCCCTGGGAGTACTGGGCGGTGATGCCGTGGGCCCCGTTGATCTGCGGAGTCCAGCTCAGGGTCGCGGTAAAGGCTACGCTTCCCCCGTTGGTGGCGACCGAACCGATGTTGGTGTTGGTCAGGGCATCGAAGAAATTCACCGTTCCGCCGTTGGGCTTCTGGCCTGCGGGCGGAGCGAACTGCGGCGTGATCGTGGCCGTCAGGTTAACCGCCGAGCCGATGGTCACGGTGGTCAGGTTGGAGGTGACGCTGACGGTGGTCGGATCGGGATTTACGGTGTACGGCAACTGGAGGCTGGTGCTGGCGGCGTAGTTGGCCGGGGCCGGAGAAACAGCCGGGGTGTAGGCAGCCGTGATGTTATGGCCGTTCAACCCGATGGTCGAGGTGGAGACGCTCGCCGTCCCGCCGCTCAAGGTCACCGCGGAACCGATGTTGGTAGAGCCGTCCAGGACGAACTGTACGGTGCCCGCCGGAGGCGTGGAAATCAGCGTCGGCCCCACGGTAGCCGTGAAGGTTACTATCTGGCCCAGCGCGGAACTGGAAGCCGGGCTGGCGGTCACGACCGTGGAAGTAGCGGCCGCGGTCACGCTGACCGGAATGGTAGTGCTGCTGCCGCCATAATTCGTGTCGCCGCTGTAAAGAGCCGTGTAGGTGTGGCTGCCGCCGGTCGGCGCGGGCAAGTTAACCCCGCAGACGAGACCCGTGCACTGGGGCAACCCAAGGGTCGCGACCCCTAGGATGTTGGTGCCTTCCTTGAGGGTCACGGTTCCGGTGGGAGCGGAGAAGCCGCTGGCCGCCTGGGTTTGGACGATGGCGATCAGGCTCGCAATCGTCACCGGGTTACCGAACACCACCGAGATCGGCAGGTTCTGGCCGGTTATGGTGGTGGGGTTCTGGTTGACGGTAACTGCGGCCGGGGTGCTGGTGCTGGTGGCGTAAGTGTTGTTTCCGGTCCCCGGCAGGTACTTGGCCGTAATGCTGTGCGGGCCGGGCGCCAGGTTCGAAACCGGTACCGCGGTGCTGGCTATGCCAAGCGCGCCGGCCGCCGCGGTGGCGATGGGCACGTTGCCGTCCAGGAACTGGATGGTATCGTTGCCGCTCAGCGGAACCGTCCCGGCCGACGTAACGGTGGCCGTCAGACTGATGGTCTGCCCGTAATAGTAGCTGGCCGACAGCGCACCCAGCGCGGTCGCGGTGGGCGTGGCGCCGACGGCCACCGTGATGGCCGGCGACACCGGGCTGGATGCGAAGTTGGCGTCGCTGGTCGTAAACGACGCCGTGATGCTGTGGCTTCCGAAGGCTTGTGGGGTCCAGGAAAGCGAGGGAATAACGCCCGCGGTGACGGTGACGGAACCAATATTGTTGGGGCTGCTGAGGGTATCGAAGAAGTTTATGGTGCCGTTAGGCTTCAGGCCGCCCGGCGCATTGTATTGCGTGCCGATGGCCGCCGAAAGACTGACCGCCGTGCCCATGGAGACGTTGGACAGGTTGGAGCTGACGGTCACGGTAGTCGGATCCGCATTGACCGTGTAGTTCAGCGCCGGCGTGCTGGTGCTGGTGGCGTAGTTGGAGTCTGCATTGTAAGTCGCCCAAATGGTGTTCGGGTTGGTGCTCACCAGCATGGAACTGACGGGCATACTGGCCACGCCGCCGCTCAAGGCTACCGGCGCCTGCCCGACGCTATTGACGAAGAAGGTTACCGTACCCGTGGGAGGCGTGCTGTTCAGCGTGGGCGTCACAGTTGCCGTCAAAACTACCGATTGACCCAGAGCCGAAGTAGCCGGATTCACCGTCACGGTGGTGGTGGTGCCGGCCGGGGTCACAACGATCGGAGAGCCGCTCGGATCGGTAGCCGAGAAGCCGGCGTAATTGGCGTCCCCGCTGTAAACCACGGTATAGAAGTGGTTGCCGCCGACCGGGGCGGGCACCGGGAAGCTGCAGACCAGGCCCGCGCAGTAGGTCGACCCGATGGTCCCGACACCCAGCACGTTGGTGCCTTCCTTGAGGGTCACGGTTCCGGTGGGAGCCGCGAAGGTCCCCGACTGGCCGGTGGTGGTGACCGAAAGCGTGGAGGACACCGTCACCGGGTTGCCGAAATAGTACGGCGGCGCGAGCGGGAAGGTTACGGCCGGGTTAGTCAGGGATGTAACCGCCTGGCCGACGGTGACGGTCTGCGCCGTGCTGCTGCTGGCCGCGTAGGTGGCGTTGCCGGTTCCCGGCACGTACTTGGCGGTTATGCTGTGAGTGCCGACCGCCAGGTTCGAGACGGTGATCGGGGTGGTAGCCGCGCCCAGCGTAATGCCGCCGGGGCCCACGGTGCCGATCACGGTGCTGCCATCCAGGAACTGGATGCTATCGTTGGCGCCCAGCGCGGCGCTGTTCCCGGCCGACGCAACCGTGGCCGAGAGGCTGACCGGCTGCCCGTACAGGGTGCTCGCGGGCGAAATGGTGGTCAGGGCAGTGGTAGTGGGCGCCGCGTTGATGATCTCGGTCAACGAAGCGCTGCTGGCAACGTAACTGGCGGCGGTAGCGGTCGGCGGAACATAAGCCGCCTGGATGGTGTGCGTGCCGCTACCGTATACCGCCGAGCTGCCGTTGTAAGTAACCGCGCACGTCGCGGTCAGCGCGGTCAGGGTTCCGGTGCAGGTTCCCGAGGTCAGGGGGTTGTTGCCGCTGGTGGTATCCGTGAAGGTCACGCTGCCGGCCGTAAGACCGTTGGGCAAAGTCACTACCGCCGTGTACGTCACCACGGTTCCCAGGGGAGCCGTCTGCTGGCTGGAACTAATGGTAATGCTGGAGGCGGCCGGCTTGATGGTGTAAGGAACGCCCGGCGACGACGTCACCGTGTTGAAATTCTGGGGGCCTATGGCGGGGACGTAAACCGCCGTGAGCGAATAATTGCCCGCGGGGTACGCGGCATTCATGGTCATGGTGGCGACCCCGTTCACGAGGACGGCCGGGCAAACGGTGCCGGCGCAAGTGCTGGTGTCGAGGAAGTCCACGGTTCCGGTGGGAACCAGGCCGCTGGCGGCGTCCGCCGCCGGCGCCGAAACCTGCGCCGTATAGACGATGCTGCCGCCGTAGGTAAACGATCCCACCGGGTTGGTGGTTACCGTAATGACCGGGGTTGCCATCCCAACCACAAAGGGCTGCGACGGGGAGTTCGTGGTGCCCGTGAAATTGCCGTCGCCAAGGTAGCTGATGTTGGCCGAATGGCTGCCGGCGGTCAAGCCGTTCGGCACCACGACATTAAAGGTGGTTGCGCCTCCCGAGAGAGGTTGCGCAACTCCAACTGCGTTGGCGGGCGCGGTGCCATCGATGTACAGCACCACGCTACCGGTGGGGAACGCCCCGTTACCGGCCGCAGCGGAGGTCGCCGTAACCTGGAACGGAGCGCCCGCCACGATGGAAGGCGACAGGCTCAAGGAGAAGCTTGGCGTGAGCGGGTTGACCGTGACACTGAGCGTGGGTGTGGATTGGGAACCCAGGTACGGGCTGCTGGTCGGAGTGGGAGTAAACACGGCCTGCAGCGTATGGGTAGTCGCGCTCAAGGTGTTAATGGTCATGCTGGCCTGGCTCGCGGTGTTGAGGGGCAGCGGGCCGGACAGGGCCACCGGGTTGGCGGGGTTCGTAACGTCGTAAATAATAATGGTCCCGTCTCCGGTGGTCGGCGTGTAGCCGGTGGCCGTCACAACGGAGGACAAGGTCAGCGTCGTGCCGTATGGCTGCGCAGTGGGTGGGGTTACCGAAAGCGAGGTGCTGGTGTTCAGCCCCTGGACGGTGTAATCCCGGTCGAAGGAGGCGTCCCCGGAAGGCAACAGGCCACTGCCGGCATAGATTACCGTAAGAGTGTGGGTGCCCACGGGCATGGCGATCGAGGTGAAGTTCTGGCTGCCTCCGGCCGCGTTGACAGGGCCCTGAAGAGTTTCCGTGCCGTCGAGCAGCAGCGTAAAGGAGCCAGTGGCCGTCGCCGGGGAGTAAGTGAAGCTCAGGGTCACGTTGACCGGAGCCGTTTGGGGACTGGGAGGAGTGACGGTTATGCCGCTGAACGCCAGAGGTATTGCGTCGGTGAACGTCATCTGGGCGATGGACTGGCTGCCCGTGGCGCTCAACAGGAACTTCATCCCCAGGTGGCTCTGATCCACGTGGAAGCCGGCGACTGAAATGTGGCCCGAGGCATCGGCCTGCGCGGTGGCGCTGAACTCGATGTCGTGCTGATCCACCGGAAGGGTAGTGACCTTGATAGCGACCATTTCGCCGGGTTTCCAGCCGGCGCCCGTCATGGTGACGGTGGAACCGGGAGCGTAATCCGGCTTGTCGGTGGCCATGGTGGCGAAGCCGTAAACTTCGCTGCCCGCCAGGAAGCCGGAGTTGTTCCGGCCGCCGGCTACCACCAGGCCGCCCGCCAGCATCTGCGCGCTGGCCTGCCCGGAGCGCGCCGTGTTCATGGACGCCGCCGCCGAGAACTGGCCCGCCCAGAAAGGATACTGCTCGGAGCTTGACAGAATGCTGCTGCCATCGGTTCCGCCGACCAGCAGCACCGCGCCGTTGCCGGAGAGTGCAAACGCCTGGTGGCCGGCGCGCGGCGTGGTCATATCGGGACCGGCGACGCTCTCGCCCTTGGCGGCGTCGAAGATTTCCGTGGTCGCCAGCACATTCCAGTTGGGATCGTAACCACCGGTGAGGAGCACCGTGCCGTCCAGCAGCGTGGCCGCGCCGAGCTGGCTGCGCGCCGCCAGCATGGCGCCCGCGGGAGCGACGGTCTGGTTGCGCGAGTCGAAGATATCCACGGCCTTCACCGGGGATGTGCCGTCGGTGCCGCCCGCGATCAGGATGCGGTACTTATCCAGAGCCGTGATGGCGAAATCCTTACGCGGCGAGGACAGCGAGCCGGCCGTCACAAAGTAGTTGGCCGTAGAGTACATCTCGACGGAATCGGTGAGATGGCCGTTGGAGGAGCCGCCGGCGATCATCACCGCGCCCCACGGGGTCAACAGCGCACCGTGTCCGGAACGCGCCACGGACATGTTGGCGCCCGCGGTCCAGGCGCCGGCAACCGGATCGAAGATCTCGGTAGTGGCGAGGTCCTGGGTGCCGTCGTTGCCGCCGGCCACGAAGACGCGGCCGTCCTGCATGAGAGTGCACGAGGCATTGGCGCGAGCGTGCTGCATGCTGGGACCGGGTACGAATGTGCCGTTGGAGTTGTACAGTTCGACTACCGGGACGACTCCGGCCGCGCTGGTTCCACCAGCGACCATGACCCGGCCGTCCTGCAACAGCACGGAACAGGCCGATGCCCTGGCAGTTGCCATGTCAGCAGTGGGGGTCCACCGATTAATGGCCGGCCCCGAAGTCTGAGCGGTGAGGAAGAACATCCACGCCGCGAAAACCAGTCCGCACAATCCGATCAGATACGCGTAGCGTCGCACTTGAAGCCTCCGAAGGTGATCAACAAAAATATGGCGTCCATTAACATAATCATGTCATCAACAGTAAAGTCAAGATTTTTTCGTCTAATGACGCGAAAAAGGGTCAAGTTTCGATAGTACTGGTACTCGACTCGGGTGTTTAGCCAGCTATCTCATAAAAATAGAGTTACATACGGTCGGGAGATCCCCGGAGGGACCTGGGTGAGGCCGGGAAGCGGAACCGGTGGGGCCTTGAAGGTATTCTTTCAATTAGAAAAACGTCAGTGGGCCGACTTTTCGGGGAAAAAGAGGTTGTTTCAATACAGTTCCGGCGACAGTAGGGCAGGCTTTCGCCCGCCAACCCGGCAGTTGGCGGGCGAAAGCGCCTGCCCTACCTGGCTACTGGTCGGCGCGGTGCTGCCGCTCGTAAGCCGTTTTGAGGTACTTGGCGGCCTCTTCCTGGGCGCCCTGGGTGTTGTCCTTGGTGCGGATGGCTTGGTTGTACTCGTTGACCGCGCGGTCGCGCTGGCCGCTGATGTCATAGATCTTGCCCAGGTTGATGTGCGACCACACCTCCGTCCACTTGGGCTCCAGGTTGCCGTCTATGGCGGAACGGAACTCGTTGGCGGCGGGCCACCAGTTGCCTTGCAGGAAGTAAACTTCGCCGATGCGGTAGTGCGCCAGCGAACTGTTGCGGGTGGTCTCCAGGGCCCTCTGGTATTCCTTTATGGCGTCCACGAACTCGCTCAGTTCGGCGTACTGCTCGCCCCGCCGAATGGCCACGGCCACGCGGATCTGCGGGCTGTAGCGCAGGAGCTTGCCGCTGGGATCGATGGTAATGGTCTTGGGCTTGCCAAAGGTGTCCACCGAAAACTCCGAGGAGGTTCCGGCCACTTCCACCCGCTGGAACTCCGGGTCGCCCTCGGTTTCGACCTTTAGCTCCACCGGCATGCGGAAAGTGTCCACATCCTGCCCGATCTTGCCCATCACGCGGAAGCCCTTCTTCTCGTGTTCCACGCCGCCCAGACGGTAGACTGTGTAATCCAGTTTGAATTCGGGGACGCCCGAAGACTCGATCCACTGGATGAAGAAGTAATCCATCTTGTTGCCGGTCACCTCATCGGCCACCTGCCGGAGATCGTCCGTGTTCACGCTCTTCCAGGCGTTGCGCTGGGCAAACTCCTTGAGCGTCTTGAAGAAAGCTTCGTCGCCGGTCACGTAGCGAAGCATCTGGGCCACCACCGCTCCCTTGCTGCCGGTGAGCGCCCACATCTCGGGCGAGTAGTCTTCCAGGCGCGAGGACTGGATCACCGGCACGGTATCCATGGTCAGCGCTTCCACCCGCAGGTTCTGCAGTTGCGACTCCATGGCGCCCGCGCCCACCTGGTGCTCGGTCCACAGCAACTCGGAGTAGGCGGCCAGGCCGTTCTCGATCCACAGGTGGTTGCGGGTGGTGGGCGACACCAGTTCCTCCCACCACTGGCGCGCCACTTCGTTGGCCACCAGGCGGCTGGAAACCTGGCGGGTGATGCCCCGCGGCGACAGAAAGATCATGCCCGGAGCGGCGTATCCGTTGGGCGCGCCGGTCTCGGTTTCCACCACCGTGAGATCGGCGTAGGGGGGCAGCCCGTAGACGCTGGTGAAATACGTCATGGCTTTGCCCACCTCCTGCCCGTACTGCTGCGCCAGGTCGTTTTCCGGCTGCCGGAAATAAACCGTGGTGGTGACGCCCCCTTCGGGCACCTTGACGGGCGGGTCCTTCACGATGGCGATGCTGCCGGGGAACGCCGCGCGGCTCATCTTGAATTCAAACACGTTCTTATCGCCGGCCGGAGAATGGGAATCGATGCCGCTCCCCGCCACCGTGTACCCCGCCGGCACAGTGATGCGAATATCGGCGGCAAAGCGGCTGGTGGTATATCCGAAAACCGGGAACCACCGGGCGGGATAAAGAAGGTAGGCAAAGTCGGGATGGATGGCGGCGAAGCGGATGCCGAAGACCGGCGATTCCTCGGCGCCGGTGAGCTTGCCGTCGTAGTAAAAAACGGCCGTGAAAGCCTGGCCCTTGGGCAGGGGCGGCTGGAAGCTGAGCTTCACGCTGAAATCCTGCTGGTTGCGCGCCATCTCGATGGGTTTGCCCGCGGCATCCTCCACCTTCGACAGGTTGAGCGCGTTGTTCAGCTCGAAAGAAGCCGAAGCCACGCCGTCGTCCAGCGGAACGAAACGCACCGCCGCTTTGGCGGCGATCGACTGGGCGTTGGGCGAGATCTCGGCATCGATGGTGTAGTCCTGTATGTCGATGCGCGCGCGGCGCTGCTGCTCCTGCGCGGGCGATGGCATCGCCATTGCCACCAGGCCGAGGATGGGCAGAACGCCCTCGAGAACACGCGGATCACGAAACATGTGCGGCATCTCCTTGCAGAATTTCCCGAACGATGGCGGCGGCCCGGGCGGCCGGCGTGGCGGATGGCGCGCCGCCGGAGGGTTCGCCGCCCGCTTCCAGGCGCTGGCGAACCTCCGCCAGGCCGGCCAGCATCCGCTGGCGCGCGGCTTCGTCACCGAGCAGGCGGCGGGCCTCGGAAGCGATCCGCTCGCCGGTCATCTGTCCCTGCATCAGCTCCGGCACCACCGCCCGCCCGGCAATCAGGTTCACCATGGAATAGAACGGCACGCGCACCAGTAACTTCCCCAGCAGCCAACTTACAGCCGTCACCCGGTAAAAGGAAACCATGGGAGTTCCGAGCAGCGCCGCTTCCACGGTGACGGTTCCGCTGGCGGCCAGCGCCAGCGAGGCGTGCGCCATGGTATCCCAACTTTCTCCTTCGATCACCCGAATGGCAGTCCCCCCGATGCGCTCCCGGAAAAACGCGGCCCCGGTGGTGGCCGAGGCCGGCAGGACGAACTGCATGTCCCCATCCCGGTTCAACAGTCGCACGGCCTCCGCCAGCGCCGGCAGATGGCGCGCGGCCTCGCCGCGGCGGCTCCCGGGAAGCACCGCAATTAATGGACGGTTGGGAGCCAGCCCGTGTTTCGTAAAAAACTCGTCCCGGCCGAGCGACGGCTTCACCAGGCCGGCCAGCGGGTGTCCGATGTACACCGCCGGAACGCCCGCGCGGCGGAAAAACTCCTCTTCAAAAGGAAAGATGCACAGCAGGCGGTTCAGGGTACGCCGCATGGCCTTCAGGCGTCCTCTGCGCCACGCCCAGGCTTGCGGCGCCACCAGGTAGACCACCGGCACGCCCTGCGCGGCCAGGCGGCGCGCCACCCGCAGGTGGAAATCCGGCGAATCGGTGAGGATGGCGATGTCCGGCCGCGAGGCCCGCGCCGCGCCCAGCAGCTTGCGGTACTCGCCGTGAATGCGCACCAGGTCGGGCAGCACCTCGAGCAGGCCGACCACCGCCAGGCTGGCCGCATCCACCACCGTGCGCACCCCGGCCGCACGCAGCCGCGGCCCGGTACAGCCGAAGAATTCGGCGCCGGGAAACTGGCCGCGGAGTTCCTCGACCACCAGCGAAGCGTAAAGGTCGCCGGAGGTTTCGCCGGCCGATACGAGGATGCGCGGGGCGGGATTCACAACTGGCAGTTCCCAGTTTACAGTCCGCCGCACCGCCGCGTGGAAGGTGGACGCTATTGGCCGGCGGCCAGGTTCCCGATCCACAACGTATTCGCCCCGGCATCCGCGCCCGACATATCCAATATGACAATCGTGCGCCAGCGCGCCGGATCGAACTGGCCGGTTCCGCTGAAGTCCGCGAGCCGCAGATCCACGTGGAAGACTTCACGCCCACCCGGCGGGTAGACCGGCATGGTGAACCGCGGCCCCGTGCCGCCGCCCGGCCGGGTCATCTCCACCACCACCAGCAGCGTGGCTTCGCGCTCCGAGGCCACATCGAACACCAGCCGTTTGGCCTGCGCCAGCGCGGGACTGGAAACCCGCCGCACCAGCACCTGAAGCTGCCGCTCCACCGGCTGGTAGGACGCCTGCAGGGCGCGCGGACCCAGCGGCCCGTCCGCGTCGCTGACCTGCAAATCCATCCCGCCCGGCGTGACCCACTGCAGGAAGCCGCGCCCCGGCTGATCGATCGGCGTAGTCCCCGCGGCCGGCGCCGGACGCGGCGGCGCGACGCCGGACACCTCGAAGCTGTCCAGCCACAGGCTGTGGCGGCCGGATTGCGGCTCGACCAGCACTGGCACGCCGGCTTCCGGCTTCCATTGCAAAAAGTACTGCGCCACGTCGAAAACCGCGATGCCGTCCACCTGGTCCACGTCCAGCTTCCCGTCCGCATCCACGGGGTCGTTGGGCCCGTCCGCCACGGTGAAATCCGCGGGCGTCAGCTCAATCGACTGCCAGGCGTTGGCCGGCGCCCAGAACCACGCCACATAGTTGCCCCCGCCGGGTTTCTTTTCGCTGAGCAGGACGCCGAGCGCGGTACCGTGGTCGCTGCGCGCCCAGAACCGCAGGCTGCGCATGCGGCCGATGGATTCCGGCGCGCCCAGCACCGCGCCCGCGAACCGCTTGGGCGCGAGGTCGTAGCTGAACTCCAGGGCGGCATGCCCCGGTCGCGCGTGGGCCGCGTCGCGGGCGATCCGCACCGCCGCGCCGTCCCCCATGGCGGTCCAGCCGGAGACGCCACCATCGAACGTCTGGAAGAGCAGGGCGTCCGGTTCCGCCTGAGCGAAAGCCGCACCCGCGGCGAAACAGAGCAGCCAAAGCGTGCGCATAGACCTATCCGCGATCATATCGCGTCGGCGGTGCGCGGGGGGGTGGGGGCGAACGGCCGCGGTCTTCCGTAAACGTCAGGGCATGGACGCTGTGGCTGGATGGGGCTTTGGGCCAAGGGCGTTTCGGAACCTGGGGCTTTCTTGGGTGGGATGACGGAGGTTTGGAACTCAACTACCACATGATCTGGCTCCCGACCGAGTCGCGCATTGTCGACGACCCCTCGCCCGTGGCGAATTCGCGGAGAGCTCCGGGTTCTGCACACGAAGTCAGGCTTACCGATTCGGTTCAGATAGTGGCGGGGATGCGCACGGCCATTCTTAGGGCAAGTCTAACGCGGAAGGCTTCCTTGACCTTCCGACTGGGCTGGTCGACAAACTCGCCGCCGGCCCTACAGCACACCTCTGTGTGGGCGTAGCAGCACTCCAGCGGTCTATGGATGGGCTCGAATCGAAATGTCCTGCCATCCTGGCCGTCTATGGGCGTCGGGAGGTTGGTGGATGAACATTCCAAGACTCCCCATCCATCCTGCAGCTTCTTGCCGTCACAACAGTCCGGGTGCAAAACGTCCTCTGGCGTACTGTACTTCCCGCGATTGAACGACTGGCGCGGGAACTTAAAGGCCGCTGGAAGCAACTGCTGGTTTGGAAAGTGCTCCACCCTATAGCGCCTGTAAAGAAGTTCCCCATCGGCAAACACCTGATCTTCGGGATCACCATCACGGTACCGAGGATGTCCGGATTCGCCCGAGCAAGACATAGCTTTCAGCCGAGGTACGCCAGGATCCTGCCACTCACGTCAGCCCGGGGAATTTCACGTCCAATCTCAAGAACTTCTGCGTCTCCATTGTTGTCGTACATCACCAGTGCCTGAGATCCCTGATTGTAACTCTCGACATAGACGGTCCGGCGCCCCGTCATGAAGTAAATCGAAACGCCGCCCTCCGCGGACGGGACGATTGTAGACGGCAGGATCAGCGCTCCGGCGAGCTCCTCTAAGATCTCCTTGGATGCGCGGACCGCATCAGCGCTAGGAGGCTCTGCTCCGTACGAGTCCCAGTCCCTTTCCATGTTGGAAATTCGGTCCAGCGCTCTTTCGGCATCAATGAGCCCATACTTTATGGTCAGGAACGTGCTTTGGTCCCGCCTGCGGAACCAGTCATCCCGGAGTTCGCGGGTGCGCTGGCTGTAGTTTCCCGTCTCCACACGGCAAATCGCCGGTATAAATCGATCATGCCAGAAGGGATCTCGTTCGGGTGGCATCTGGACTGCGGGCATTAGCTGATTAACTCCCTCGTGCGATTAGTAATACAACCCTCAAAGACCAGGTTCTTTTTCAACCGGAACGCCTCCAATATGCTCCACACTTCGCCGTCGGACTCGAGTTTGAGCCCCTGCTTGAACACATCAATGTCGAGGACCACCGATACAACGCCCGGACCGGATGGAGGAACCATAGCCTCGTTTAGGATCAGCATGGCGCCTAGGTCTTCTTGCGGAACCTGGACCTGCAGGAAGAACCCCGCCAGATCTTGGCTCAGGTCCGCCGAGACCTCTGGGTAGAAGCGGATGAAATCTCGGAAATCACGGATCGGCATCGGGAGATCTAATTGGTTCACGTACCGAAGACCAACACGAACAACTGGGAGCGCGCCGACGATCTGCCGATAAGATTCCCAGAGTGTCTTCGCCTCGTTTCGAAGCTGTTCCCACGTTTGATACGGGGCCAGCCTACTGAAGGTAAACCCGTTCACCCCAAACTGTACGACGTGCTTCCCTTCGGCTCCGACGAACGCATAGCCCACCTGGTCCTGCTTCGCCGTCGCTGTGAGTACCCCCGCCTCAAGCCGGCCTTGAAGATGGCCGATCATCACCTTTCGGCGCTCCGCGTAGCCACGAGGCGGTGAGACCTCAGCCTTCTCAAAGTTCGCCACAGTGAGCGATGGAGAGTCCTCGATTCGAATATCGATGATGGCCTCTTTGATCGGGGCTTTGTCGTAGTGCCTGTCCATCAGCCAGGACGTCCACCTTTGAGTCGCCATATCGTCAATGGTATCAGTCTGACGTCCGCTGGGCCGCTTTCCTGATGCGGGCAGCCACAGCCCTGCGCGCAAGCTGACTTCGCTGTTCGGGCGAGAGTCTGCCCATGCGCTCCTTGCCACCGATCTTACCACCTCGAGTTCCCTGTTTCACGAAGGAATCCCGAACGTTCTTTGGCAGCTATGTTCCGGCCACTTAACTTATCCTAACCCCCTCTGGATAGTCTCGCAAGCCCCAAGTGTGCCCCTGCGCCATGCAGGTCCATGGCATTGGAGCACTCGCGTCTGGGAACCGGACTCTTCCACAGGCGAACGGATCTCCGCCCGAGGGACGTTCCGAAGGCCGTCCGGGCACGTCACCCCGACGAGCGGTTCGAGCGGCGCTCACTTGGCGCCGCTGTCGCCGCCCCGTAGACGCGCCGCCGAGCGACAAATGCGGGAACCCGCGCCCTGGGGAGCGCCCGCCCGGTGAGGGAGGGATTCTGAGGTGCGGTCTGGGCCTTCCTCCAACGCCTACGCCCTTCGTCCGCACCCCGCCCCCCAGCCGCCCACCCCCGCCCGCCCACCAATCAATCCCTCGCCGCAACCCCGGCTCCAGGCGCACCCGCGCGGCCGCAAAATCCACCCCACCCCGCACACCCCAAATTGACCGGGTTCCCGGTCAAAATAAAAACGTCACACCTGTTTTCAATGACTTAGAAGCCAAAAATGACCGGGTTCCCGGTCAAATTCATTCCGCGGCCCGTCTACTCCGCCTCCATCTCGCCGCCAAAAACCCGCTCGAAAATCCGGTCCACGTTGCGCAGTTGCCGGTCCAGCGAGAAGGCCTCGGCGATCTTCTCCGGCGGCAGCACGGCGCGGATTTCCGCGTCCCCCTCGATGGCCGCGCGAAAGTCGCCTTCCTCCTCCCAGGCCCGCATGGCGTGCGCCTGCACCGTCCGGTAGGCTTGCTCGCGCAGCATCCCGGCGGCCGCCAAATCCAGCAGCAACTGGCCGGAGAAAACCAGGCCGCGGGTCATCTCCAGGTTGCGCCGCATGCGCTCGGGATACACCAGCAGCGTGTCCACCAGGCGCGTGGTTTTGTCGATCAGGTAGTCCGCCAGGATGGTCGAATCCGGCAGGATCACGCGCTCCACCGAGGAGTGCGAGATGTCCCGCTCGTGCCACAGCGCGATGTCCTCGAAGGCCGCCACGGTGTTGGCCCGCACCACCCGCGCCAGGCCGCAGATCTGCTCGCAGGTCACCGGGTTGCGCTTGTGCGGCATGGCCGAGCTGCCCTTCTGGCCGCGGGCGAAATATTCCTCCGCCTCGCGCACCTCGGTGCGCTGCAGGTGGCGCACCTCGAGGGCGATCTTCTCGCACAGCGCCGCGGCCAGCGCCAGCGCCGAAACGAAGGCCGCGTGACGGTCGCGCTGGATCACCTGCGACGCCACCGGCGCGGGCTTCAAATCCAGCCGCCCGCAGATGGCTTCCTCGGCCTCCGGCCCGATGTGCGCGAAGGTGCCCACCGCTCCCGAGATTTTTCCCACCCGCAGGTCTTCGGCGGCCGCGCTCAGGCGCCGCAGGTTGCGCCCCGCCTCCTCGTACCAGATGGCCAGCTTCAAGCCGAACGTGATGGGCTCGGCGTGCACGCCGTGGGTGCGGCCGATCTCGACCGTGTGGCGGAACTCGATCGCGCGCCGCATCAGCACCGCGCGCAATTCCTGCAACCCCGCCAGCAGCACCGCCGAGGCCTGGCCCAGCAGCAGCGCCTGGGCCGTATCCACCACGTCGTTGGAGGTCAGCCCGTAGTGCAGCCAGCGCGAGGCTTCGGCGTGCCCCGCCTGCGCCAGGCTCTCGGCCACCGCCGTGGTGAAGGCGATCACATCGTGCTTCACTTCCTTTTCGATCTCGCCGATCCTGGCGACGTCGAAGGCGGCGTGCCGGCGCAGCAGTTCCGCGGCCTCGGCCGGGAACACGCCCAGCTCCGCCAGCGCTTCGGAGGCCGCCAGCTCCACCTCCAGCCACTGCTGAAATTTGTTCCGCTCACTCCAGATCTGGCCCATGGCGGGCCGCGTGTATCGGGCAATCATAGTCGTTCCTGCGTCACAGTTGAAATACTTCCGAAGGCTCGCTTTGCCTGGCGATCTCCAGGCGCGTGCGCAACCCGCGCCGTTCCAGCGACTGCGTGGCCACCTGATCTACGATATACGGATTGTTGTTGTGCTGGCTCAAGTGGCCCAGCACCAGGTGGCGCGTGGCCGGGTCCAGGTCGTGAATCAGAAAATCCGCCATGGCGTCGTTCGACAGGTGGCCCACCCGGCTCATCACCCGCAGCTTCACCGCCCACGGGTACGGCCCCACCTTCAGCATGTCGAGATCGTGGTTGGATTCGAGCAGCAGCAGGTCCGTGCGCCGCAGATGAAACTTGATGGATTCGGGAATGTAGCCCAGGTCCGTCGCCACCGCGATGCGCACGCCCTCGGCCTCGAAGGCGAAACCCACCGGGTCCACGGCATCGTGCGGAATTCCGAAACTGGCCACTTCGATATCGCCCACCTGGAATGCCCCTCCCGACTGGAACTGCTCGATCCGCTCCGGCCGCGGCCCGCCCCAATCGATGGAAGGCGCGGTCAGCCGCGAAAGGTAAATGGCCGCGCGCACATTGCGGTTGCGCGCCAGTACCGGCAGCGCGGAGACGTGATCGGAATGTTCGTGAGTGATCAGGATGGCGTCGATTTGCGCCAGGTCTTCCCCGATCGACGCCAGCCGCCGCCCCAGTTCCTTCATGCTCAGGCCGGCGTCTATGAGGATGCGCGTCTTCCCCGTGGCCAGCAGCGCCGCATTTCCCGAACTCCCGCTCGCCAGCACACAGAATTTGACCACAGCCTCCAGTTTACAGTTTACCGATCGGTCTTTACAGCCTGCCGCTTCCACCGGCTGTGCGACATAAAAGCGAATTCCGCGGAGCGATGTGGGGCAGGTTGTTAACGTGCGGCGGACTGGCAGTCCGCCTCCCGCGAGCGTACGCCGATCCCGCCCAAGCGGGTTAACGGGGTACCCCCTTGGGGTCCGCCGCTGGTTGTCCAGCCTGTCCCGCCACGGCGCGCACCCGCTTCCGCCCGTCCGTTTCCTGTGTGATGCGGCGCACCGCAGCCCGCAGAACCGGACCGGCGCTATTTCCCGCCCGGCAGTTTCAGGATCAAGGTATCGCCGTCGGGCGCTTTGACGACCTGCGGCTGGCTGTCGGGCTTGGGCGCCGGCGGCGGGGGTGCAACCACCTTCGCGGCGGCCGGCGCGGGCGGCGGCGGCGCAACCGGCTTGGCGGCTGCCGGCGCGGGCGGAGGCGGCGGCGGCGCAACCTCGCTCGCCGCAGCCGGCGGAGGCGGCGGTGGCGCGACCGGCTTCTCAGCTACCGGCGCGGGCGGAGGCGGCGGCGCCGCCACGGTGCCGGGCTGCGCGCTGACCACGGTCGGTGGCGGAGGCGCGGGCGCGGGCGCGGCTTCCGCGGGCTTGCCGCCGGCCTTCCCCGCGTCGCCCTGGAGGCCCTGCGACAGGCCCGCCATCAGCGCCGCCCTGGGCTGCGCGATGGCCTTGCGCAACTCGTCTTCCGGCACCGTCAGCGAAATCCGGAACGTGCCGTTCTCCGATTGCACATCCATGGCGATGCCGCCGTCCTTGTTCTGCGCCTTGATGGCGGCCTGCAGCAAGCTCAGCACCGCCGTCATCTTGGCGGCGTCGTCGGTGGTGCGCGCGTGGATCTCGGCGGTGAGTCCCAGGCCCTGGCGCAGCGTCGCGCCGAACATGAATTCGTCGATCGAGCTGGGGCCCGACCCCCCCGAGGTCGCAACCGTCAGCCCCTCGGGAACCTGGCCGATCCCCCATACCTCGTAGCGCGAGCTCACCACCTCGGCCCGCTCCTTCAGTTCCGCGCCCAGGTGCGCTCCCGATCCCATCTGGTCGATGGCTGCCTCCACCTGGGCCGTCTCGCCGATGATGGCCGTCTCGCTGCTGAGCAGGCCGATGGAGCCGGCCGAGCCCGTCCCGCTGCCCAGGATGGGGATTCCCTTGTACCGCCTGGCTCCGCGCGCCAGTTGTTCCGCGTCGAACCGCCCGCGCACCACCGCCAGCATGGCAGCCTTGTCGTCCGTGCCCGTGGTGAGCAGCCAGACCTGGTCGACGTCTTTGAACGGATCGAGACCGGTGAGGTTCCGGCTGGCGGCCAGCTTGGCGCCAAGATCCCGCTCCTGGGCGCCGATCTCACCCGCCAGCGACGAGTCCAGCAATCCGCGCACGTTGATGCCGATCACGATCTTGGTTCCGGGGGGCGCCAATTCGGAGAAAGATGCATCCGAGGCTGCGGCGGAGGCAGCCGCTAAGGCGAATACGCACACCACGCGCCAGCTTTTCATATCCCGAGATTGCCCATCTATCCCCCCAAATGCCAGATTAGCTTCCGTTACTATCTGGTTACTAACTCTGGCGATCTATTCGGGTGCGGTTAACAAGTGCGTGGCCGCTTCTCATGAGGCTGGCGATCCGCCCGGCCCTGGGTTTTATGAGGCGGGATCGGTCCCCGCGTGCCCACGCCATTCGCACGTCGCGGCCGGGGAATCGTCAATGCACTCTTCCTCGGACCAGAAATCGCCCAGCAGGTCCCTGGGATCGCGCACCCTGCCGCTCAGTTACCGTAGTGGTGGGAAGATCCGCACCGCTTCGCCCGCGGAGTGCTTCACCTTCGAATCCAGTCGCGCTCACCCTTAACCCAGTCGTCCAGCTCCCACAGGCCAATCAAGATGTTTCCACGCTGCCTGGAGTGCGAGAATGGGAATGCATGACACTCGATGAATTGGGCCAGGACAAACGCGCCGCCATCCTCAGCATTGCGGCCAGGCATGGAGTTCGGCGTGTGCGTGTGTTCGGTTCCTTTGCGCGGGGAGACGCCAGCGCGACGAGCGACATCGACTTGCTGATCGAGGCCGGTCCGCGTACGCCGCCGTGGTTCCCGGGTGGACTGCTCGTCGATCTGGAAGAAGAACTGGGCCGAAGGGTGGATGTCGCCGAAGAGGGTTCCCTCGATCCGCTCATTCGGGACCGCATTCTACGTGAGGCGATTCCCTTGTGAAGGATGACCGCCTATACCTCGATCACGTCCTCAATTGCATCCGCCCCATCAATCGGTATTGCGAGGACGGTGAGCGGGCTTTTCGCGAGTCCGAACTGATTCAGGATGCCGTTCTGCGCAACCTCCAGACGCTTGCCGAATCCACGCAGCGCATCAGCGACCGGCTGAAGGCCCTTCATCCCGAGGTCGACTGGCGCGCCATTGCGGGGTTCAGAAACGTCCTCGTCCACGATTACCTCGGAATCAACCTCGCGCGCATCTGGGAAACCGTCTCGGTCCATCTGCCCGCGCCGGGGTCGCAAATCGACGCAATCCGCCGCGGCGCAGATCCGCCCAAGTGACACCCTGATTCGCCCCCGTCCGCCGCGCCCGCTACCGCTTCGCTCCGTGAAGCTTCATAATGGAACTTCGCGAGAAAACCATGACCTACCGCCCATTCGGGCTGGCCCTTGGCATCGGCGCCGGCCTCGTTCTCATCCCCGCCCTGTTCGCGGCTTCCGCCAACCAGCCGCCCGGCCTGTTGAGCGACCTCGTGGACATCAGCCCCGATTTTCACGACTACACCAACACGTTCTTCCTGGCCGATACGCTGGCGTCGTTCGACCCCGCTACCGGCTCCGGCGCCATTTCCTGGCGCCGCAACCAGCTCGTCCCGCGCATCGCCTTCGACAACATGGAGGCGATCCTGCACCCTTACGCCGGCGAAACCTTCCCCGGCGCCGAGTACGCGGTGGACCCCACGCTGCCCTTCACCATCGAATTCGTCTCCCCGCGCGCGGTGCGCATCCGCATCCGCACCACCGCCCACCCGCGGCCCGACGCGCCCTCGCTCATACTGGTGGGCGACCCGCCGCGCGACACGTCGTGGAAGTATTCCGAGGTCCCCGGCGGCCATCGCTACACCAGTTGGGCCGGCTCGGTGACCATCCTCACGAAACCCTGGCACATCGAATTCCGCGACGCGCAGGGCAAGCTGTTGACCTCGACCCGCCACACCGCCGACAACAACCCGCTGCTCGACCCCGTCCTGCCGTTCGCCTTCATCCGCCGGCCCTCGGATTACTCGCGCAGTGTGGCCGCGGTCTTTTCGCTCAGCCCCGGCGAGATGCTCTTCGGCTGCGGCGAATCCTTCACGCGCCTCGACAAGCGCGGCCAGAAGATGGTGCTCTGGTCGAACGACGCCAACGGGGTGGAAAGCGGCCGCATGTACAAGCCCATTCCGTTTTTCATGAGCAACCGCGGATACGGCATGTTCGTTCACACTTCTGCGCCCGCCACCTTCGATTTCGGCGCCAGCTACAGCATCGCCAATCAACTCCTGCTGGGCGACGACGAATTGGACCTGTTCGTTTTCCTGGGCGCGCCCAAGGAGATCCTCAACGAGTACACCAACCTCACCGGCAAGGCGTCCATGCCGCCGCTGTGGTCGTTCGGATTGTGGATGAGCCGCATCACCTATTCCCGGGAGGACGAGGTGCGCGCCGTGGCCGCCAAGCTGCGCGAGAACCATGTGCCGGCCGACGTGATCCATCTCGATACCGGCTGGTTCGAAACCGACTGGCGCTGCGACTACAAGTTCTCCACCACGCGCTTCAAGGACCCGGCCAAAATGATGGCCGATCTGAAGAAGGACGGCTTCCACATTTCGCTCTGGCAGCTTCCCTACTTCGTGCCGCAGAACTCGCTGTTCCCGGAAATCGTCGCCAAGGGGCTGGCGGTCAAGGACGGAAAGGGCAACCTGCCGTATGAGGACGCCATCCTGGACTTCACCAACCCGGCCACCGTCGCCTGGTACCAGGACAAGATCGCCGGCCTGCTGAAGATGGGCGCGGGCGCCATCAAGGTGGATTTCGGGGAAGCCGCGCCGCTGACCGGCATCTACTCGAACGGCCGCAGCGGATTCTACGAACACAACCTCTACCCGCTGCGCTACAACAAGACCGTGGCCGACATCACCCGGCAGGTAACAGGGGAGAACATCATCTGGGCGCGCAGCGCCTGGGCCGGCAGCCAGCGCTATCCGCTGCATTGGGGCGGCGATTCGGGCAACACCGACACCGGCATGGCCGCCACCCTGCGCGGCGGGCTCTCCTTCGGTCTGAGCGGCTTCACCTTCTGGAGCCACGATATCGGCGGGTTCACCCAGAAGCCTTCCGAGGAGTTGTACCGCCGCTGGACGCCCTTCGGAATGCTGACCTCGCACAGCCGCTGCCACGGCGCGCCGCCGCGCGAACCGTGGGAATACAGCGCCCAGTTCCTGGAGGAGTTCCGCCGCGCCGACGAGTTGAAGTACCGGCTCATGCCCTACATTTACGCCCAGGCCAAGGATTCCTCCGAGCGCGGGCTGCCCATGGTGCGCGCGCTGTTCATCGAATACCCCGACGATCCGGGCGCGTGGCTGGTGGACGACGAGTACCTGTTCGGCTCGGACCTGCTGGTGGCGCCGCTGATGGAAAGCGGCTCGACGGCGCGCCAGGTCTACGTGCCCAAGGGGCAGTGGATCGACTACCAGAGCGGCAAGACTTACTCGGGCGGCTGGCAGAAGATCGAGTCCGGGCAGATCCCGGTGGTCCTGCTGGCGCGCGAGGGCGCTGTAATCCCGCAGATGAAGCCGGCGCAGTCCACCTCGCAGTTGGACTGGAAGAACCTGGAGATGGTGGTCTACGCCGCGTCCGCACAGGCGGCGCAGGGGCTGGTCTGCCTGCCCTCCGACGACGTGCTGCGGCGCGTGGATGCCGCCAGGAAGGGCAAGGTCTTCGCGCTCTCCGCCGACCCGCTGGCGGGCAAGGCCTCGATCGCCGTGCGACTCTACTCCGCCAAGTGACGTTTGTGGGGCAGGTTGTCAACCTGCGGCGGACCCCAAGTGGGTACCCCGGCATCCCGCCTGTCCCACCTGGCCCCACGCCCGGTAGAGCCTGAAATGTGCGTTGACTGAAAACAGCTATCGCTTGCTTTCCGTCCGATTCT
>Ga0326728_10007724_pt1 | contig 27300 bp, 26 predicted proteins | sample MB3enrmetagenome_FD_207602 | JGI IMG/M metagenome (GOLD analysis project Ga0326728, IMG submission 207602) | Lab enriched peat soil microbial communities from McLean, Ithaca, NY, United States - MB31MN | ecosystem: Environmental > Terrestrial > Soil > Wetlands > Peat | place: USA: New York...
TGGTTCGACTCGGGTGTGAGCTATGCAGCGGTGTGCGAGAACGATAAGCGGCTTGGGAATCCTGTGGATATGTATCTGGAAGGATCCGACCAGCACCGCGGCTGGTTCCACAGCACCCTGCTGGCAGCCGTGGGCACCCGTGGCACCGCCCCCTATAAGACCGTTCTCACACACGGGTTCGTGGTTGACGGCGAGGGCCGCAAGATGTCCAAGTCGCTCGGCAACACCATCGCCCCCGAGGAGATCATCGATAAGTACGGGGCCGAGATCTTAAGGCTGTGGGTGAGCGCCCAGGACTACAAGAACGACATCAGGATATCAAAAGAGATCATCGAGCGACTCGTGGAGACCTACCGCAGAATCAGGAACACCGCCCGCTTCCTGCTGGGCAATATCTCCGGCTTCAACCCGGATACGGACATGGTTGCCTATAAGGATATGCTCGAGATCGACCGCTATGCCCTGCATGCCACCCAGGAGCTCATCGAGAAGGTTCGCAGGGCCTATGAGGAGTTTGAGCCCTATGTCATCTACCAGCAGGTGCACAACTTCTGCGTGGTTGACATGAGCGCCTTCTACCTCGATGTACTCAAAGACAGGCTCTATGTCTACAAGGCAGGCTCAAAGGAGCGCAAGTCGGCCCAGAGTGCCCTGTTTAAGATCCTGGTGGAGCTCACCAGGCTCATCGCCCCCATCCTGGCCTTTACTGCGGAAGAGATCTGGGACTATATTCCGGCCTTTTCCGGCAAGGAGGCAAGCGTGCATTTGAGCACCTTGCCGTCTTCCGATCCGGCGCTGAAGGATGATTCGCTTCATGCGAAGTGGGAGCGCATCCTGGCACTCAGACAGGATGTGTCGAAGGTGTTGGAAGGCGCACGCCGGGACAAGGTCATCGGCCACCCACTGGACGCGAATGTCAAGCTTACCTCGGATGGCGACACCCTTGATTTCCTCAAGGCAGTAGAACCGTTCCTTGAGGATGTGTTTATCTGCTCCGGTGTGGAAGTAGCAAAGGGCGACGGCCCGTACACGGACAGCGAGAGCTTCGGCAAGTTGCGCATCGAGGTTGCCAAGGCCTCAGGGAAGAAATGCCCCAGGTGCTGGCACTACCGCGAAGGAATCGGGGCCAGCCAGGTTCATCCGGATATCTGTCCCAGGTGTGTGAAACAGATGCCTGTTGAGGCTACCTTAATGAAGTTTGAATGACATCTGCCCCAGGTGTGTGGAGCAGATTGGATAATGATGCTCGAAAAAGATGAGGTCTGAAAGCCATTATGGTTGACCAAGTAAACGTAGGCGTATGCCAGAATCTGCAAGGCTATGATATCGAACACAACATCATGAATTCTGCCTCCATGGTAGATCAGGCTGCAGACAAGGGGGCCGATATCGTCGTATTTACCGAGATGTTCTCCACCCCCTATGAGCCCAAGGCAATCCGCTCTGCAGAACAGTTCAGCATGAAGGCCCTCGATATCATGAAGGCCAAGGCATTAAGCCATAAGATCCATATCGTTGCCGGTTCCTTGCCCTGGAGATCGCAAGGGAACAGGCTTTTCAACCGGGCTCATGTCATCGGACCGTATGGAGAGATCATCTATCACCATGACAAGATCCACCTCTTCGACTGCACACCGCCGGGAGGACCATCGGTGAGGGAATCAGAAGCTATTGCCCCGGGCAGTTCGCTCGGACATTTTGCAACACCCTGGGGGAATGCTTCCGTGATCGTGTGCTATGATATCAGGTTCACCCCCCTTGCACAGATCCTCATTGAAAGGGATGTTAGGCTCCTGTTCATCCCCGCAGCATTTTCCTTAACCACCGGGAAGGCCCACTGGGAGATACTGGTAAGGCTGCGGGCAGTGGAGCTGCAGGCATTTGTCATCGGGGTACAGCCTGCATACAACCCTGGTCTTGCCTATATCCCCTGGGGACATTCCATGGCAGTATCCCCTTGGGGTGATATCCTGCTCGATGCAGGCACTTCGGAGACTGTCCAGGTCGTGAAGCTTGATCTTACAGAAATCGAGAAGATCAGGGTACAGTTCCCCTTGAGTGCACATCGAAGGTTCGATCTTTACCAAACAATATGGAAGGGCGGCTCATGATCGAGGCACGTTCCCTGTCAAAGACCTTCAAGAGCCAAAAGGTGCTTGACCAGCTTGACTTCGTTATACCCGAAGGGAAGATAACCGTGGTCATGGGCCCCACTGGCACGGGAAAGAGCGTTTTGCTGAAGCTCATCCTTGGTCTCATGAAGCCCAATTCGGGACAGATCCTCGTCGAAGGCAAGGATATTGTTGCCATGAATGATGAGGAGCTTACCGAGATCCGGAAAAAATTCGGCGTATGCTTCCAAGACTCGGCATTGTTCGATTCCATGAGTGTGGGAGAGAATGTAGGGTTCCCTTTTACCATGCATACCGACCTTACGAAAGAACAGATCGCAAAAGAAGTGGCATCCTTGCTCAGGGAGGTAGGCCTCGCAGGCATCGAAAGCAAAATGCCTGCCCAGCTTTCCGGGGGTATGAGAAAGCGGGTAGGACTTGCCCGGGCCCTTGCCCTGAACCCCAAGGTGCTGCTGTTCGATGAGCCCACCACAGGGTTAGACCCGGTCATGACCAGTGCCATCAATTCACTCATCAAGGAAGTCCAGGGCAAGTCCGGAGCCACGAGCCTCGTAATCAGCCATGACATCCATGGGGCCTTCGAGCTGGCGGATCATCTGGCAATACTTTATGAAGGGAAGATCGCATTTCATGGTTCGCCGGATGACTTCAATAAAACCAGAGACCCCCTTGTAAGACAATTCGTCGAGGGATTACTGGAGGGTCCTATCAATCCGATACAATAAATACGGCTTTTAAAGGTGTGCGCAGCGAACCCCGACGATCTGTTTATAGGTTCAAATGCTCAGGGCATTATGAATTCCGTGTCCGGATGCCTTACGGACAGTACAGGGCAGGGTGCCTTCTTGACGATCTTTTCCGCCGTATGTCCGAAGAGCACATGCTTGAGGCCTGTGCGGCCATGAGAGCCGACCACGATAAGATCAATCTGCTCGTTACGGGCGAACTGGATAACCTCGTAGAAGGGGATTCCATGCAATATATAGGTGTCGCAGTGCATCTCTTTAGGAACGCTGATGCCCACCATTTCTTCAAGCCTGTTGGAGGCATTCTGCTCGAACTCGAGATAAAGCTGGGGCAGGATGGTAGGGCTGAGGGTATATTCTGAAAATTCAGTGAAATCCTGCAGCACGTGCACAAGATAGAGCCTTGCCCGGAACATTTTATTGAGATCAACAGCATAACTGAATGCATACCTGGAAGGAACACTGAAGTCGGTTGGTATGAGTATCTTATTGATCATAGTTTAAAAATAAATTCGAACATAGCCCTTGTCAATACGGCCTATCTTGCCATTATCGCCCCAACCCTGTATATGAGCCACAGATGAAGCACGCTATACTTGTATCATTTTGTATAATAATGCTCCTTGAGGGATGTGCCCATCTGAAAGTGCCCACAAAGGATGTCTATCCGTTTCGCGCCGAGTTTATTGCGCAAGGTGACTTCCAGGGTAAGGACATGAACATGACCGGGGCCGTATACCTTACATCCGGATCGGCAGGCATTATTCAAACCTATCTTCCAGGAGGCTTGGCGTCATACACTATTGATATCCTCTCAGATAGGCTTGTCATAAAGGATATGTGGGGAACGCAGATGGACATGATAAAGCTCCCGATCAGCGGCGTTGCGGGACTGATTGCCGGGGACATGCCCCCTCAGAGATATCTGTATAAAGAAAAGACGCCTAAGGGAATAAAGGTTGTCTATACATGGGGGGTACTGCATATTAACGATGTCTTCCTTCCCACAGAGATTCATATACAGGGCAACCCCACTGTTGATATCTTCTTCAAGGCCGCAGGAAGAAATGTTACTATGGATGTGAATTGTGGAACGGATGCTATCAAGATCTTGTTCATAGTCAAGCAAGGGGGGAGATGGGTCTCCTCATGAAGAGCAATTACGAGGAAGGGGGAAGTCCGTATTCATGTTTATAGTCAAGTGTCCGACGTGCGGTAAAAAAATTGTATGGGATGACTTTCAGCCCACCGACATCCGGTGCTCCAAATGCGGGGAGCGCCTAAATGTTCATAATGAATTGAAGAGAAACATTGACTTAAGGGAACAGGGAGAAACCGGAAAGATCTTATACTGTCCGCGGTGCAGGGGGCTTATCAGGCGCAGATGGTTCATGAAGTGTCCTCACTGTAATTATTGGCTCTTTGGCCCCTTTTCTTTTTACGACAAGCTGGCGATCGCCCTGTTGATCGGCATGGCCTATATCGTCTTCTCAGTGATCTATCTTGTTTATTTTCATTAATCTGTGGATGAGATTGAGTAAAAAAGATACTTTATGTGAACAGGTAAATATATGGGGGATTCGTTCATCAGCCCGGAAAAGCTCAATGCACTTGAAGAACGAATGAAGGATCTTGGTATAAAAGAGGGGGATATCGAAGAGAAATTCATCCGCTCTCAGGGTCGGGGCGGACAGAAGGTGAACAAATCGTCTACATGTGTTTATCTCAGACATGTCCCCACCGGCGTTGAAGTGAAATGCCAGAAGGCCCGGACACAGGCCATGAACAGGTTCTTTGCCAGGAGGATCCTATCTGATAAGATCGAGGAGCTTCTTCATGGAGGGCGATCTGTAAAGGCAAAGACAATTCTCAAGATCCGCAAGCAGAAGAGAAAGAAGGCAAAACGGGCCAGAGGAAAGGCGGATGGGCCGATGTCCGAGGCATGATAATGGCATGAGTGTTTTTTAAAACTGAGGATTCACAACTCGTTTCCCTGAGTCTTCAGGGATGACTCAAAAGAGAGGTGAGAAGACATGGATGGTTCGGATGCATATCTCATGGAAAATTCTGAGGAAGCCCTCAGACTCGATGTCAAGACAGACCCTGAGGCAGTACGGAAGCAGGCAGAGCTGTGCGGTATAGGACCCGGGGCCAGGGTGCTCGACGGTGGTTGCGGATCAGGAAAGACTACATCCGTCATCCATGAAATGGTGCATCCGGGGGGGTCGGTTGTGGGGATTGATTTTGCTGAGGATCGGATTAGGTTCGCAAGTCAGCAGTATGGAAACAAAAGCGGCATCGAGTTCCGGCTCATGGATATCAGGCAATCCCTTGACGAGCTTGGCCGGTTCGACTTTATCTGGATCCGGTTTGTCCTGGAATATTATCTGGATGGATCACTGGATATCATTAAAAATGTGACTGAAAGCCTGAAGACTGATGGCACCCTGTGTCTGCTGGACCTGGACTATAATTGTTTGAGCCACTATCCCATGAAGCCCGAGATGGAATCAGTCCTCATGAAGCTTGTCCAAAAAATGATCAGCAAGTATAACTTCGATCCTTATGTGGGCAGAAAGCTTTATACATACCTTTATGACCTCGGATTCCGTGATATCGAAGTCAGACTCATTCCTCACCACCTTATCTACGGGAGGCTTAATTCAGCCGATAATTTCAATTGGATCAAGAAGGTTCAAATGACATCTCATAAGGCAAAAGACCTTTATAAAGACTACCCGGGCGGCTATGATGCATTTTTCGATGACTTCAATGATTTCTTCCGTGATCCAAGGAGGTTCACCTACACACCTCTCATGATATGCACAGGAAAGAAACCTTATTAAATCAGTTGAGAAGATACTATGTTAATATTGTTGGATTTAATAAATGTAGAAACAGCCGCATAACATATTAATATCAATTGGAATTTAATGAATATTGTACTTTTGTAATACAATAAGGTATACTAATTTTGTATTGATATTGTGGCTTGTAAGTCATAATGAATGATCATGATGTCGTCTTCAGGATGAACACATCATCATTTATTGTTTTGCAGGATGATGCAGCGGTTTTAAAAAATGGGGGCCCCACATGGATCGTGATGTTTCACGGCATGGATTGTATCCCGAGTCAGGTCCCGGGATCGAATGGCAGAAGTTTAGTGCCACATCGGAAATTATTCCGCTTATGAGAAGCGGCTTTGGCAAACCTAGGCGATCATCAAAGAAATTCGATCTGAAGAAGTGCATTAATATAATTAATTATCTTCACTTCTCCGGATCATCTATTTTTGCACAGGTTACTTCGTCGGCAACCAATGAGGATTTTCTCCTCAAGGTATATCCCGGACCATGTCGGAAGGATATGGTCACATGCAGATTGTCCGAAGGTAGCATGGTGGATCTTAAGGACTTTGAACTAAAGAATCTCATCATCAATAACGGAAAATATCTGTTGTTCATACCCGTGATATCACTGGACATCACGAGTGTATTTCTTACCGTCAAAATCCAGAACAAATGCTATACTTTCAGTGAACGTGCCAGGAAGAGAATTCTCTGCCATTTTGTGGATGCCGAGATTCAGCAAGGGGATAGTATTACAAAAGGAGTTTTAGAGGATTTTAATCCGAATGGTTTGCGCATTGCACTCCACATCGTGCACAATGCCGGACAAATCGGGTTACGACCCTTAGAAGAAGTATCAGTCAAGCTCTATAAAGAGAACAGGCTTGTCTTTTCCGGCAGGTGTCAAATCATCAGGTTCAGTGACGCCGACAGATCAATAATACTTAAGCCCCTTCGTATCCCATACTCCAGGTTCAAGGAAAGAAAAAACAGGAACCCCAGAATCAGTCCTACCTCTTTTCCTAAGGTTATCTTCGATCATCCATTCAATAATAAAAGGATCACCTATGAAATCACTGATATCACTACATCAGGGTTATCTATCATTGAAGATAGTGAGAATGCCCTGTTAATGCCGGGCATGATCATTCCATCCATGACAATTCTCTATGCCGGAGGACTTAAAATTACGTGTTCGGCTCAGGTTGTATACAGTAAATCGAAAAAATTAAGAAAGCAAGTCCGTCACGGTCTGTCTATTCTTGATATGAACATGAGAGATTACAGTACGCTCTTTGACATCGTGAGCAGTGCCGTTGATCCTCATGCAAATATGAGTTCCGAAATAAGTATGGATGACCTCTGGGAGTTCTTCTTCGATTCGGGGTTTATTTATCCGGGAAAGTATGAACACTTGAGTATTATCAAGGAGCAGTTCAAGGACACATACAAAAAGCTCTATCATGATGGTAAGGACATTTTTACAAACTTCACCTATCAGAAGAATGGCCAAATTATCGGTCACAATTGTACCATTAGAGCATACCAAAGATCGTGGATGATCCATCACTTGGCTGCCAGATCAACCGGCGCAAGACGTATCGGTCTTGATGTATTGAAACACAGCCATTATTTCTTTGACGGGATGTACCGGCTTCCATCTGTTAAAATGGATTACATGATAATGTATTTTCGCCCCAATAATCGATTCCCCTGTTATTTTTTCGGCGGATATTGCAAGGATTCAAAAGATCCAAGGGCTTGCTCCATGGACCTCTTTGCCTACAAGACTGTTCAGTTGAGTCCTTCATATGAGAGAATGCCTGACGGATGGATTATTAGTAAATGTGAATCAGATGACATTAAAGAACTGCGCGAATGGTACAGCACAAAATCTCAAGGACTTACTCTTGATGCCTTCGGTCTTGATACCAGAACAGATCCTGGTGAAGAACACCTGGAAGATATGTACAGGAGAATCGGTCTGAAGCGAAGTTGTACTCCATATGTTCTGAAAAGAAATGGAAAGAGCCATGCATTTTTCATTATTGATAAATCTGATGAGGGGATAAATCTCTCGGAATTGCTGAATTGTATAAAAATATTCGTTCTTGATCCTGTGCTCCCTTGGGATATTCTCAAGGGGGCTGTTGATTCTTTCAAAAAGATATATGAAGCAGACAGCTTAACATTGCTTATTTATCCACTCCAACATATCGAAGCACAGGATATACCATATGAAAAGAAATATTATTTATGGGTATTGAATACCCAGTACGGTGATGAGTATGTCGAGTATATAAAGCAAAAACTTCAGTTTCAACTAATAAAATTTATTACAAAAATGATAAAATCCAAGGTGCGAAAATTTGACTGAGGATATCACCTTTAACCTTCCATCCATCCCATAAACTCTCATTCTAAGAGATAGTAATAAATAAAATTTATATTTATTCATCAGAAGAGACGATAAGTCCGGAGAGGGAATTTTCTGTGGGCACCTATACCCTATGCGAGGAAGAGATCTCGATTGAGACGAGACAAGTTCTACCAACGATAGTAAGATGCTAAAACAAAGGACAGAACAAAAAGGATTATACCACATCAGGCTTCTGAGGAATTATATCGAGTATCTTCAGAAATATTATCCTCAGCTCGATCTTGATGAAATCCTGGATTATGCAGGTCTAACAAGGTTTCAGCTTGATGATCCCGGATATTGGTATACCCAAGAGCAGGCTGATAGTTTTCATAAGATCATAAATGAAAAGACAAAACACCCCAATATTTCCCGTGAGGTAGGTAAATATTCAGCAATATCATCAACTTATGGAACTATTCGGCAATATATCTATGGTTTTTTCAAGCTTTCAACGGCGTACTCCATGTTACAGAAAATCTGCACGAAGCTTAGCAAAGGCATGAGTTATACCATTCGGATGGATGGCCCTACCAAAATGGAGGCCATATCAATACCCGCCCCGGGAGTACATGAGAAGCCCTACCAATGTGAGAACCGGCTTGGCATGCTCGAGGCCCTGGCAATGCCGTTTACCGGTGAGTATGCAAAAATCGAACATCCGGAATGTTATCACCATGGCGGGCAGCGCTGTAGGTATATTGTTTCATGGCATGAACCTTTATCGTTGAAACTGAAGCGTTATCGAAACATTTATACGGTGATCAGCTTTCTCATCTTAACTTCGTTCTTGCCCTTACTTGGTTTTGGCAAATTCTCAGAGCTGTTGTTTCTTATGAATGTCATATGTATTCTCTCAGTCGCCATTTATATAAGTCATGAAGAAAAGAAGGAGATCACCGAACGGATACAAAACCAATCCATAGCCGCTGAACTCCTCATGGAGGAGTCCAATAGGAGAAATAACGAAGCTCAACTCGTTCATGAAATTGGGCAAGCAATTTCGAAAATCATTGATATTGATGACCTGTTGGAAACGGTCATGTCTTTGCTTGAAAATCATTTGGACTTCCAGCGTGGTTTGGTTTTATTGGCAAACAGAGATAATACTCGCTTATTATATAGAGCCGGTTTTGGTTATTCCTTAGAACATGAAATGTTAATGCGTGGGATACAGCTCCACCTGGACAGGCCTGATTCAAAAGGTCCGCTTGTACTGGCCTTTAAAAAGCAGATTCCATATCTTATAAATAATGTTGATGAAATCATTAATGAACTTTCTGATAGAAGCCGGAATCTCGTAGAACTCTTGGAGACCAGTTCATTGATATGTATTCCTATCATTTATGAGAATGAATCACTTGGTGTTCTCTCCGTTGATAATACGGAATCTAAAGGCCCTCCCAAGCAGAGCGATCTGAATCTCCTCATGGGTATTGCGCCACAGATCGCCATAAGCATCAACAATGCCCGGACCTTTGAAAAGATGCAGGCGAGCGAAGAGAAATACCGAGTGCTCGTTGAGAGCGCCAACAGCATAATCCTCAGGATCAATACGCGGGGGGAAATCACGTTTGCCAACCGTTTCGCTCAGGAATTCTATGGCCATACGGAGCCCGAAATGCTTGGCAGGAACATAATGGGCCTCATCGTTCCGGAAAAAGACTTAAAGGGTAGAGATTTATCTCCTGCAATACATGAGTTTCTGAAGAATCCGGAGGCCTATAATACCAGGCAGAGCGAGAATATCCGGAAGAACGGCGATCGAGTCTGGGTGAGCTGGAGCAACAAGGCTATCTATGACAAAGATGGAAATCTTGCTGAGATCCTTTGTGTAGGCAGCGACATAACGGCCCGTAAAAAGACTGAGTACGAGAAAAAACAACTGGAGGCGCAACTCGTCAGGGCACAGAAGATGGAGGCCATAGGCGCTCTGGCAGGGGGTGTTGCCCATGACCTGAATAATATATTGAGCGGGATCACAAGCTATCCCGAACTCCTCCTTATGGAGATACCTGTTGGCAGCCCCATGAGAAAGGCGGTCCAAACCATTAAAAAATCAGGTGAGAAGGCTGCTGCCATTGTTCAAGACCTCCTTACCTTGGCACGGAGAGGGGTAAGTGTCTCGAGTGCCGTCGATTTGAACGCCATAGTACGGGACTACTTCGACAGCCCGGAACTCTCGCGACTCAAGGAATATCACCCCCATATCAATTTTGAGATCAGGCTTGACGATGAGCTCAAGTATATACTCGGCTCCGAGGTGCACCTCGGCAAGACCTTGATGAACCTTGTCTCAAATGCCGCCGAGGCCATGCACATGGGCGGAACCGTAATTGTGTCCACCTGCAACAAATATCTTGAAAAACCGCTCAAGGGATATGATACGGTATCCCAGGGGGAATATGTCGTCCTGTCAGTGGCCGACACGGGCGTCGGCATTTCTGAAAATGACATGAGGAGTATCTTTGAGCCGTTCTTCTCAAAGAAGATCATGGGCAGGAGCGGTACGGGCCTCGGTATGACCGTCGTCTGGTCAACGGTTAAGGATCACAACGGCTATATTGATGTCGAAAGCCAGGAAGGCAAAGGCACCAGATTTGATCTCTATTTCCCGATAACCAGGCACATCATCAAAGAAAATATCACCAAGGGATCGATTATGGATTATCCCGGTACAGAGCATATCCTTGTTGTGGATGATGCCGAAGAGCAGCGGGAGATAACAAAGAACCTTTTGAAGAAGCTTGGTTATCAGGTGGATGTAGCTAGGAGTGGTGAGGAAGCCGTTGAAATAGTCAAACAGCAGGCAAAGGACCTTGTTATCCTGGATATGATTATGGATCCCGGGATAGACGGCCTGGAGACCTATAAAAGGATTCTTGCTGTCAGTGACCGACAGAAGGCCATCATCGTAAGCGGTTTTTCCGAGACTGAAAGGGTCCGAGAAGCCCTTAAATTGGGTGTCGGCGGGTATATCCGCAAGCCGTATGCCTTAGGCGACCTTGCCAGGGCTGTGAGAACTGAGCTCGACAGACAATAGAACACATCACCTCGCTCCCCGACTTCAATGCCTGGCTGGCACTCGGGATGAGGAGGCCCCACATCCTTTTCCCGGTTGATGCATTCATCATGATTTCCATGACGCTTTACTATTTTGCTTTTTATTTTCAGGAACTTTTTGCTTACATTTCTCAAATGGCAGGAGGAATCCAATGTCATCACACACAATCCAAGCCGTGCTTTTTGACTTCGGTGGCGTGCTCGCGGAAGAGGGCTTCAGGAAGGGCCTTTCATACATTGCCTCTTTGAATGGACTGGACCCGGAGGAATTCTTTAAAACGGCCCAGGCCCTTATCATTTCAAGCGGGTACCTTACCGGACGCAGCACAGAGGCCGACTACTGGGACCAGCTCAGGACACTCACAGGTATAAGCGGCAACGATTGCGAGCTCAGGCAGATTATCCTTAAGCGCTTCATCCTCCGTGACTGGATGATAGATCTGGTAAAGAGTCTTAAGGCATCTTCCGTCCGGGTTGCCATCTTGAGCGATCAGACCAACTGGCTTGATGAACTTGATTCCAGACTGGACTTTTTCACCCTTTTTGATTTCGTTTTCAACAGCTTTCACCTGGGCAAGAGCAAGAATGATCCGAGCCTGTTTATTGATGTCCTCAACGTAATGGGGCTGGGCCCGCATGAAACACTCTTTATCGATGATACGATCGGGCATGTACTGAGGGCTCGTTCCAAAGGCCTTCATGCAATCCACTATACAGGCAAGGAGCCGTTTCTGATCGAGATGAAAAGGTTCTGTCCCTAGCGCCTGACCGAGATATTGATTATTATAATAACAATGAAACCACCGATTGATAATCAAGACACCCTGGCAGTACTGAAAATAGTCGGGATTTATGTTTTTTTCGGGAGTCTCTGGATTTATCTTTCCGATACCATTCTTGGATGGCTTGTACATGATCCGATTCTTATGACACGTATTTCCCTTTTCAAGGGGATGCTGTTTATCGTGTTTACCGCAACCCTTCTCTTCTTTCTCATTGCCCGATATATACGGCAGTCCAGAGAGGCCGAGAGGCTTAAGCGGGAGAGCGAGACCCGCTACCGGCTTCTTGCCGAGAATGCAAGCGACATCATCTTCAGCATGGATGCAAATCTCCGCTTCACCTACATAAGCCCTTCCATAACACGTATCAGAGGCTACACCGTTGAAGAGGCTATGTCTCAGACACCCGACGATGCCCTGACCCCAGCCTCTTTAGGAGTTGCAATGAAGGCCTTTCAGGAAGAATTAGAGATCGAAGCAGGAGGACCCAAGGAACTCTGGAGGACTCGTACTCTTGAGTTGGAAGAGACCTGTAAAGATGGTTCTACCATCTGGACCGAATCCACCTTTTCACCTCTACGCGATGAGAAGAATAAGTTTACCGGATTCCAGGGTATTACACGCAACATCACCGAGCGCAAGCAGGCAGAAGAGACAATCAGAAAAAGTGAGGAGCGCTACCGTACCATCTTTGAGAACACCGGCAATGCATCGGTACTCCTGGATGAGGACACGACCATCCTCTTGGCAAATTCCAATTTTGAGAGGCTCTCAGGGTACTCAAGACAGCAACTTGAAGGCGAGATGAGCTGGACCGCATTCGTTGACAGGGAAGATCTGGAAAGGATGAGGCAATACCATGAAGTGCGCAGAAAAGAACCGGGTTCTGCCCCTGAGTCTTATGAGTTCCGGTTCATCAATCGACACGGGGAGACGAGATACATCTTTTTGAGCATAGCCATGATCCCGGGAACCAAGGTGAGTGTCGCCTCCCTTATGGATATCACCAAGCGCAAGCAGGCGGAAGAAGAGAATAAGAAGCTCGAGATTCGACTTAATCAGGTCCAGAAGATGGAGTCTATAGGGACATTGGCCGGCGGCATTGCCCATGACTTCAACAATCTCCTCATGGGTATCCTCGGAAATGTCTCGCTTATGCTCATGCACGCTCATAAATCGCACCCGTTTTATGATCGGCTCAAAAATGTTGAGGAATACGTTCAGCGCGGCTCTGATCTCACCAAGCAGCTTTTAGGCTTCGCACGAGGGGGCAAATACGAGGTCAAGCCCACGGATCTCGGGGAGTTGGTGAGCAAAAGCTCGGAGTTGTTCGGACAGACCAAAAAGGAGATCCGTATACATCGCAAGATTCATGAAGGGCTCTTAACCGCGGAGGTAGACCGTGGACAGATGGAGCAGGTATTACTCAACCTCTATGTGAATGCGTGGCAGGCCATGCCCGGCGGGGGCGATCTCTACCTCTCGGTTGAGGATGTTGAGCTGGACGAGGCGGATGTAACCCCCTATGACATCAAGGCGGGGGAATTCGTAAAGGTGACCATCACGGATACCGGCATCGGTATGGATGAGGCCACCAAGGCGCGGATTTTTGAGCCGTTCTTCACCACCAAGGAGCGAAGCCACGGGACCGGTCTGGGTTTGGCCTCGGCGTACGGCATTATCAAGAACCATGGCGGGTTCATCCATGTGGAGAGTGAAGAAGGCCGTGGGACATCTTTCATGATTTATCTCCCCGCATCGAATAAAGAAGTCGAGTACGATTACCGGTCGGAAGGCGAGTTCCAGAAAGGACAAGAAACAGTTCTTCTGATTGATGACGAGGCCATGATCCTGGATATCGGCTCCAAGATGCTCGATGGTCTTGGTTACAAGGTAATAACAGCCGACAGCGGGAGGCAGGGTATTCAGAGTTATGAGCAGAATCGTGACAAGATTGATCTGGTAATCCTCGACATGATCATGCCTGATTATGGCGGTAAGGAAACCTTTGAAGCCCTGCACCGGCTCGCCCCTTCCGTGAGGGTGCTGCTATCGAGCGGTTACAGCCTTGACGGCCAGGCAAAGGAAACCATGCAAAGCGGATGCAAGGGCTTCATCCAGAAACCCTTTACCATGGCCGAACTTTCCCAGAAGATCAGGAAAATTCTTGATGAGCAATAAGTGGCATAGATAAGCAAAAGGGTTTGCCCATGTTTCATGTCAGGAGACAAAAGCGTGAATGACGATGAGATAACGAAAGAGCAGCTCATTAAGGAGTTGGCCGAAACCCGCCTTAAGATCACTGAGCTGGAAAAATCAACCTTCGACAGCAAGCAGATGGAAGAGGCGCTCAAGGAGAGCGAAGAGAGGTACCGGCGGATAACCTCGGCCATAACGGATTACATCTTTACGGTTCATGTGGAAGACGGCATTGCCGTGCATACCCTGCATACCCCTGTTTGCGAAACCGTGACAGGATATACTGCCGAGGAATTCAATAATGACCCCTTTTTATGGTTGAACATGGTCGTGGAGGAAGACCGGGAGATAGTTCGGGATCATGCATCACGGATTCTTGAGGGAAAAGACGTCGGTGCCATCGAGCACCGTATCAGGCGCAAGGATGGTAGTGTGCGGTGGGTAAGCAATACGCCGGTGCTCCATCGTGATCAAGACGGTATCCTCATCTCCTACGACGGCGTCATTCGAGATATCACCGGGCACAAACAGGCTGAAGAGGCACTGCGAGAGAGCGAACAGAGACTTAAGATCATCCTCCATGGCTCGCCTATCTCCACATTTGTCATCGATAAAGACCATAGGGTTATTTACTGGAATGAGGCCTTGGAACACCTGAGCGGGATCAAAACAGAGGACATTGTAGGCACATGCGACCATTGGAAGGCCTTCTATGACAGTAAAAGGCCCTGCATGGCCGATCTCATTGTCGATGGGGCATTGGAGGCCATTCCCGAATGGTATCCAAGCAAGTTCAGTAAATCTCAATTGATCAATGAGGCCTATGAAGCCATCGACTTTTTCCCATCGCTTAAGGGAAAAGGTAAGTGGCTCCGTTTTACCGCAGCTGTTATCAGGAATACCGCCGGGGACCTCGTAGGCGCCATAGAAACACTTGAAGACATCACCGAGAGCAAACAAACCGACGAAGAAAGAAAAAAGCTCGAAGCCCAACTCATGCAAGCCCAGAAAATGGAGGCCTTGGGTACATTGGCCGGCGGCATTGCCCATGATTTTAATAATATCCTTTCCGCCATTATCGCTTACGCGGAAGGGGGGAAACATATTGTCCCGGATACGGATAAGGTGAGAAAAAACATTGATGAGATACTTAAGGTGAGTAGCCGTGCGAGAGACCTTGTAAAACAGATTCTTGCCTTCAGCCGGCGGACCAAACATGAATATATTCAACTCAAGCTCGATGCCACTGTCAAGGAATCGCTCAAGATGCTGCGTGCAATCCTACCCAAGACCATTGAGATCCGTCAGAACCTGCCCGCAAACGGCCGGGTTATGGCAGACTCCACACAGATACATCAGGTGGTGATGAACCTTTGTTCCAATGCAGCCCATGCCATGGGTGAGAGGGGAGGCGTGCTGGACGTAAGCTTGAATAAAGTGGATGTACATGAAGGTGCCGAAGCCTTTGCCCTGGATCTGCCGCCCGGGCCCTATCTGAGGCTCTCGGTAAGCGATACGGGACACGGCATGACCCCTGAGGTTCTGGAACGGATTTTTGAACCTTATTTTACCACCAAAGAGAAAGGCCGAGGCACTGGCTTGGGGCTATCGGTCGTGCACGGGATTGTAAAAAGTCACAAAGGGGCGATCACCTGCAAGAGCATTCCGGGAGAAGGAACCACGATTGATATATATCTGCCTGAAATTGAATTCAAAAAAGAAGCAGCGGCGCCGCGATCCGGGATGTCTAGCCTGAATGGAACCGAGCGCATCCTTTTCATTGATGATGAGCAGATCCTGGGAAAGGCAGTGAAAGAAGGGTTGAGAAACCTGGGATACCGCGTGGTTACCAGGACGAGCAGTATCGAGGCCCTCGATCTTTTCCGGAAGCACCCCGACCAATTTGACCTGGTGATTACCGACATAATCATGCCTGTCATGTCAGGGGATAGGCTTGCTCAAGAGATGCTGAGGATCAGGCACAACATCCCTGTTATCCTCTGCACCGGATATAGTGAACAAATGACGGAAGAAAAGGCAAAGGAGCTCGGCGCTCAAGAATTGATCATGAAACCGATGGAGATGAGAGACTTGGCTCATACCATTAGAAAGGTACTTGATGGAAAGTAATCTTCCCTTGCTATAAAAGGGTAAAAAAGTAAAAAAGATATATGGGCATCTAGGAAATTGATCCGTATCTCAAATGTGATCATACCGGGGCATGAACCCTTGGAAAGTCGCGTTCTTAAGGGTGCAACCATCTGTTGACAGCTTGGATTATCTATGGTCTAGATGTACCTTACCATCAAAATAAGGGGTGAAGTACATGGAAGAGACGGATCTTCAACTGATTCGTAAGCTCATCCCCAAGGACAAGGAGCTGAAGAAGCTCTGGGATGAGCATCAAGGGTATGAAGATAAGCTTGATCAGCTGAATAAGAGGAGATACCTGAGTACCGAAGAAGAGATTCGGCGCAAGGAAATCCAGAAGCTCAAGCTGCAAGGCAAGGACAAGATTGAGGAGATCCTGCGCAGATACCGGAGTGAATAGGTGCTCGAAGCAGGTTTTTTGTGAAATGACAATGAAATACAGGGAGATCAGATACAGGTGAGCATGAAGAAGATTTCGGGAGCATACGCATTTATCGAGGCCCTTAGGTGCGAAGGCGTCAAGCACGTCTTCGGCTATCCCGGAGGGGCCGTGCTGGATATCTTTGATGCCATAGTGGATGCGCCGGATATCCAGTTTATCTTATCACGGCATGAACAGGGTGCGGTCCATGCTGCCGACGGATACGCCCGTGCCAGCGGACGCGTGGGTGTGGCCTTGGTCACTTCCGGTCCCGGTGCCACGAATACCGTAACAGGCATCGCCACAGCCTGTATGGACTCGATCCCCATCGTCGTATTTTCCGGTCAGGTGTCCACCAACCTCATCGGCAATGATGCCTTTCAGGAGGCGGACACGGTAGGGATCACGAGGCCTTGTACCAAACACAACTATCTGGTCAAGGACTGCGCTGAACTCCCCAAGGTGATCAAGGAGGCCTTCTACATCGCCGCCACCGGGAGGCCGGGACCTGTTCTCGTAGATATCCCCAAGGATGTCATGAGGGGCCTCATCAACTTCAAATATCCCGACAGGGTTTACCTGGAAGGATATTGCCCTACATACCGGGGTCATATGGGCCAGATCAAACGCATAGTGGGCACCATATTGAAGAGCAAGCGGCCGGTGATCTATGCCGGCGGAGGCGTGGTGCTGTCGAACTCATCAGAAGAGCTTACCACTTTTGCCAGGCAGTTACGTATCCCCGTAACCACTACACTCATGGGACTCGGTGCATTTCCTGCGGATGACCCGCTCTGGCTGGGCATGCTCGGCATGCACGGCACCTATGCGTCCAACATGGCCGTTACGGAGGCGGATTGCTTGATCGCAATAGGCGCACGCTTCGATGACCGTGTGACGGGTAAGGTCGACGAATTTGCGCCCAAGGCCAAGATCATCCATATCGATATCGACCCTACCTCCATCAGCAAGAACGTCCGGGTGGATCTTCCTGTGGTCGGTGACTGCAAGATGGTGCAGGCTGACATGCTCGAAGATATTCAAGACAAGCAGCGAGATGTTTATGAACTCCATCATGCCGTCCAGCCTTGGCTTGACCGCATCGAAGTTTGGAAGCGCGAACAGCCGCTGAGATATGAACAGGGATCATGCATTAAGCCCCAGTACGTCATCGAGAAGATCAACGAACTTACCCCGGATGACACCATTATCACCACCGAGGTCGGCCAGAACCAGATGTGGACCGCGCAGTTTTACAAATTTAAAAAGCCCAGACTCTTCCTCACGTCTGGTGGGCTGGGAACTATGGGTTACGGCTTCCCTGCCGCCATCGGCGCACAGGTGGCCTTCCCTGAGCGAGTTGTCATCGACATCGCGGGAGACGGCTCAATCCAGATGAACATCCAGGAGCTTGCCACCGTTGTGCAGTATGGCCTGCCCGTGAAGGTCATGATAATCAACAACGGCTTCCTCGGTATGGTGAGGCAGTGGCAGTCGCTCTTCTACAAGGGCAGATACTCACACACCTCACTGAAGGTATCTCCGGATTTCGTAAAGCTGGCCGAGGCCTACGGCGCACACGGCATCCGTGTGGAGAATCCCTCGGACGTGGAGGACGCCATCCGCACGGCCCTTTCCATCAAAGGGCCGGTCTTCGTAGACTTCCGCGTGGAGCCCGAAGAGGACGTCTACCCCATGGTGCCGGCCGGCGCACCTATCAATAACATGCTTCTGGTATGAGGTAATTCATGAGGCACGCCATAGACATACTTGTGGATAACCAGGCCGGAGTACTTTCCCGCGTCGTGGGCCTGTTCTCGGGCAGGGGTTTTAATATCGAGTCACTCTCGGTGGCACCCACCCTTGACCCGACAAAATCAAAGATGGTCATCACCACCTCCGGCAACGAGCAGGTGCTCGAACAGATCAAAAAGCAGCTCAACAAGCTCGTCAATGTCATCAAGGTGGTGGATTTCATGGACAAGAACTATGTCGAGCGGGAGATGATACTCATCAAGGTCAAGGCGAAAGAGGAGACCAGGGCCGAGGTGCTCCGCATTGCAGACATCTTCAGGGCCAAGGTGCTTGATGTATCCCGTACGTCCTTCATGCTCGCGCTGACCGGCGACCAGGACAAGCTTAAGGCATTCATCGATTTGTTAGGCCCTGTAGGCATTATCGATTTCGTACGTACAGGCACCATCGTGATGGAGAGAGAAATGCAGGCAAAGAGGAGGGGTGATCAATGAAGGTATATTACGACAAAGACGCAGATCTTAAACTGATCAGGTCCAAAAAGGTTGCGATCATGGGCTACGGCTCTCAGGGGTTCGCCCATTCCAACAATCTGAAAGATTCCGGTGTGAATGTGGTTGTCGGCCTGAGGGAAGGCAGCCCTTCCGCAGCGAAGGTCAAGAAGGCCGGGCTTAAGGTCATGGCACCTGCCGAAGCCGCCAAATGGGCGGACGTGGTGATGGTACTCATACCCGATGAGCTTCAGGCAGCCCTCTACCGAGCCGAGATCGCGCCGCATATGAAAAAGGGCAAGTACCTTGTCTTTGCACACGGCTTCAATATCCATTTCGGCCAGATCACGCCTCCCGAAGGCGTAAGCTGCTTCATGGTAGCGCCCAAGTCTCCCGGCCACATGGTGAGGTATGAATACACCCAGGGTCGCGGCGTTCCCATGCTCATTGCCGTCCATGCCGATCCGACAAAGGACACAAGGAAGCTGGCCCTGTCTTATGCGTGCGCCATGGGCGGGGGTAAGGCAGGTATCCTGGAGACCACCTTCAAGGAAGAGACCGAGACGGATTTGTTCGGCGAGCAGGCAGTGCTCTGCGGCGGTACGACGGCACTCATCCAGGCGGGCTTTGAGACACTGGTGGATGCCGGATATGCACCTGAGATGGCCTACTTCGAGTGCCTGCATGAACTCAAGCTCATCGTGGACCTCATCTATGAGGGCGGCATATCCAACATGCGCTACTCCATCAGCAACACGGCCCAGTACGGCGACATCACCCGTGGCCCGGTCCTTGTCGATGAGGATGTGAAGAGGCGGATGAAGCAGATCCTCGCCGACATCCAGGACGGCAGCTTCGCCAGGGAGTGGATACTTGAAAATATGGCGGGCAGGCCCAGGTTCAATGCGCTCACCAAGAAGGGTGAGGAGCACCTGGTTGAGAAGATCGGCGCTCAGCTTAGGTCCATGATGCCCTGGATATCCAAGGATAAGAAGGTTGATAGGAAAATTAATTGATAACATGAACATCCGGAAAGAAGGATTTCCATTCATCGCCATAGCCTCTGCAGTATTCGGGTTTTTCTTCCTGACCGGGGGCCTTGTGCTGCGTATCCTGGGGTTCATACCGGTGTTGTTCGTCACCTGGTTCTTCCGGGACCCGGACCGTACCGTTCCCCCGGGTGAAGGGCTCGTGGTCTCTCCCGCCGACGGGACGGTCCTCGAAGTCTTCGAGACCGAAGAGGGCACGGTCGGACCCTGCACCAAGGTGGCTGTTTTCATGTCGGTCTTCAGTGTACATGTAAACCGTGCACCCATATCCGGCACGGTCCTCGATGTTCTCTACAAGCCCGGGACGTTTCGCGTTGCCAGCCTTGGCAAGAAGACCGAAGCAAATGAGCGGATGATCAGCTATATCGATTCCGATGGCGGCATATTCCGGGTCGACCAGGTGGCCGGGCTCATAGCCCGGAGGATCATCTGCTGGCTCACCCCGGGGAAAAGAGTGGAGCAGGGTGAAAAGATAGGCCTCATCAGGTTCGGATCGCTGCTTGAATGCTATCTCCCCAGAGGATATACCGTAACCTGTGAGAAGGGCCAAAAGATACATGCCGCTTCCAGCGTGATCGGAAGGAGGACCCATGAGACCGTTGAGAAGAAAACGTGACACGGCAGGAGCCGAAAAACACAAAAAATCCGTTCCGTTCCTGCCTAATTTCATCACCACCATGAGCCTGTTCTGCGGCTTTTACTCTATCATGTTCTCTTTGAAGAAAGATTTTCACTGGGCAGCCATCCTTATCCTTATTGCCGGGTTCATCGACGGCCTCGACGGCAGAGTGGCCCGGATGACGGGCACGACCTCCGAGTTCGGCAAGCAGTACGACTCACTCTCGGATCTGGTTGCATTCGGTGTGGCACCGGCCATGATGGTATATATCTGGCAGCTCAGCGCATTCGGCAGGCTCGGCTTTATAGCAACCTTCCTTTATGTGGCCTGCGGCGCCTTAAGACTGGCAAGGTTCAACGTGGACACATCGGGCTCCATGACACACTTCACCGGGCTTCCCATACCTATGGCCGCAGCAGGGGTGACCAGCACCTACCTGCTCACCGAGGAGATCCCGGATTTTTTCATCCCGATACAACCACTGGCGCCCATAGCGATTCTCATAGTGGTTTACACACTCTCATTCCTGATGGTGAGCAGCATCCCCTATCCGAGCTTTAAGCACATCAGCTACATCAAGGCGCACCCATTCCAACTGCTGGTTGCCGGGGTTCTGCTCCTTGTGGTGGTGGCGCTCGCTCCGGAGCTCATGCTCTTCGTCCTGGCCGTTACATTCATTGTGGGAGGGGCGATATGGAGCGGTCTGGTTTATGTATTTCAGGCCAGGAAAGGGAAGAAAGAGGTAAAGGAAGGCCCGCATGAAGGCTACTCAGGACAAGATAATCATATTTGACACGACAAAGGCGATAACAGGGGGAACCGACGCCCAGGGCGAGGTGACCATCGAACTCCAGGACAAGGGAAGTATATCGGTAGGCCAGGGTTCGGACCCGGACATACTGGTTGCCTGCGCCCGGGCGCTTGTCAATGCCATGAACCGCATGGAGTTCCTCAAAAATAAGAAGCTCTTAGAATCACCGAACCTGTAGGAGACATTACCCGTGGGAAAGACCATTGCAGAAAAGATCCTGGCTGCACATACGAAAAGTTCAAGCTTCCAGCCGGGAGACATCATCAAGGTGGATGTTGACGTGGCCCTGGCCAACGACATCACCGCGCCCATAGCCATTGAGTCGGTCAAGGGAAGCGGCGTAGAGAAAATCGCGCATCCTGAAAAGGTTGTATTTGTACTCGACCACTTTACGCCCAACAAGGATATCGCATCGGCCAATCAGTGCAAGTATGTGCGAGACTTTGCACTGCAGCAGGCAATCGAGAAATTTTTCGACGGCGGCGAGGCCGGGGTTGAGCATGCACTGCTCCCCGAAAAGGGGCTTGTGCTGCCGGGCGATCTTATTATCGGCGCCGACAGCCACACCTGCACCTATGGGGCCTTGGGCGCCTTTGCCACCGGGGTCGGCAGCACAGACCTGGCCGCGGCCATGATGACAGGCCAGGCCTGGATGAAGGTGCCCCGGACCATGAAGTTTGTCTTTGATGGAAAGCCCCTGCCATGGGTGGGCGGCAAGGACCTTATCCTGTATCTCATCGGCAAGATAGGCGTAGACGGAGCCCTGTACCGGGTGATGGAAATGGGGGGGCCTGCCGTCTCGGGGCTGACACTTTCCGACCGCTTGAGCATGTCCAACATGGCCATCGAGGCAGGGGCCAAGGCGGGCATCATAGAAGCGGATGCAAAGACGCTAAGCTATATTAAACCGCGCGCCAAGAGGCCTTATACGGTTTATACAAGCGATAAAGATGCCCAGTATGAATCGGTAACAGTCTTTGATTGTGCGAACATTGAGCCCCAAGTCGCTTTCCCGCACCTGCCCGAGAATACAAAAGGCGTCAGCGAGGCAGGTGATGTGAAGATCGACCAGGTGGTGATCGGATCGTGCACCAATGGACGCATTGAGGATTTGCGCATCGCTGCAGAAATCATGAAGGGCAACAAGGTAAAAAAGGGCTTGCGATGCCTGATCCTTCCGGCAACGCCCGAGGTGTTCCGCCAGGCTTTAGCCGAAGGTCTTATCGAAACATTCCTCCAGGCAGGCTCCATCATAGGTCCGCCCACGTGCGGCCCGTGCTTGGGCGGACACATGGGCATTCTCGCCAAAGGTGAGCGGGCGCTGTCCACTACAAACCGTAACTTTGTGGGCAGGATGGGAGACCCTGCAAGCGAGGTCTACCTCTGCGGACCCGCCGTTGCAGCCGCATCGGCCGTCATCGGCAAGATCTCCGCTCCGCAGGAGGTGGTGAAATGATCTTCAAGGGCAAGGCATATAAATTCGGCAACGACGTGGACACCGACGCCATCATACCTGCCCGTTACTTGAGCACCTCCGACCCGGACGTGTTGAAGAAACACTGCATGGAGGATGCCGACCCGGAGTTTCCGGGTAAGGTCAAGCCGGGCGACATCATTGTTGCAGGCAAGAACTTCGGGTGCGGCTCGTCGCGGGAGCATGCGCCCATTGCCATCAAGGCCTGCGGCGTCAGCTGCGTGGTAGCTTCAAGTTTTGCACGTATCTTTTTCCGGAACAGTTTCAACATGGGGCTTCCCATCTTCGAGTCGGATGAGGCCTCAGAAGCCATTCTCGAAAGAGACGACGTCGAGGTGGATGCCGACAGCGGAATCATAAAAGATCTGACTTCCGGCAAACAATTCCAGGCCCGGCCCATCCCTGCATTCATGCAGGAACTCATCGCCGACGGAGGGCTGATGGAGCATATCAAAAAGCGGGGGGGCATCTAGGCCCTTAATGCATATAACCCATGTCACGGAAAACCACCCTTAACCCGATAACCCTTGGGGACAGCACATGCCGTCCGGCCTGAAGATTGCCGTGGTGGAGCCCACGGATTTAATCGGAGGCGAGCTCATCAAGATCCTTGAAGAGCGGGATTTTCCCGTTAAAGACCTGATCCTGCTCGGGGGCAAGCGGACCGTAGGGACCAGGTTGGAATTTCGTGGCGAAGAAATACCGGTTAAGCAGATCGAGGACCTGTCCTTCAAAGGCGTCGGTGTCGTATTTTTCATCTCGGACAAGGCAATGTGCGCTGAGTTTGCCGGACGTGCAAAGGCATCCGGGGCTGTCGCCATCGACCTTACCTCCCGTTTTGCCCTGCAGGAGTCGGTGCCGCTCATCGTCCCGGAGATCAATGCCCAAAAGATAAAAGATCATCAGGGGATCATTGCCAATCCCCGCAGTGCCACTATTGCGCTGGTTTTACCGCTGGTTCCCATCAACAGGGCGGCACGTATCAAGCGGATTGTCGTATCCACCTATCAATCCGTATCCGATAGCGGAGAGCGGGCATTGGAGGAACTTACCTCTCAGGTGAGAGACCTTTTCAGTTTCAAAGAGGCGCTCTGTGAGGCCTATCCTCATCAGATCGCCTTCAATGCATTGCCCCATGTGGGTGCCTTCACCCATGATGCATACACCGAAGAAGAGCACTCCATCATGGCCGAAACAAAAAAGATCTTCGAGGACCAAGGGCTTCGCATATGCGCGACAAGTGTGCGTGTGCCCGTGTTCTATTCCCATGGCGCCTCGGTGAATTTCGAGACTGCCCGGAAGATCTCGCCGAGGGAGATTAGAGAGATCCTTGGCCGGTCAAAGGGAGTGCGCCTTGAGGATGAGCCTGCAAGCAATACCTATCCCACCCCCGTCCATGCAGCCGGCAGTGACGAGTGTCTTGTCGGCAGGATTAGGCAGGATCTTTCTTTCGAGAACGGGATTGCCCTGTGGACCGTGTGCGACAATACCCGAAAAGGCGCTGCCCTCAATGCGGTTCAGATCGCAGAGCACCTGTTGTAAAATTATGAGCCGACGAGCTCTGAAATATAAGGACAACAGCATGAGATCGGGAATGCCATGAGAATGACCCTGGGACAATACCTGCCGCGGGATTCTTTTGTGCACAACCTGGACCCCCGTGTGAAGCTCTTTCTCATGGGCCTTTCCATCGGTGTGACCTTTCAGCTTCATCATGCTTATTCCTTAATCGCCTTTACCCTGTCCTGCATTGCCTTCACCATGCTATCCAAGATACCCTTGAAGAACATCTTGACAGGATTGCGGCCGTTTGTGTGGCTCTTTTTGTTCACCGCCGTGCTTCACGTGTTCATGACACCCGGCGACCCGATCCTGATCCCCTATGCCACAAAACAGGGGCTTATGGGCGGGGCACGCGTGGCTTGTCAGCTGATGATCGCCATCTGGATTTCTACACTCACGACACTTACCACTTCGCCGCTGGATACGGTATGGGCGCTGGAATGGTATCTAAAGCCGCTGAAATATATGAACGTACCTACCGACGAGATCGCGCTGGTCGTCATGCTTGCCATCCGCTTTATCCCGTTGCTCTTTGAAGAGACCGACCGGATCATCAAGGCCCAGAAGGCCAGGGGCGTCGATCTGGAGTCGGCCGGGCTCGTGCATAAGGTAAGGTCCCTTGTGCCGATACTCGTGCCCTTGCTGCACAGTGTGTTCAGGAGGGCGGATGACCTTGCAGCCGCCTTGACGCTCCGCGGCTATACGCCCGGTATCATGAGGACACGGATGAAGGAGATAGCCGTGCGCAGGGCCGACCTCATGGCCCTGGCTGGTGTAAGCGTATGGCTTATGGGGCTTCTTGCTTTATGAATGTGATCAGTGATCTGTGATCAGAAAAGTGGCTCTCGGCATAAGGCTCCTGTTACTAAGTCAAGATTAAACCCGTCCATCATTTAGCGTACTAATGCCCAGCACCTAGGGTCTTTATTGAGCCTGCAATATGAAATCTGAAATAAAAGACAATTCGGTTGCTTTCATTGGTGAATCCTGTGAATTATCGCATACCGGGTAGTGTCCTAATTTAATTTTTCGTTGATAGGATAATTACTCTTTTGATTTAAACTTTATAAACTGTATAGTAAAGCTACCGAACTCTTTGCTTTCGTTGTTCAAAAATAACTTAAATAGGTATGGACCTTCTTTTTCAATCTTCATACCGTTAGCAATAATTGTGAGAATACAATCGCCCGAAAGCTTGTCTTCCGGAAATTTTACAGACAAGCCATCGACCTTGAGAATCTCTTTTTGCTGAGGATCGGTCAATGTAGCTCGGAATTTGTCTTCATGGAACACATCTTTAAGAAACAGATTAAAGCATATTGTGGGGATTATACTAGGAATTTGCAGTGGGATCTTTTTCTTAATAGTTATACCTACAAGAGTGACCTTGTCATTAACTTCTCTTCTAAAATCATCGCTGATGAGATAATGTGATAATTTTGCCTTCCTTTTTCTAGCCATGGTTAGCTCACATATCATTCTTTAGACAGGTTAGTACAGCTGATGATATTTCTGTCTGTTTTTTTCGAGCTTGTTTCTCAGAAGATTCTGAAGAGACCTGAAGAAAACTCCAATCTCCAATAAATTCATTTCCTTCGAGATTTTGACGAGCCTCAATGATCATTATGCCTTCAGCTTTTCCAACTGAACGTATTAGGGTTGATTGATCTTTAATCATATCATGTTGAGTTTGAATAGCTGAGCGTAAGCCCTTTAATTCCTTATCCAAAGCTGTATTGTGTAATTTATCGTCGAGTACATTTTTAATGTACTGATTCAAGCTAAGTCCCATACGCTTGGCTTCTTTGGTGATCTGCATATGCGTTTTCGGATCAATTCTGAGAAGAAACTTACCGCTAAATTCTTCTTCAGAAACAGGCTCAGGAATTTCAATGCCATCTTCAAGGCAAGTTTCAAACCAGACTCTTTTAGCATCGTTCAATTTTTCATATGCTTCATCAAACGTTTTACCGTCTGCCCATACACCTAAAAGATCTGGGATTTCTAACCCAAACCTTATTTCTCCGTCATCTTCATATTGTTCAAGAGTGACTGGATAATTCAGGCTCATATAGTAATCAAGATCTTTTCTTTTCATTTAATCTTTCCGACCGCTTTTAATATACCTAATACCTTGTGATGGTAAAACTTACTAACAGGCAAATCACTTTTATGTGGTTCATGGATCACAAACCGAATACCATCAACGGCGAAAGCTCTGGCGGCCCCCCCTGTTTTTGCTCTCTTTTTCTCAATGACGCCGTACACTTCCGTAAGAATCTTTACATAATACCGATACGGAATCCTTGCGCTTGGATTCGTGAAGTCTTCTTTGTATATAATATATTCTTTCTTCGGCATATTCAAGGGGAACTTTAGAAAATAGTATCACTCATAGTACTATATCTTCCTGTTTATTCTCATCCAGTTCATGCATGAGTTCACACAGCACGCAACACGGCCATTGATATCCTCGATTCAGGAACTAAAGTAAAACAATGCTATGATTAGATCAAGAAGAAAAAATACAGTGTCCATGATCCGATATTATTTATCGTTCTCATGAAACTCACTATAATAATACTTGCAATTTAATTATGCTGGGATTAGCGTTCATCCGGGTGCATCAATCAACCCGCCTACTGAATACCGGATTCATTTGTCATGGGTAACATTTTTTTGTATAAGACAGGAGAGTTCAGTGCCCGATGGTGCCATGCACCGATGGGTATCCTGGCATAAAAACGGAGGCAGCAGTGTCTGAGGGACTTGA